>ERZ1643246.806-NODE-806-length-38022-cov-38.566229_pt1 | contig 38022 bp, 37 predicted proteins | sample MGYA00579265_ERZ1643246 | MGnify/ENA primary metagenome ERZ1643246 (study PRJEB29033, sample SAMEA4952261) | chicken gut metagenome | biome: Broiler Chicken; feature: Gastrointestinal Tract; material: Caecum | place: Ireland | collected 2018 | study: Broiler...
GCTTTTAGTTTTTCTTATTCTTCGGAACGGAGCCTGAATCCCCCGCCCCTCATGTCCGAATATGATTTCGATATACTCACGCCTGCCGGTTTCGGATGTGAGTCAGATCAGAAGTCTGCCCGCCAAACCCGAATTTATTTACCAAATGTTCAGGACATGCTGCATGCCAAGGCTCACCAGAGAGATTCCAAGCCAGCAGCAGAAGCCTGTGAAGATTGGTTTTCCGCCGGTCTTTACGAGCTTGACGATGTTCGTATTCAGACCGATGGCAGCCATGGCCATGACAATAAGGAATTTGCTCAGTTCTTTCAGCGGAGCAGTAACTTCTGCTGGGAGCTGAAATACAGTTGTGACTACGGATGCGAGAACGAAAAACAGTACAAAGTAAGGAAAAGATTTCTTCAGGCTGAACGTTGTTCCTTCTGAGGATTTTTCTTTTCTTCCCCTGTAGATGGCAAGGATCAGTGTGATCGGAATGATCGCAAGGGTTCTTGTCATTTTTACGATCGCGGCAGATTCCAGTGTATTGCTGCCGTGTATGCCGTCCCAGGCTGTCGCCGCTGCGGTGACGGAAGAGGTGTCGTTGATCGCAGTTCCAGCAAAGAGGCCGAACCCTTCATTGCTCAGTCCGAGCATAGCGCCCAGTGTGGGGAAAATGAGGGCGGCAAGTACGTTAAACAGGAAGATGACTGAGATGGACTGTGCCACTTCTTCATCGGATGCGTTGATCACCGGTGCGGTCGCCGCAATGGCGCTGCCGCCGCAGATGGAAGATCCGACTCCTACGAGGATCGCATTGTTTGTGCGGAGCTTCAGCGCTTTATACAGGATAAACGCGATGATCAGAGAAGTGGAGATCGTCGAAATTATAATAGGAAGAGACTGCTTCCCTTTTGCAAGGATCTCAGTCAGGTTCATGCCGAATCCGAGGAAGACGACTGCAGCCTGCAGGATCTTTTTCGATGTATAGTTCACACCGGGGAGAAAGGGTTCCTTTTTGGTGAGGATCAGGGTGAGCACCATGCCGATCAGGATCGCGAATACCGGTCCGCCGATCACGGGGACTGCCTGCCCGAGGAACCAGGACGGGACTGCGATCACAAGGCAGAGCAGAAGTCCGGCGCCGTTTTTCTTTAAAAAGTTCATTGATAATTTCCTCCATTCCTTTTCAAAGTATCTCTCAGCCGCGATTTTCGGAGAGAAACACCACATAAAATTTGTATATTATTTCCAACTGAGCGTATGATAGCATAAAAATACGATAAAATAAAATTATATATCTTTATTTTATTATAAATATATGTTATGATTATGGGCAGGGAGTGTTCACTATAAATTGGGGCGGAGGTTTGCAGAGGAAAACTCCGCCCTTATTTCTTTGAGCCGTGGATCGGCTTATAGAAGAAAGGGGGCTGCATATGCTGGATTTCAGGATGGAGACATTTCTCACAGTGTGCCAGTGTATGAATTTTACGAGAGCGTCAGAGAAGCTGAATATCACGCAGCCGGCGGTATCGCAGCATATCCGGTTTCTTGAAAAGCATTACAATACCAGGCTTTTCCGGTATGAGGGGAAGAAACTTCGGCTGACAGGAGCTGGGGAGATTCTGAGGAATGCGTCGCTTACCATGATGCACGATGAGCTCTCGATGCAGAATGAGATGGTCAGGGCAGACGAGGAGCGCGAGATCCGTTTCGGAGCGACCAGGACAGTCGGAGATGCGCTGATGGGGCGGATCCTGGAGAGTTATCTGGAGAAATATCCGGATGCGAGGATCCATATGGAAGTGGAGAATACGAAGGAGCTGCTTGGAAGACTGGACAGCGGAGAGATCGATTTTGCTCTCGTGGAGGGCTTTTTCAAGAAAAGCGAGTATGATTTTCAGAAGTACTCCGACGAAAAATATATCGCGGTGTGCAGTACGGATTACGAGTTCCGTCAGGAGCCGGATCATATCGAGAATCTTTTTCAGGAGAGGCTGCTGCTGAGGGAGAAGGGGTCGGGCACAAGAGAGGTGCTTGAGCGCTATCTTGACGCGAAGAATCTGAGTGTCAGCGACTTCGTGCGCGTGACGGAGGCGGGAAGTCTGCAGACGATTAAAGAGTTGACAAAAGCGGGATGTGGTATTACATTTTTATATGAGGTCGCAGTCAGGGATGAACTTGAGAGCGGAACGCTGAAGGAGATTCCGCTGAAAGATTTCCATGTTTCTCATGAATTTACTTTCATATGGAGAAGAGGGAGCATCTATGCGGATCAGTACCGGGAAGTATTCGGGAGGTTTTCTACATGACAGACTGCGGGTATCAAAAGAAAAAGGAAGTGACAGACATAGATGTTACAGGTAGAACATTTATCATATGATGTTTTAGAAGAAGGCAAACAGTCAGAGATCCTGTCCGATGTAAGCTTTACTGTCAATAATGGGGAAATGCTTGTCATTACAGGACCGAACGGAGGCGGAAAGTCTACTCTGGCGAAGCTCCTTATGGGGATTAACCGCCCGACAGGTGGAAAGATTTATCTCGATGGGCAGGATATAACGGATTACTCGATCGATGAGCGCGCCAATGCGGGAATCGGATTTGCATTCCAGCAGCCGCCGAGATTCAAGGGAATGACAGTCAGAAGACTGCTGTCCCTGGCGGCGGGAAAGACATTGGACGAGAAGACATGCTGCGGACTTTTGAGCAGCGTGGGCCTGTGCGCCATGGAGTATATTGACCGGGAGGCGGACGCGACGCTGTCCGGCGGAGAGATGAAGCGTATTGAGATCGCAACAGTGCTGGCAAAGCACCATGATCTCTGTATTTTTGACGAGCCGGAGGCAGGAATCGACCTGTGGAGCTTCTCCATGCTGATCAAGCGTTTTGAGCAGATCCACAAGGAGAAGGAGGAGAGCCTGATCCTGATCTCTCATCAGGAGAGGATCATCCAGATGGCGGACCGGATCATGGTTATCAGCGATGGAAAGGTAGAGTCCATCGGCGATGCAAAGGATATCATGCCGACGCTCTTCGGTCAGGAGCTGGACTCCTGCGAGTGCAGAAGACAAAAGGGAGGTGAACTCTATGGAGTCTAATGAAGCGAAGAAGACAGAGCAGGTTGAGCTGGACAAAGTGACACAGGATGTTCTGAAAGTGATCGATTCCTATGGGTTTAAGCAGGAAGGAGCATATAACCTTCGTCTGAACGGAATGGCAGTGTGCCACGGCGACAGCCGCCACATTAATATAGTAAAGAAAGAGGATAAGCCGGGAATCGATATCTATATCAGCGGCGAGGCGAAGAACGAGCAGGTGCACATACCGGTCGTAATGTCTCAGGAAGGCGTTGATATTGTATACAATGATTTCTATATCGAGGACGGAGCTGACGTTACGATCATCGCCGGCTGCGGAATCCACGGAGAGGGATGCAGTGAGACACGTCACGACGGAATCCATGCATTCCATGTTGGAAAGAATGCGAATGTCAAGTATGTGGAAAACCACTATGCAGAAGGGAACGGGACAGGGCAGAAGGTGCTCAATCCGGTGACAAAGATCTATGTCGGCGAGAATTCTGTGTTTACTCTCGAGACGACTCAGATCAAAGGCGTGGATTCTACAGAGCGTGAGAACTACATCGAGCTTGCGGATAATGCGAAGCTTTTTGTGACTGAAAAACTGATGACGGACGAGGGACAGACTGCAGTGTCCAATATGGATGTGGAACTGAACGGAGAGAACAGCTCCGCCAGGATCGTATCCCGTTCTGTCGGAAAAGGAAATTCCAAGCAGGTATTCCATCCGAAGGCGATCGGAAATAACCGGTGCCACGCACATGTCCAGTGCGATTCCATTATCATGGATCATGCAGAGATCAGTTCGATCCCGGAGATCGACGCAAGGCATGTGGACGCCCAGATCATCCATGAGGCGGCGATCGGAAGGATTAATGACGAACAGCTTGTGAAGCTGAGGACGTTCGGAATGACAGAGGAAGAAGCGGAATCTGTTATTATTGAGAGCTTCCTGAAATAGATAAGACAATAAAAAGTTTACAAGTGAGAAACAGCTGCCTTCAGTTGATGATGAGCAGCTGTTTTGCCATGGAAGAGTCAGATACTGCTTTTGTTTTGCTCCAGGTTCTGTTTATGTTTTCTGTTATAGATGGATTTATGGAGAGTTTTTTGGATTGGAAGGTGAGAATGTTGCATCCGCTGGATGATGAGTTCTTTGAAGAATATAAAAGGTTAGATCGTATTTGTGCTGATATGTATTCTGCCCGCCAGGGAGTAAGCGAGTATATTGCAGATATGGAAAGGCGGTCTGCCAGCGAGACATCCAGAATCATTACCTGGGATCGTGATTATAAGCAGTTGAAGCATCTGCGATGGATAAGAAATCGCATTGCGCATGAGAATGATATTTTTCAGATATGCAGCATATCCGATATACAAGATATACAGAATTTTTATAACCGTATTCTTTCAGGAAAGGATCCTATAGCGATGCTGGAAAGAACCAGTAAATCTAGTGTCGCAGAGAGCAATAGGCGGTCAGGGAATATCCGGATGCAGCCACAGTATAAGCAGTATAATACGGAGGAAAAGGAAAGCGCTTCATATAGAAATAGAAGGAGAGGTTGTTTGATTACTGCGCTTATTCTGGTGATTATAACCGTGTCTGTTATGCTTTGGCTTTTTCTGCCCTATAACGCTCACTTTTATTCTTTTTGATTTTCAATAATGATATACGGATATTAAACAGGCTGTCCTGATCTTTGAGTTCAGAACAGCCTGTTTATTTACGTGTACGTTTATATAAGATTACATTTCTTTACATACGTTAATCCATTCTTTCGAACCGGAAAACTGCTCCAGCTCGTCGCAGCTTAGTTCGACGGCAGAATTGGAGCTCCCGGCTGCCGGGAAGACCGTATCGAATCTTTTCATGGAGACGTCAAGGTATACTGTCGTATGCTCCGGGTTCCCGAACGGGCATACGCCGCCGATGGCATGACCGGTCAGGTGTTCCACATCCTCGGGAGCGAGCATCTTTGCCTTCATCCCGAAGAAATGTTTGAATTTACTGTTATCAATCTTCATATCTCCGGCTGTTACGATGAGGATCGCACCATCCTTTTCTTTTGTGTAAAAGGATAATGTCTTTGCGATCCTTGCGGGCTCTACGCCAACTGCCTGGGCGGCGAGCTCAACGGTAGCACTTGATACTGGAAACTCTAAAATTTCTTTATCAATATTATTATCTGCAAAATATTTTTTTACTATCTCGACTGACATTCTGATTCCTTCTTTCTCTTCTTCTGATTTTATCCTATGTGATTATAGCAGTTTACGGAGAAAAATACCATAATAATTCTGATACATTCAACCGCTGGTATGGTTACTCTTTTGCCTGGCTGTAGTAAACTGATTATAGAAATAAATTGGATCATGCAGCGGCGAGAGATAAAGACGGATTGAGGAGGATGATTATGGATCAAAAGCAGGTCGGAGAGTTTATTGCCCGGAGAAGAAAAGAATTGAAAATGACGCAGAAGGAGCTGGCTCAAAAGCTGGGGGTTACTGACAGGGCGGTCTCGAAGTGGGAGAACGGAAGATGCATGCCGGATCTGTCGCTGATCCAGCCGCTGAGCTGTAGCCTTAAGGTCGGAGTGAACGATCTGCTGAGCGGTGAGATCATACCGGAGAAGCAGTACAGGCGCAAGAGCGAGGAAAATATTATCAGCATGGCGGAGCTAAAGTATCAGCTGAATTATATGAAAAGTTTCCGCTGCGGATTCTGGGGATTTTACGTGCTTGCTCTTTCCCTTCTCATTTACTGTATTGTGAAAGATCAGGAATCTTCAGGTATTCTTGCACTGATCCTGGCGTACAGTACGTTTACTTTCTATCACAGGTGCCGGACGATAAAAAGGGACTTTGTATCAGTGCTGATCACTGTATTCGGGGCGGCAGGAACGTTTCTGAGTTTTGTTGCTTTTATTGGCAGAACGTGGTAACATAATGCAGGACAATTGAATAAAGGTTTTCCCGGGCGGGGAGCGCCGTCCGGGTTTTAACTGTACACCAGAGCAGATGCTTCTGCCGCGGCGGGGCTGCCGGCCGTGCGCGGAAGCTTGTTTAAGTACGAAAACAACATGCGAGGGAATCCGTGTTCCGGAGTGAGAGGATGCCAGTGAGCATCGACCGCCAGTGCAGCCGGCCGTCTTAGTTGACGTGGCGGCGGGCGCACGTGTACAGGAGGTTGAACTATGAAGAATGTCAACGTAAAAAAACTTGCCCTTGCGGGCATCCTGGTAGCAGTGGGAATCGTCTGTTCCCCGTTATCGATCCCGGTGGGAGCATCAAAGTGCGCTCCGGTCCAGCATTTCATCAACATACTCGGCGGTGTGTTCCTGGGACCGGGATATGCAGTCGGCATGGCATTTGTGACGAGCCTTCTCAGAAATCTGATGGGAACAGGAACGCTCCTTGCGTTTCCGGGATCCATGTGCGGAGCTTTTTTGTGCGGAATGTTGTATAAGTACGGAAAGCATCTGCCGCTGGCCTATCTGGGAGAACTCTTCGGCACATCTGTGATCGGCGGACTTTTAAGTTATCCGATCGCCACGCTCATCATGGGAAGCGAAAGCGCAGTGTTCGGCTTTGTGCTGCCGTTTTTTGTATCGAGCTGCGGCGGAACGATCATCGCGGCTGTACTTGTTACCGCGATGAAGAAGATGAAAGTGTTCGATATCTATCTTGGCAATCTGGATGCAGATATGCGGAAAGCGTAAGAGTGAGTTAAGATACGGACAGGAAAGAAATTGAAGAATGTAGACAGGGGGAGCTTGCGCGTGAAGCAGGCTGAGAGTAAGCTGTGTGCTTAGACCCGTGACCTGATTTGGGTAATGCCAACGTAGGGAGAAGAGAGAATCTGCGATCTGTGCTATGCGCTGGTGTGCCCAAAGAAGGTGCTCCGGCTTTTTTATTTCATAAGAAATATTCTGTAAGACAATCTCAGAGATTGTCTATAGAATAAAAAGCTTCGGACGGGATACGCATGCCGGTTTTGTCGTTTTGTGGCATTGCGGCGGGGCTTCTCCTTTTTACAAAAAAAGAAGGAGATAGTGTGCCATGATGAAAGAATGTCTTGAAAATGTTAGAAATACTGTACCTCTGGTACATAATATAACAAACTACGTAACCGTCAATGATGTGGCGAACGTGCTGCTCGCCTGCGGCGGAAGTCCGATCATGTCGGACGAGGCGGAAGATGTGGAGGACATCACATCTGTGTGCGGCGGGCTGAACATCAATATCGGAACGCTGCATAAGACGAGCATCGAGGGAATGTTCCGGGCAGGCCGGAAGGCGAACGAACTGGGCCATCCGGTCCTTCTCGATCCGGTCGGGGCGGGAGCGAGCGCACTGCGCACAAATACTGCCCTGGAACTGATGCGAGAGCTGAAGCTTGCCGCGATCCGGGGAAATATTTCCGAGATCAAGACGCTTGCCCTCGGAAGCGGGACGACAAAGGGCGTGGACGCAGATGTGGCGGACGCAGTCACCGAGGAGACGCTTGACGATGCTGTGGCGTTTGTGAAAGGGTTCGCGGAGAGCGCAGGCTGTATTGTTGCGGTCACCGGAGCCATCGATCTGGTATCTGGCGGCAGAACGTGCTATGTTATAAGGAACGGGCGCCCGGAGATGGGGAAGATCACGGGAACAGGCTGTCAGCTGTCAGGGATCATGACGGCATACCTGACGGCAAACCCGGACCATCCACTGGAGGCTGCCGCTGCGGCGGTATGCGTGATGGGTCTGGCCGGCGAGATCGGCTGGAACCGGATGCGGGAGGGGGATGGCAATTCAACCTACAGGAACCGGATCATTGATGCTGTTTACAATATGACCGGTGAGGATTTAGAGAAAGGAGCAATCTATGAATTGCGATAGAAAAGATTTAGTTCTCTATGCTGTGACAGATCGGAGCTGGCTGGGTGATAAAACGCTGTACAGCCAGGTGGAGAGCGCACTGAAGGGCGGAGCTACTTTTGTCCAGCTCCGGGAGAAAGAGCTGGACGATGCGGATTTTCTTGAAGAAGCGAAGGAAATCCAGAAGCTCTGCAGAGAATATAAAGTCCCTTTTGTGATCAATGACAATGTGGAGATTGCCGCTGAGATCGGCGCTGACGGCGTTCATGTGGGGCAGAGCGATATGGAGGCGGGAGACGTCCGCAGGAAGCTCGGTCCGGATAAGATCATCGGCGTGTCCGCTCAGACGGTGGAGCAGGCGCTCCGTGCTCAGGAGCATGGAGCAGACTATCTGGGAGTGGGAGCTGTGTTTCCTACCGGGTCAAAGGCTGACGCTGTGGAGGTGAGCCGTGAGACGCTGAAGGAGATCTGCAGGGCTGTGGACATCCCGGTCATTGCCATCGGCGGGATCAGCAGGGATAATGTAATGGAGCTCAAAGGCAGCGGAATCTGCGGGATTGCCGTGATCAGTGCGATCTTTGCACAGAAGGATGTCGAGGCGGCAGCAGGAGAATTGAAAAAACAGGTTGAAGAGATGCTGGCTTAAGGTGTTTTAAAGCAGGCGCCGCCTGGATATGAAAAGGGTGATGATCTATGATCAAAGGTGTTATTTTTGACGTGGACGGAGTTCTGTTAAACTCCATGCCGGTATGGGAGAACCTGGGGGAACTGTATCTGAACAGCCTCGGGCTGGAGGCAGAGAAGGATCTGGGAGAGATCCTGTTTACAATGAGCCTTGAAGAAGGGGCGGAATACCTGATCACGCAGTACGGGATCGATAAGAGCGTGGAGGAGGTCGTAAATGGGCTGAACCGGGAAGTGCGGGACTTCTATGCGGAGAAGGTCCCGCTGAAGGAAGGCGTCCGTCAGTACCTGAGCGAGTTCAGAGAGCGCGGGATACCGATGGTGATCGCCACATCGGGCGACAGAAAGAATACAGAGGCGGCACTTCGAAGGCTGAAAGTGCTTTCCTATTTTCAGGGGATCTACACCTGTTCAGAGATCGGGATCGGAAAGGATCAGCCGGATATCTATTTCGCGGCGGCGCTCCAGCTTGATACAGAGCCTGGGGAGACCTGGGTGTTCGAGGATGCATTCCACGCGCTGAGGACAGCCCATAGTGCGGGATTTAAGACCGTTGCGGTGTACGACAAATCAAATGACAGGAATCTGGCGCAGATCTGGAATACAGCGGATATCTATCTGCCGGAGTTCAAGGATTTCAACATATTCTGGAAGCGGGCGTCGCAGACGGAACAGAAGAAAGGATGAGAGGACAGATGAAGACAGCACTTACGATCGCAGGGAGCGACTCCAGCGGAGGAGCAGGGATCCAGGCGGACATTAAGACGATGACGGCAAACGGTGTGTTTGCCATGAGCGTGGTCACTGCGCTCACTGCACAGAATACAACCGGGGTGACGGGGATCATGGAGGTGACTCCGGAGTTCCTGAAGGAACAGCTTGACTGCGTGTTTACGGATATCCGTCCGGATGCAGTGAAGATTGGGATGGTGTCGTCTTCAGGTCTGATCGAAGCGATTGCTGAGAAACTGAAAGAATATCATGCAAACAATATTGTTGTCGACCCTGTCATGGTGGCGACCAGCGGATCAAAACTGATCAGCGACGATGCAGTCGATACGCTGAAAGAGAAGCTGCTCCCTCTGGCAGATGTACTGACGCCAAATATCCCGGAGGCGGAAGTGCTCTCGGGAATGTCGGTGAAGACAGAGGAAGATATGGTCAGAGCGGCGGAGAAGATCAGCGCTGCTTACAGCTGCGCCGTGCTGGTCAAGGGCGGACATCAGATCAATGACGCTAATGATCTTCTCTACAGAGAGGGCGGCGGAAGATGGTTTTACGGAAAGCGGATCGACAACCCGAACACCCACGGTACCGGGTGCACGCTCTCCAGCGCTATCGCGTCCAATCTTGCGAAAGGGTTTTCTCTGGATGAATCCGTGGAGCGGGCAAAGAGATACATTTCCGGCGCGCTGGGAGCCATGCTCGATCTCGGAAAGGGCAGCGGCCCCATGAATCATGCTTTCGATATAAAAGGAGAATTTATTCAAATTTGTGAGGATTGATCCCTTCTTTCGGCATGGCTTCGATGAACTGCTTCGGAGTCATGCCGTATTTTTTCTTGAATTCCCGATAAAAGTAAGAGAGATTCGGGAAGCCGGAGGAGAGCGAGGCGTCGAGGACCGGCGTTTCACCCTGGCTGAGAAGCTTTGCTGCTTTTTCAAGTCTTAGGTCTTTGATGTACTCCAGACAGGATATCCCCATATATTTTTTGAAAAAACGCATAAAATGGTACTCGCTGAAGAAACAGAGATTTGCAAGCTGAGCGATAGACAGTTCTTCTGCGTAATGTTCGCCGATATATTCCAGGACCAGCTTGAGCTTGTCCATGTGCTCGGTCTGGAGCTGCGGGCGTGAACTCTCTTCTTTGCCGTAGGGGAGCAGGACCGCGATCGTCCGGAGCAGGAGAGACTTCAGGACCAGTTCATAGCCGGGAGCAGCGCCTTCGTATACGCTGTTTATGGAGTTGAAAATCTGCATCAGCTCGGAATATGCCGGATGCTCCTTCCCGATATGGCAGGGGAGCAGCAGGCTCTGGGACGCAACTGGCGCCAGATACCGGACAGCGCAGATATCAGCAGAATTTGCCCCCAGAAAGTTCATATGAAATACATAGGTTTCCGATTCATATCGCGACTTCGGCGGAATCGTCAGGGAGTGAAGCGCGGCGGGAGGAACGAACAGAAAGTCGCCCTGTTCAGCCTCATAGGTCTCAAGCCGGATCTGATAGGTGCAGCTCCCTCTGGTGATCAAGGTCAGCTCTGCCTCGTCGTGCCAGTGCGGCGTCACAGCCGGATAGAGGTCTGACAGAGAGGTGATATATTTCTGGAAAGGAAACAGGTGGCCTCCGTGGCGGGTCTGTTCCTTCTGTTCCGGGGAGAGTGTGGTGCGGTTTGGCATAATGTGCTCCTTTCGCAAATAGTTTCCTGCTCAGTGTGCGGTTTTCCGTGTGAGAAGCTCATGCATGATGAACATGAGAATCAGGATCAGCAGCAGATAAAGCGGGAACAGCCCCACGGAAATATGGTTGGCTATGAGCCCGAAGATCGGCGGCATGATGCAGGTGCCGATGTAGGCGCTGGCCATCTGAACGCCGATGACGGCCTGGGATTTATCTGCGCCAAAATGCGCCGGTGTGGAGTGGATGATGCATGGGTATACGGGAGCACATCCGAGTCCGATCAGGATCAGGCCTGCCAGTGAGAGGAAGGCGGGACCGGGCAGGAAAAGCGTAAGGATTCCCGCTGCAATGATTCCCTGACCGAGTCGGATCATCTGAACATCGTTCAGCTTCATGGTAAGGAAACCGCTCAAAGCGCGTCCGACGGTGATCCCGATGTAGAACAGTCCGGCAAAGCGCGCGGCTGTTTCTGCTGGAATGGACTTGAACAGTGTGAGATAGCTGCTGGCCCACAATCCTGAAGTCTGTTCCAGCGCGCAGTAGCAGAAGAAGCACAGCATGATCTCCCTGGCGCCCGGGATCCGGATGATCTCGCCGAGAGACAATGCTTTTCCGTCTGCTGCGGAGGTACTTTCTCCGCCGGCGGAACGTCCTTTCCACAGAGGGAGGCTGAAGACCAGGATGCCGGTGAGGATGATCTGAAGGACAGCAATATAAAAGTATCCGGAGTTCCATTTCTGTCCTTGGCTCAGAGCGAAGCCCATGATGTAAGGTCCCGCGGTGGCTCCGATACCCCACATGCAGTGGAGCCAGCTCATATGGCGGCTTTTATAGTGCAGTGCAACGTAGTTGTTCAGCGATGCGTCCACACTGCCTGCACCCAGGCCGTAGGGTACAGCCCAGAGACAGAGGAGCCAGAAAGAATGTGTAAAAGAAAAGCCGAGCAGTGCGGCGGCAGTGATCCCCACGCTGACAGCGGTCACCTTCCCGGTGCCGAATCTGCGGGTCAGTCGGTCGCTCTGAAGGCTGGAGACAATGGTCCCCAGCGCAATGATCATGGAAATGATACCGGCATAGGAGACAGGAACACCGAATTCGGTGTACATTGTAGGCCATGCGGAACCCAGAAGGGCGTCAGGCAGGCCGAGGCTGATAAAAGCGAGGTAAATGATCGCCAGCAATAAGTGAAACATAATAATTTCTCCTTGGTATGATGATTATAAAAAACAGAGCCTGCAGCTGCGGATCAGCAGTCACTGGCTCTGTTTCATCCTTTATGGTGAGGAAGTCTTACAGCAGATGGATGCCGTTTTCGCGGGCGCGGACAGTGACATCTTCCGGCCACAGGGAAGACTGTACTTCGCCGATGTGAGCCTTCCTTAAATAGTACATACAGATGCGGGACTGTCCGATGCCGCCGCCTACGGTGTAAGGGAGTTCTCCGTTTAACAGAGATTTCTGGAACGGAAGCTCTGCACGTTCTTCGCATCCTGCGATCTTAAGCTGCCGGCGGAGAGATTCTTCATCCACACGGATTCCCATGGAAGAGAGCTCCAGGCCCATATCAAGGACAGGATAATATACGATGATATCTCCGTTCAATTCCCAGTCGTCGTAGTCCGGTGCGCGTCCGTCGTGCTTCTCGCCGGAAGCAAGCACCTTGCCGATCTGAGAGATGAAGACAGCGCCTTTGTCGCGGGCGATGACAGTTTCCCTCTCCTTTGGCGTGAGGTTCGGATACAGATCCTCAAGTTCCTGGGAAGTAATGAAGAAAATGTCATCCGGGAGCAGAGGCTCGATGTAGTTGTACCTTCTGGATATGTAGTTTTCCGTATCTTTCAGGGCGCTGTATACTTTGCGTACAGTATACTCAAGAGTTTCCATGTTGCGCTCTTCTCTGGAGATGATCTTCTCCCAGTCCCATTGATCCACATAGAGTGAGTGGATGTTGTCTGTATCTTCGTCGCGGCGGATGGCGCTCATGTCCGTATACAGACCCTCACCGGAATGGAACCCGTAGTTTTTCAGAGCGTAGCGCTTCCATTTTGCAAGAGAATGGACGATCTCGGCAGTCGCATCATCCTGTTCTTTGATCCCGAAGGATACCGGGCGCTCCACACCGTTCAGATTGTCGTTCATGCCGGTCTCAGGGCGTACGAACAGCGGAGCTGAAACACGGGTCAGGTGCAGCGATTTGGCAAGAGCCCGCTCAAAATGATCTTTTACTTCCTTGATGGCAACTTCCGTCTCACGGATGGTGAGCGGGGCAGAATAGCCTTCCGGAATTTTTAACTGTTCCATATAAAGACTCCTTTTTGTTTACAATTTAGACATTTCCATTCTATTTTAATGTCCGCATACATAGAAGTCAATCAGAAAGAAAAAAGCTGATACATGAATAAATAATCTGAATTGATATTATAAAAAGAAAATAAAAACAGATAATAAATAAAAAGTAAAATAAATTTCTAAAAATATATTGACAAATGGAGAGTAAAGAGTTATTATAATGACAACAAATAAAACAGATTGAACAATCAATTAAAAAAGAATATAAAAGAGATTCGAAAGAATAAAAGTTATATTCTTCTTTAAAAGAAAATTCAAGAAAGTTTTATTTCACCTGAAGGATGTCGTGATTGACAGATGGGTAATCAGATATAGAGAAATATCATAATGACGAGAAAGTTATGAGAGAGGTAAAATCTATATCAGGGAAGAAGATTATCGATAGGTCAAAGTCCAGCAGGAATCTAAGAATAGGAGGTACGGACCGCCGGGAACATAAGTTAATCTATCAGAAAAAGGTAGAAAGAGGTAAAAAAGAATGATAGAAATATCAAAGTGAAGATGGATGCTGATCGGGTAAGTGATTGGTGTCCATCTTCTTTTTTGCATAAAATCAGGGCGGTATAACCGTGGATGGAAAACAGGAGGGAGTCAGCAGTATTCTGAAAGTCGGATCAAGAATTTACAGACTCTTGTAATCCGTAAAAAAAATTGATAGAATGGACAAAGAGACAGAGGGGAGATAAGAGTACGAAATATGGCAGGGGGCTGATGACTGGGGAGTGACAGATGGCAAAAAGCAGTAATCAAAAAGTAAAGATCCTTTATCTGATGCGCCTGTTTCAGGAAGAGTCAGATGAGGATCATCCGTTTTCAAGAAAAGAGCTGGAAGAAAGACTGAGCAGTCTGGGGATCCATGCTGAGAGAAAAAGCCTGTATCATGATATTGAAACCTTGAAAACATTCGGGATGGATATTACATACAGAAAGACACCGCCGGAGGGCTACTATCTGGCAGGCCGGGATTTTGAGCTTGCGGAACTGAAGCTTCTGGTAGACGCGGTACAGTCTTCAAAATTTATCACAGAGAAGAAGTCCGCCAGTCTGATCAAGAAGATCGAGCGTCTCGCAAGCAGGTATGAGGCAGGGCAGCTGCAGCGGCAGGTTGTCGTTTCAGACAGGATCAAGACCATGAACGAAAGTATCTATTATAATGTGGATAAGCTCAATTCAGCGATCGCTTCAAATCAGCAGATCCTGTTTAAATATTTTGAGTGGACCATATCGAAAGAGATCCGGCTCAAAAAGAACGGCAGCCCATATCATGTGAGCCCATGGGCTCTGACCTGGGACAACGAAAACTATTATCTCATCGGATATGATATGGACGCAGGAAAGATGAAGCACTTCCGCGTAGACAAAATGCTCCATATCGAGCTGCAGGATCAGCCGAGGGAAGGAAGAGAAGAATTTGGACGCTTTGATCTGGCTCAGTATACAAAACGTACATTTTCGATGTTCGGCGGGGCGGAAGAAAAGGTGCGGATCCGATTCCCGAATAAGTACGTGGGAGTTGTGATCGACCGATTTGGAAAAGATGTACCTCTTCGTCCGGACGGCAATGAAAACTTTATCGCCCGGGTCGATGTGGCGGTCAGTGAGCAGTTTTACGGCTGGATCACCGGACTTGGCCGGGAAGTGAAGATACTTTCACCGGACTGGGTGGCCGGTGAATATAAAAGTCTTCTGAATGATCTTGGAAGGATGTACAGCGAAGAGGACGATGCGCACAGGCGCGGGGAATGCCGGTGAAGCGAGAAAACAGGGGAAAAAAGGAAAAAACAGATAGAGGTGGAGTAGATGAATGTGAATGAAATACTGGAACAGATACAGGATTTTGATTTGAATTCCGTGCTTTCTGAACTTGGGAAAAGCAGCCATGTGCTGACGCAGGCGGAGATCATCGTTCTTGCGGCCGCGGCGGTCGTGGGAATCCTGATCGGAATGTTCGGATTGAGGATCGTGCGCTTCTGGGCAGGCCTGCTGGGGTTCCTCGCAGGACTTGCGGGAGGAACTTATGCGGCGTCTCTGGCGGGACTTGATCCTGTCTACGCCTGGATACCAGGGCTGGTGCTTGGAATCGTGCTGGCAGTGCTTGGAGCAAAATTGTACCGGTTCGGTGTGTTTATGACTTCATGGATCGCGGTGAGCGCGGTCTGTCAATATGCGGTCCGTCCGTCAGACTGGATCTGGACGGCAGCGTGTGCAGCGGCAGGGCTGGTGTTCGCTCTGTTTGCGATCAAATTTGTAAAAGCGATAACCATACTTGCAACAGCTGTGTTCGGTGCAGCGATCTCCGGGACGGCGCTTTACTATCTTCTGCCGCTTAAGTGGGAATGGTTCCATATACTGCTGTGTACGGCTCTCGGCATACTGGGTGCACTTGTTCAGATCCTGTTTGTATCAGGCAGGCGAAAGAGACAGAATCTGGAGAAAGCTGCAGAGATACGGAAGACCCATTCTACGGAAAATGAGGTGGAAAAGGCAAGGGCGCTTGTCGATGTTCTGGAAAAGGAAGAGGAGTCTGAGGAACCCGAGTTCCTGGATGAGGATCTTTTCCTGGACGATGAGGAATCGGAATTTGCCGGTGAGGAGGAGTTCGAAGACGAAGGAGCTCTGTACGAGGAGGAGCCTGACGGAAGCGAATACTTTGAAGAGTATGAAGAATCCGAGGAATATGAATATCCGGACGATGAGGGAGAATCTGACGAATATGAATATTTCGATGAAGATGAGGAGTCCGGAGAATACGAATATTCGGAGGAAGGCGGCGAACCCGAAGAGTATGAATACTTTGATGATGAGGAATACTCTGAAGAGGACGACTATCTGGATGATGAAGACGAGCCGGATGACGAAGCAGATGATATAGAATATCTGGATGACGATGATCTGGATGAAACGGATTACCTGGATGATCTGGATGATATAGAATATCTGGATGATGAATTTGACGAAAAAAAATAGGACGGCTGTGATGAGTCCGTTTTATGACACACCTGATCTGATATGATCATAGCAGTGAAAGATCATATCAGAGAAAGGTGTGTTTTGTTATGTATATCAGGAAAGAGATTTTAAGCGCGATCATTCTTTCAGCGGGAATCATTATTTTAACAGCTTTGGCAGTACTGTACTGCTTTACGGAGGTACAGATCCCATCCTGGTGTTATGGGGCAGGATGGATCGGATGTCTTTTCGGAATGGTGAGCTGCGAGAAGAAGATCGAAGGGTGAAAAAATAGCAGGGCGTTCTGGCTTAAGAAAGACAGAACGCCCTGCTGCTGTTGATGTGAGAAGAAAATGTTATTGTCCGAAATATCCTGCCGTGATATTTCTTACTTTCTGTGTTACATAGCTGCTTCCGCCCTTATCTTTGACGTCTTCAACCATGCCGACGACCGCGATCGGAGTAGCTGTGCTGTCATCTGCGGTCTCGCAGATGAACCATCCTCGCTCAATGCCGTCCGTGTCGTCCTGGCTTTCCTTGATCTCTGCTGTTCCGGTTTTCCCGAGGAGGGTGACTCCGTCGATTTTTGCTGATGCGCCGGTTCCGGAAGGATTTTCAATGACCTGTATGAGATCATTTTTTACAGTCTCGGCAGCTGCGGCGGAGACGACCTGTTCTTTCCAGATCTGTCCGGTATAGCCTTCCTGGTAAGCGAGTACAGGCTGTATCATGCTTCCGTTGTTGACGAACATAGAATACATGGAAAGCAGGTGGACCGGATTGACAAGGAGCTGACCCTGGCCATAGCCGGTATCTGCAAGCTGAATGTCTGAGTCGATCTTGTCATCGTCGTCATAGGTTGATGCGCTGAGGCTCAGCTCAAAAGGAATTTCTTCATTAAATCCCATGGCTTTAAATTTACTGATCATGGTATCCGCTCCGATATTCAGGGCAGCGCGTGCAAAGTATATGTTATCTGAGTAGACGAGTGCGTTTTCAAGGTTTACCTGATCGCCGTAATCCGTCAAAGTGGTAACATAGTAATTTCCCCAGCTTGCGTCTTTCTGCCAGCTCAGGCCGACATATCCCAGATTCTGTTCCGGGTCAATAGCTCCGCTGTCTACGCCGATCGCAGCTGTGAGCGCCTTGAAGGTGGAACCGGGAACCCATGTGCTCTGGAATCGGTTGCTGAGGGGTGTGTCTTCTGCGCTGCTCAGTTCGTTCCATCTCTCGTCGGACATTCCCATGATGAATTCGTTGGGATCATATCCGGGGGTGCTGACGAGCGCGAGCACTTCGCCTGTCTTTGGGTTCATGGCGGCTGCGGTGCCCGGATCGGATGCAAACTGTTCATATGCAGACTGCTGCAGGGAGGCGTCGATCGTCACGTAAACATCCTGACCGTTCTGCGCTTCCTGGGAGGCAAGTGTTTCGACGGTGTTTCCGTCCCCGTCGACGATAATGATGGAGGATCCGTCCACGGCGCGCAGCTGTTCTTCGCAGGCAAGTTCCAGTCCTGATTTTCCGATCATGCTGTTCGCATGATATCCCTGACCCTGCTTTTCTTCCAGGTCTTCGGCTGTTACAGGCTGTATATAGCCGGTCAGATGTCCTGCAGCTGCGCCGAGCGGATAGACCCTGGCCTCCGCGTCGTTGATCAGGATTCCCGGGATCTGGAGAAGCTGGGCTTCGGTCTCTGCGTCATCTTTGGAGATCTGTTTCAGGGGGACAAAGGTGTCATCCTGTACATAGGAAGCATTCAGGCTGTCCGTGATATCCTCTGCGCTCAGTCCGAGAAGTTCTGCGATCTTTGCAATATCTGCCTCAGGATCCGCATTCATCTTGCCCGGCACAAGCCCCACTTCGGATACAGTTCCCTGGGTCGCGAGCGCGGTGCCGTTCCGGTCGTATATACTTCCACGCTTCGCGGCCTCTGTCTCCACCCGCACTTTGTAATCATCCTGGAGAGAGGGAAAGATCAGTGTGGAATCCCAGTTGATCCTGTAGTCTCCATCGCTGTTTTTCTCGAGAGTCATCTGGTTGTCAAAAGTGACGGCGCCCGCCGATGTATCCATGGAAGTGCTGTAAGTGACGGTCTCTGTCTTTTTGGAGGAGGCGGAATCCTTGTCAGGAAGCTTGATCTTGATATCTGACGCTTCGATGCCTTCATAAATATTCTGGTTGCGCGCTGTAAAATCTTCTTCGCTGATAGAATCCTGGGAAGAATCGCTGAGAAGACCGTACATTTCATCGTATTTCCCATCATTCAAAAGGGAAAAGTACTCTTTTACGGTGTCTTCCGGCACGGGACGGCGGCTCAGCATCCACCAGACAAAGAAGCTGATGCCTGCGCACAGCAGGACTGCCAGGATGATGATCAGCGGAATCAGCCATCTCCGGGGATGAGGCGCACGCCTTTTTTTCTTTTTTAAATACTGTTTTCTTGTCATGGTAAAGACCTCCTGTCTGAAGCAGGACCCTGTGGTGCCGCTTCGGGATTATACAGGGAAGAGCGCAGTGCGGTCCCCGCTTTTGAGATAATATTACAATCGTAGGATAAAAATGTCAATCCTATATGATGCGGACGGCAGATATCTCTGCTCTATGATCGATTTGGGCCGGAAAGTGAAAAGAAAGTGTCCGACAGTTGTCAGAAATGAGACAAAGCGTTATAATAAAATCAGAAAAATTTTCAGAAAATCCTCTGCAAAATTTGAAAAAGGAGGCTTGCGTATGAAGATTGATATGCACTGTCATGTTAAGGAAGGATCTATTGACAGCAAGGTGGGGCTTGAAGAGTATATCACAATCCTGAAGAAGCACGGTTTTCAGGGGATGGTCATAACAGATCATGATACTTATAACGGCTACCGCTATTGGAAAAATAATATAAAAGGAAAAAAGCATACAGATTTTGTGGTACTGAAAGGGATCGAGTATGACACCAGAGATGCAGGACATATCCTTGTTATTATGCCGGAAGGCGTTAAGATGCGTCTGCTTGAGATGAGAGGGATGCCCCTTGCAGTATTGATCGATCTCGTGCACCGCAACGGCGGTGTCCTGGGACCGGCGCATCCGTGCGGTGAGAAATATATGAGTTTCACCAATGCGCGCAGATTTTATCAGTCTCCGGAGATCGTGAAGCGGTTTGATTTCGTGGAGGCGTTCAACAGCTGTGAATCTCCGGAATCCAATGCAGGAGCGCTTAAGCTTGCGCGGAAGTACGGAAAGTTGACAACGGGAGGCAGTGATTCCCATAAGCCAGACTGTGTGGGAAGGGGATACACGATCCTGCCGGAGCCGGTAACCTGCGAGACGGAGCTGATCTCTCTGATCCATAAGAAGACGCCGCTGAAGGCGGGAGGAGTTCTCTACGAGAAGACGACGAAGGAAAAGATCGGAAAGGTGAATAAACTGCTGGTCTATTCATTCTGGGTATATAACAAGAGCGGAGAACTGATCAAGAGACATGGAAGAAATAAGAAGATGGAGGAAGAGCATCCCTTTGATCCCATCGATCCGATCGAGCTGTATTATCATTCGTGACGGCAGTCAGGTGAAAAAAGAAGGACAGGCACTTTCTGATTTGTTTTCAGAATAACCGAAGACGAATCGAAAAGTGCCTGTTTTTTTGCCATATTCAGTATTTTCAGACTATCCCCGCCATTTCCCAGGGGATTCTCCGTACTTCTTTTTGAAAATACGGTTGAAATATGAGAGGTTGTCGAAGCCGCTCATCTCTGCGATTTCCAGAACTGAGGCATCGGAGGTCTTAAGTAGGCGTTCCGCCATTGTCAGCCGGTAGTCGTTCAGATATTCAATAAAGCCGCTCCCAATATGAGCCTTAAAAAATTTCATGAAATGGGACTTGCTGTAGTAGGTCAGCGCGGCCATGTCTTCGATCGTGATATGCTCGGCATAGTGTTCTTCTACATATTTAAGGATCGTCTTCAGCTTTTCCAGAGTTTTGGTCTGGACCGCCGGTTCCTTCTCCTTCTCCAGGCGGTTGGATACGAGCAGAAAGAAAAACTGAAAAAGAAATCCTTTGACTCCGAGCTGATAACCTTCAGGCTGCGTGTCACAGAGCAGGTCGATCTGACGGATGCAGTCGGAAGCATCTTTATAGTAAGAAAGCGCCGGCGTGAGAAAAGATTCTGAAGGGATCCTGCCGTCAAGGAGCGGGTCGAGAAACTGCCGGGCGCAGAGATCGGACTCACCGGAGATGAGCAGACCGGGTTTCAGAATGATATTCTCGTACTCCATGGAACGATTTTCCTCCTGCCCGATGGAATGCAGCTGCCCGGGGCGTATGAATATAATGTCTCCGGCGGTGACGGAGCGCTGATGGAAATCTACGGTCACGGTGCCTCGCCCTTTTTTGATCACGATCAGTTCTATCTCCATGTGCCAGTGCGGCGGCACGTGGGTGAAGTCCAGAGGAATGGAACAGAGATAAGTCGTGTAGGGAAATTCTTCGGCAGTGTGGCTTTTTGTCTCGTGATAGTTCTGGTATTCGCTGAGATTCATGGGAAAACGGGGCTCCTTTCCGGGTGTTTGTCCGCCGCAGAAAGAGCTGCGGGACAGAAAAAAGACGGATCATTATATAATGATAGTATTGTACAATAAAATGAAAGTATTTTGCAAGAAAAACGGGGGAAAGCGTATTAAAATGCAGTATAGAAGTTACAGATCACACCGTATTCACACAGGAAGCGGTCTGGTGTGGAAAGTAACGTAAGCAGCGAATACGAATGGTTTTGAAAGGAGAAGTACCATGAACATTCAGGAAAAGTTAAAACAGATCCTTGGAAAGGAAATTGCACAGGCGGCGAATGAAGAAATCTATCACGCGCTTCTTACGATCGTTCAGGAGCTGGCAGCGGCAAAAGAACGCACGGACAGCAAGAAAAAACTTTACTATATTTCGGCTGAGTTTCTTATCGGAAAACTTCTTTCCAATAATATGATCAATCTCGGCATCTATAAAGAAGTGAAAGAAATTCTGGAAGCAAACGGAAAGGACATTGCTCAGATCGAAGAGGCTGAGCCGGAACCGTCACTCGGAAACGGAGGCCTGGGACGTCTTGCGGCATGTTTCCTTGATTCGATCGCAACGCTCGGCCTTGCGGGAGACGGCATAGGCCTGAACTATCATCTCGGCCTGTTCAAACAGGAGTTTGAGGATCATCTCCAGAAGGAAACACCGAACCCGTGGATCGAGAAGAAATCCTGGCTGAACAGAACAGATGTGACTTATCCGGTAGAATTCAAGGGACTGAAAGTAAATGCCAGAATGTATGACATTGAGGTCACCGGCTATAATAACAAGACAAATAAACTCCACTTATTTGATCTTGATTCTGTTGATGAGTCGATCGTAAAAGACGGAATTGATTTTGATAAAGAAGATATCCAGAAGAACCTTACGCTGTTCCTTTATCCGGACGACAGCGATGAAAAGGGAAGGCTGCTCCGTATCTACCAGCAGTATTTCATGGTCAGCGCGGGCGCTCAGCTCATTCTTGACGAGTGCACGGCAAAGGGATGCACTCTGTATGATCTTCCGGACTATGCAGTGATCCAAATCAACGATACGCACCCGACTATGGTGATCCCGGAGCTGATCCGTCTTCTCGTTCAGCGCGGAATGGATATGGATGACGCAATCGACGTTGTCTCCAGGACATGCGCCTACACGAACCACACGATCCTCGCAGAGGCGCTTGAGAAGTGGTCGATCGCTTACCTGAAGAAGGTTGTCCCGCAGCTCATGCCGATCATTGAAGTGCTGGATGACAAAGTGAGAAGAAAATTCGATGACGAGAGCGTGGCGGTCATCGACAGAAATGACACAGTACACATGGCGCATATTGATATCCACTATGGATTCAGCGTGAACGGTGTCGCTGCTCTGCACACAGAGATCCTCAAGAACTCTGAGCTGAACAATTTCTATAAGATCTATCCTGAGAAGTTCAATAATAAGACAAACGGAATTACATTCCGCCGCTGGCTCATCCACTGCAATCCGCTCCTGACAGAGTATATTGACAGCCTGATCGGAGAGGGATACAAGAAGGATGCCACAGAGCTTGAGAAACTTCTTAAATATAAAGATGACGACGCAGTGCTGGAGAAGCTGCTTGAGATCAAGCACAGGAATAAAGAGACACTGTGCGAATATCTGAAGGAGACTCAGGATATTGAAGTCAGCCCGGATACGATCTTCGATATCCAGGTGAAACGTCTTCATGAGTATAAGCGCCAGCAGCTCAATGCGCTCTATATCATTGACAAATACCTTGAGATCAAGGCAGGAAAGATCCCGGCAGCTCCGGTGACAGCAATCTTCGGTGCGAAGGCAGCTCCGGCGTATGTGATCGCCAAGGATATCATCCATCTGATCCTCTGCCTGCAGGAGATCATCAACAATGATCCGGAGGTAAACAAATATCTCAGAGTTGTCATGGTTGAAAACTATAATGTGACGAAAGCAGGAAAACTGATTCCTGCATGCGATATTTCCGAGCAGATTTCTCTTGCATCGAAAGAGGCCAGCGGAACAGGAAATATGAAGTTTATGCTCAACGGCGCTGTGACTCTTGGAACAGAAGACGGAGCAAATGTGGAAATCCACGAGGCGGTAGGCGACGACAACATCTTCGTGTTCGGCGCATCCAGCGACGAGGTCATCGAGCACTATGCGAAGGCTGACTATGTTGCAAAGGATTACTATGAGAACAACCCGGCGATCAAGGCGGCGATCGATTTCATCACCAGCGATGAGATGCTCGAGGTAGGACAGAAGGAGAACCTGGAGCGTCTGCAGAAGGAACTGATCAACAAAGACTGGTTCATGACTCTGCTCGACTTTGATTCCTATAAGGAGACAAAGGAGAAGGCTCTTGAGGCTTATGCCGACAGAAAGGCATGGGCGAAGATGATGCTCGTGAACATTGCAAAAGCAGGTTTCTTCTCATCTGACAGGACGATCGAAGAGTACAACAAAGATATCTGGCACTTATAAAATATAGGATAATTCAGCAGGGGACCTCCGGCAGAGATGCCGGGGGTACTCTTGAAGGGAGATAAAAGATGCAGAGAGCAAGTGGAATTTTAATGCCCGTATTTTCACTTCCGTCCAAATACGGGATCGGATGCTTTTCGAAAGAGGCGTATAAGTTTGTGGATAAGCTGAAAAAAGCAGGACAGAGCTACTGGCAGATCCTGCCCCTCGGACCGACCGGGTATGGCGATTCTCCGTACCAGTCTTTCTCAACATTTGCAGGAAATCCGTACTATATTGACTTGAAGACGCTGATCAAAGATGGGCTTCTGACAAAGAAAGAATGCAAGACATATGATTTCGGGGAAAAGGAGGATGAGATCGATTACGAGAAGATTTACCGGGCTCGGTTTAAAGTCCTCAAGAAAGCATATGACCGTTTTGAAAAGGGTAAAGATTATAATGACTTTGTAAATGAAAACAGTTACTGGCTGGAAGATTATGCCCTTTATATGGCGATCAAGGACAGAAATAACGGTGTGAGCTGGAAGGAATGGGAGGCTCCGCTGCGCGACAGAGAGGAGAGTGCTCTGGCGCGGGCAAGAGAAGAACTGGCGGAAGAAATCGATTTCTACCGTTTCCAGCAGTATGAGTTTGACAGACAGTGGAAGAAGCTCCATGCATATGCCAATGCGCAGGGCGTGAAGATCATCGGCGATATCCCGATCTATGTGGCATTCGACAGCGCGGATACTTGGGCGTCACCGGAACTCTTCCAGTTTGACGAGAACAATAATCCGACAGGAGTGGCGGGATGCCCGCCGGATGCATTCTCTGCAACGGGACAGCTCTGGGGAAATCCGCTCTATAACTGGGAGTACCACAAGGAGACAGGCTATGCGTGGTGGATCCAGCGTATTGCATACTGCCTGAAACTCTATGACGTCGTCAGGATCGATCATTTCCGCGGATTTGATGAATACTATGCGATCCCGTACGGGGAAGAGACAGCTGTGAACGGAAAATGGATGCCGGGACCGGGGATGGATCTGTTCCGCGCCATTGAGGCGAAGCTGGGCAGACCGGAGATCATTGCCGAGGACCTGGGATTCCTGACGCCGAGCGTGCTGAAGCTTCTAAAGGACAGCGGTTTCCCGGGCATGAAGGTGCTGCAGTTCGCATTTGACGCCAGAGAGTCATCCAATTATCTGCCCCACACATATCCGACGAACTGCGTGGTCTATACTGGAACGCATGATAATGACACGACGAGAGGATGGTATCACGAGGTGGGAAAGGATGCCAGGGATTTCGTAAAAGAGTATATGTGCAAGCCGAGACTTGACGAGGATACGCTCACAGGAGATTTCATAGCGATGGCGATGAGCAGTGTGGCGGATCTGTGTGTGATCCCGATGCAGGATTATCTGAATCTGGGGAGCAGCGCCAGGATCAATATTCCGTCTACACTTGGCGGCAACTGGGTATGGCGGATGACGAAGAAACAGTTCTCTGATTCTGTCGTTGACGAGATCGCCAGAGTGACAAAGCTGTATGGCAGGATGCCGGAGGCGGAAAAAGAAGAAAAATAGGATATTGGAATATTAACTGTGACAGAGAAAGCATTTAGTTGAAATATACTGGATGCTTTCTTTCGTTTTGCGCATTTTACGCGGGATAAGACGGCGCGCAAAGAATTTTGACATGAAAAAGTCGTCTGTGTACAGAAAAATGGATGGACAGAAACAGCTGATTATGTCAGGATAAATGTGTCGATGTGCATGGGCGCTATTTTTATCAGTGCAGGGAAGGGGGACAACGTCATGGAGATAGGAAAGAAACTGAGAAATGCCCGGACAAGATCCGGGTTCACACAGGAAAAAGCGGCGGAAGAGATCGGAGTTGCAAGACAGACAATTTCCAATTGGGAAAATGAAAAATCGTATCCCGATATTGTGAGTGTGATCAGACTCAGTACGCTCTACTCTGTCAGTCTCGATGAACTGCTGAAGGGAGATGAAGAAATGATAGATCATCTTGAAGAGAGTACTAATATAGTAAACAGCAACAAAAAACTGATCGCGGCTGTCGCTGCGAATATGATCCTGCTCATCGTTTTGATCATATTCAGCGGAGTGATACCGAATAACAGATATTTCCTTGTGGGGATATTTGTTCTGGCGCTCTCGGGTTCAGCGACGCTGCTATATCAGATTATACGGAAAATATAGGAGGAAGCTATGGGAAAAGAAGGAATATTCGGGATCGTGTTTTTTTCGGTCATGCTGGTCGGAGCAGTCAATACGGTGTGGCAGATCTATAAGATCGTAGGTTTGGATGCGGAATCCAGAGGTCTGAAGCATCCGCGGCTTTGGGGATTTTTTGCGGCAAATACAAACGGATCATCGGGACTTATTTTGTATCTGACCGGAAGAAGAAAATATCCTGTCATCAGATTGTCGGAAGAGACACGCAGAGAAATAGAATCAAGAAAGAAGAGAGCGGGGGCTGGATTAGTCTTTCTCGCTGTCGGAATGATGGGGATTGTCATAACAGGCGTATTGGCTGGATGAGGAAAATAAAATAATATCTATTACAAGTAATGAGTTGATTCAAAAACGTTTTGACACGTAAAATTGCCGTGATGTATAATCGTTTTGATGGCGGGATGACATCTCTTTGAATTAGAATGCAGACAGGAGGAAGACCAGAATGGAAATCGGCAGGCAGATCAAAAAATACAGGACTGAGCTAAAGCTGTCTCAGGAGGAGCTGGCGGACAAAATATATGTTACAAGACAGACTGTCTCCAACTGGGAGAATGACAAGAATTATCCGGACATACACAGTCTTGTGCTGCTCAGCTCTCTTTTTGGGATTTCTCTGGATGATCTGGTGAAAGGAGATGTCAAGGAGATGGAAGAAGAAATCAAGACAGAGGACGCTAAAAAGCTGAAACGTGATGGATGGATCTATTTCATGCTGCTTTGTGTGACCGTAGTATCAGCGGTTCCGCTCATCGTGGGGCTGTGGCCCGCTGGAGCTGTAGTCTGGCTGGCAGTATGGGGAATCACGATGTTACACGCACACAGTATTGAAAAGAAGAAGAAAGCATATGATATCCAGACTTATAAGGAGATAAAACTGTTCATGAGCGGCAGGCGGCTGGATGAGATTGAGAAGCTGCGTGAAGAAGGAAAGCGTCCGTATCAGAAATGGGTGTTTGTGCTGATTGCCGCAGTCATAGCGGCTGCTGTTATGGGCGCAGGTCTGTGGATCATGAACCGGATAGGAATGCTTTAAGCCGACAGAGAAAAAAAGAGAACCGATGCTCCTGGCAGCCGAACAGGCCAGAAGCATCGGTTCTCTTTTGTCATGGAATAATATCCGCGATCACAGGAGCCACAACTCCGATGATGAACAGGATGGCGGCGATCAGTGAGATGATCCTTACAACGGGCATTCTTCTATCTTTGGCAGCGTCAGGAATGGCGCTGCTGTCGGATAAATCTTCGCTGTCATCAGCGGGCAGGGTTATGCCGCGGATGATCTCTTCTGCTCTGCGGGCATCGTTTTCATCAACATAGATATTTTCACCGAATAGAGAGGTCCCCATATAGATCTCCATATATTCGCCGCTTCCGTCAGACTGGCTGTAGGCGGGGATTCCCTCGCTTTTCAAGGCCTCGATGATCATATCTGCCTGGAAGCGTTTCGCACAGGAATATACTTTCACGGGTTTCATTGCGTCCATAAATCATTTCCCCCTTTTGGAATGCCGGGCAGAGAAAGCCGGAAACGGCAGAGTGTCTGCATCTTTTTCCTGAGCTGCCCGGCAGTATAGCTACATTTTACACGGGCATACAGGGCGGGTCAAGCTTCCGCTGACATTATAGGTGAAAAAGAGAGTTTTTTGCTTATATTTAATATAAATTTTACGAGCTGCATCGATTATATTTAATTTTTGCAGGCTATAGTATTTTCCGGAGTTTTTATAAGGAGGAGAAGTACTATGAGAAAAATATGGCATAGAAGCGCTGCGGTCGTGGCAGCTGCAGCGATGCTCTGCACCCAGAGTCTTAGTGTATCGGCACAGCCGGGCGAGGCTTATGCAGACGCGGCAGTCTCTGTTGAGTATCTGACGATCCAGCCGGGTGCGACGACGGCGTCAGTGAATCTGAACTGGTATGCGCCGGATGGAACAGAGACGGCGATGGTGAGATTCGGAGATATTACTGCGCAGGCTTCTGTCAGCGAGCTTACAGCACCGACCAAACTGGATACCGGAAAGTACACAGATACAGGAAAGATGGTGTGCAAGGCAGTTATAGAAGGCCTGGCGCCGGATACGGCTTACACGTATCAGATCTCCTATGACGGCGGACAGACCTGGTCTCAGGAATATACCTATACAACGCCTGGAGCAGATGAATTTTCATTTGCGTTTACCAGTGATCCTCAGATCAAGGAGGATCAGTCCCATGACGATCGAGGATGGAATTCAGCGGATGGGACAAACCAGACCGGATGGGCTGCCATGATGGAGAAGATTGCAGAGGAGGGCGTGAACCTTGTTGTGTCTGCCGGAGACCAGGTGGAGGATCAGAGCTGGGGAAAATCCAGCGAGTACGCCGCGTTCTTTGCGCCGCCGGAGATGACCTCGATCGCGTACGCCCCTGCAGTGGGAAATCACGACAGACATTACATGTTTGCAGATCACTTTAATCTGCCCAATGAGATGACAGTGGAGGGCGTCGACGATAACGGTGAGCTGGAGCAGGTCAAAACAACATTCCGCGGACAGAACAACGGGACAAGCCAGAGTCATGGAAATTATATCCAGGCAACAGCGGATGAGATCGCGAACAATTCTGAGTCCAACGGAGTGACGCCGAACGCGGAAGGACAGTATGACTTCACAGAGCGCCGCGAGATGGAGACAAAAGGAAATTATTATTATCTTTATGATAATGTACTTTTTGTGACGCTGAACACCGGTGCATATCCGGGCGGCAATGATGAAGAGAATGCAGGAAATGCAAGTGTTCCGAGCGCGGGAAAGGATAATTCCGAAGCTGAGGCAATGGTCGAGAACTTCCGTACAACAATGAGAGCGGCGACAAGCGAGTATGCAGGACAGTATAACTGGCTGATCGTGACGCATCATAAATCCACACAGACAGTGGCAAAGCACGCGGCAGATTCGGATATCGAGAACTATGTGGACGCAGGCTTTGAACAGGTGATGGATGAGTTTGACGTGGATTTTGTTCTCGGCGGACATGATCATGTATACTCCAGAAGCTATGTGCTCAAGGACGGCGAGAGGAATGCAGAGCGGCTTGATACATTCAACGATCCCGACGGGACGATCTACCTGACGGGAAACTGCTGCTCGGACATGCAGTATTACACGCCGTTTGAATCATTGGACAAAACGAATAACGCAGACTTCCCGAGGCTGGCAAACGGAGAATCCGGATCCCAGGCTTATCTTGCAGGGAACCTTCCGTACGGAAACCAGGAGTGGAATCAGGAATACAGCCCAAGTTATGCAGTGTTTGATGTGACGGACAATAAGATTTCCGTAAATGTATATAATCTCGCGGGCGACAGTGTCGATCCGGACAGTGAGCTCATCGATTCCTTCAGCGTGACGAAAAACGCGGACGGCGGAGCAAAGACAGCAGGCAAGGAGAACGGAAATGCTTCCCTTGACCTGACACAGGAAGCCCGTTATGACGCAGGAATGACGAATGCAGACGGCGGCGTCATGGAGATCGTGGACTATAATACCGTGACGGGATGGGCTTATGCAGTGAACGGCCAGACCGGAAACCTGACGGCTGTCGCAGTCAAGGACATGGCGGACGGCGAGAAGGTCGATCTTCTGGACGGGAACGACATCGATGTGAAATCCATTGTGGAAGAGAACTGCGAAGGATTTACATACGGAGATATGACCTCTGTCGCAGTGTCCGCAGACGGGACAAAACTGGCGGCAGCGGTCCAGGCGGAAGGATATGCGGACAACGGGCGCGTGGCAGTATTCACATGCAATGCGGACGGAACGCTTACATTTGAGCAGGCTTATGAGACAGGCGTGCAGCCGGACATGGTGACGTTTACCCCGGATGACAGCAGGATCCTCACAGCGGACGAAGGCGAGCCGAGAGAAGGATATACAGACGGTGCAGTGGATCCGGCTGGTACGGTTACCGTGATCACACTGGCAGACGGCACTGCGGTCAATGTGGACTTTACCGCATACGACGAAGAGGAGAGCAGACAGCAGCTTGTGGATGCAGGGATCGTCCTTAAAAAGGGCGCTGCACCATCCGCTGATTTTGAGCCGGAGTATATTGCTGCAGGAAACAGCACGGCCTATGTAACTCTCCAGGAGGCCAACGCGGTCGCAGTGATCGATCTTGACAGTCTGCAGGTAACCGGCGTTTATTCAGCGGGATATGAAGATTACAGCAGGACCGCGGTAGATATTGACAAGAAGGATGAGGCCTACAATCCGGCGGTCTACGAGTCGCTGAGAGGAATCCGCATGCCGGACGGTGCAGCGCTGTACAGTGTGGACGGAGTGGATTATGTCATTACCGCAAATGAGGGAGACTCAAGAGAGTGGGGAGATTATCTCAACGAGGATGAGAGAAACTTCAAAGACGGCGAGACTTCTCCAAGCGGAAAGATCACGGCAGAGAACAGCGGACTGAGCGGAAAAGTCGTGTTCTTTGACAGCAGCGATTACGATGGACTGGATGACGGACTGGACTATGTATTCGGCGGGCGTTCCTTTACTGTATTCCGCGCCGACGAGACGGGGCTTACGGAAGTCTATGACAGCGGCAGCGAATTCGAGGCGAAGACAGCGGAGTACATTCCGGAGAACTTCAACTGCTCCAACGATGACAAGAGCATTGACGACCGTTCGGGCAAGAAAGGACCGGAGGCTGAGAGCGTAACGATCGGAACGGTCGGTGAGAAGACCTATGCGTTTGTCGGGCTAGAGAGGATCGGCGGCGTGATGGTCTATGATATCACTGACCCGGCCGAAGCGTCTTTTGTAAACTATATTAATTCCAGAGATTTCAGCGAGGACATCGCAGGAGACGATTCTCCGGAAGGACTGTGCTTTATCCCGGCTTCTGACAGCGTGGACGGCAATGCATACCTGCTTGCGGCATGCGAGGTGTCAGGAACAATTGCGGCATATGAACTGACGGAAAATGCCGCTATTGATCCGGGTGACGGACAGAATCCAGGAGATGATCAGAAACCGGATGACGGACAGAACCCGGGAGATGATCAGAAACCGGGTGACGGACAGAATCCGGAGAATCCGTATGATACCCAGAATCCGGGAGGATCCCAGGATCCGACGGGCGGAAATGGTTCCGGCACGGGCACTGGCTCCGGCAGTCAGTCCGGAAAGGATGCTCCGAAGACCGGAGATTATGCATCCCCGATCCTTTATGGCGTGCTGATCTTTGCAGCGGCAGGAACAGCGGGGATCATGATCAGACGCAGAAGATCTGTGAGATGATCGGATGCCGGAGCAGATGAGATAACATAATACAGAGTGATAACACGAGCGGCAAAAGTTCTGGGGACAGGGCTTTTGCCGCTTGTTCGTATATGAAGAGAAAGAGTGTGGATGAGGAGGATGCGGGCGGCAGATTCCGGCAGGGGAAGGGGCTGAGGGGTCTGTCGGGAATAGACAGCTGTTTTGGCGCCGTTTTATAGCACAAGGGAAGCTTTTGTGATAAAATGAAGCGGAAGATTCAGGAGAGAAGCTGTGAACGAAACAAGGAGAAAGTTATGGGAAAGGGATATTTCGATCTTAATTATGAGATGTTTTTTGAGCCGGAGGGAGGAGGCATCAATACACCGAGAGAGTTTACGGAAGAACTTTTCGCATGGGCGAAGCGGGAGCAGAAAGAGATCACTGTCCTTGCAGAAGGGATGGAGCCGGAGATAGAGCTTGACGGGAAACACTATGTGTGCAGACTGGGAAATCCCGGACTGGCGGGGCAGAACAATCCTGTGAGAAAGACGCTGAAACTGCCGGGGACAGAGTCGGTGGTAGGACGGTGGCTGGGATACAAGTGGGTGTTCTTGTATGAGATAGAGGGATGACGCCGGGCTTATCAGGATATTGTTTATGATAGAATAAAAAATTATAGGTAAAAGGGAGTTCATATGATTACTGGAGAATTAAGGAACAAAGTAGACAGAATATGGGAGGTTTTTTGGACAGGGGGTATTACCAATCCGCTGGAAGTGATCGAACAGTTTACATATCTGCTGTTCATAAAACAGCTGGATGACGTAGAAACAACGAAAGAAAATGAAGCGAGTTTTCTTGGAATTGAGTATCAGGGGATTTTTTCGGAAGAATGCCAGAAATACAGGTGGAGCAGATTTAAAAATCTTGGTGATGCACAGGAGATATACGATATTGTATTAAATGGAGTTTTCCCATTTATTAAAAATCTTCACGGAGATGGAGAATCTGCATACAGCAAATATATGGGAGATGCGATTTTTAAGGTCCCGACGCCAGCTATGCTGACCAAATTGATCGATGGGATAGATGGACTGGAAATGGGAGACTCGGACAGCAAGGGAGATCTGTATGAGTATCTGCTTTCAAAGGTTGCCACTGCAGGGACAAATGGACAGTTCCGCACGCCCAGACACATTATTAGAATGATGGTAGAATTGGTGAAGCCAAAACCGTCAGATATTATCTGTGATCCGGCAATGGGATCGGCAGGTTTTCTTGTAGAAGCGCAGGAATATCTCCGAGAGCATGAGGCAGACCTGTTTTTGAACACCGAATTGAGGGAACACTTTAATAACGACATGTTCTATGGATTTGATATGGATCGGACAATGCTGAGAATCGGCGCTATGAACATGCTGCTCCATGGAGTAGATAATCCAAAGATCGAATATAGAGACAGTCTTTCAGAAAATAATGCGGATAAAGAAAAATATACACTGGTGCTGGCAAATCCGCCGTTTAAGGGAAGCCTTGATTATGAGAGTGTATCAGCTGATCTGCTGAAAGTATGTAAAACAAAAAAGACAGAGCTTCTGTTTCTTGCTTTATTTCTCAGAATGCTGAAAAGTGGAGGACGGGCTGCGGTTATCGTGCCGGACGGTGTGTTATTCGGAAGTAGTAAAGCTCATAAGCAGATTAGAAAAGAAATTATTGATAACCACAAATTGGAAGCAGTGATCTCTATGCCGTCAGGCGTGTTCAAACCTTACGCCGGGGTTTCTACAGCGATACTTGTCTTTATTAAAACTGGCGCAGGGGGTACAGATAAAGTATGGTTTTATGATATGAAAGCGGACGGGTACTCTCTTGATGATAAACGACAGCCGGTTGAGGAAAATGATATCGAAGATATTATCAAACGGTTCCATGACAGAGAGAATGAAAAAGTGAGAAAACGGACAGAACAGAGTTTTTTTGTGGACGTAGATGAGATTAGAGAAAATGATTTTGATCTTTCTATCAATAAATACAAAGAAATCGTATATGAACCTGTTGAATATGATCCGCCGGAGGTGATTCTGGATAGAATTGACGAGCTGGAGAGGGAGATACAGGATAATATGGTGGAACTGAGAAATTTGTTAAATTCGGATTTGTAGGGGAGAATAAATGGAATACACTAAAATAAAAGAAATCAACAGTTATGTTAGTAAAAGTGTAAATCCTGCACAAATGCCTGATGTCGTGTTTGAAATGTATAGTGTGCCGACTTTTGAAACTGGACATCCAGAATATTTATATGGGAGAGAAATAGCTTCTTCTAAAATAGTAGTTAAAAAGAATGATATTTTGTTATGTAAAATCAACCCTCGAATAAATCGTGTTTGGATAGTTTTGGATGAATCTGATAATCCGAACATAGCGTCTTCGGAATGGATTGTAATTAGAACAGATGAGTATAATCCAGAGTTTTTGGCGTGGTATTTTAGAACACCGCAATTTCAACAGAGAATGATGAGCGAGGTAACTGGTATAGGAGGCTCATTGACACGTGCCCAACCCAAAAGAGTTGCAGAATATCCAGTTCCTGTTTTGGATAGACAAAAGCAAGATAGAATAGCAACGGTATTGAATAAGATTGCAAATATTATTAGTCTACGAAAGCAAGAATTAAAAGCATATGATGAATTAATCAAATCCCGATTTATCGAGATGTTTGGAGACCCAGAACAGAATCCGAATGGTTATCCAATTAAGGACTTCGATGAAATAAGCGTACTAGTAACTGACGGCGAGCATGCAACTCCTCATCGAACGGAAAAAGGTATATATCTCTTGTCAGCTCGCAATATTCTTAATCACGCACTTCAGTTGGACGATGTAGACTACATTGACGAAGATGAGTATGCCCGTATCGCTCAACGCGTTGTTCCACAGGCGGGAGATGTCCTTATTTCTTGCTCTGGAAGCATTGGAAGATGTTGTGTCGTGCCTGACGGACTGCAATTTCAAATGGTTAGAAGCGTAGCATTGATTCGATTTGATAATACCATCAATCCTATTTTTGCAGAATGGCTTATAACTTCTGATGAGTTACAACGGCAAATTGCCCTATCAGCAACCCAATCTTCACAGGCAAACTTGTTCCAAGGCAAGATACGAAAATTACATGGGTATGTGCCACCAATGGAATTTCAACAGGAGTTCGTCGCCTTCGTTGAACAGACCAACAAATCAAAATTGACCATTCAGAAAAGTCTCGATGAACTGGAAACATTGAACAAAGCCCTCATGCAAAAGTATTTTGGTGGAAACGGGGTGTGAGTATGGGGATAATGACGGTATATCATGGCGGATATAAAGCAGTAGAAACACCGGAAATACGCATTGGTCGTAATACAAAGGACTTCGGAAACGGATTTTATTGCACAGTTATAAAAGAGCAGGCTCAGCGCTGGGCAAAAAGGTACAATACAAAGATCGTCTCAATTTATGATGTACGGCTGGATAGTTCTTTGGATATTAAAGAATTTAAGGATATGTCTGAGGAATGGCTGGACTTTATTATTGACTGCCGGAGAGGAAAACCTCACAGCTATGATATTGTGATTGGCGCTATGGCAAATGATCAGATATATAATTTTATTTCTGATTATATCGATGGTGTTATCACGAGGGAGCAGTTCTGGATTATGGCAAAATTCAAATATCCGACTCATCAGATTAATTTCTGTACAGAAGAGGCATTGAATTGTTTGAAATATCGAGGATATGAGGTGGTAAAATGATGGACAGACAGATTGGAAGAGAGAGCAAGAAAGACAATGATCTATTTTTTACCTGCAGTTTGATTGATTATATTGCAAGAAAAACAAAAAATACTCGGAAAGATATAGTAAATTCTTTAGGAAAACAGAGAGTTGAAAAGATATATGATCTGGCGGATGTATATCATAGCGATAATATTGACAGAGTGAGCCAAGATTTTATAGAAGAAGCGGGAATACAACAGGGAAATTTTGATAATGTAGGCGACTGCGGGTATGCGATTCCGACGTATTGGGATATTGGTAAAGTATATAAACGACTGATAAAAATGGTGGCAGAGGACGAGCACGTCAGCATTGTAGATGCACTGTTTGAGGTATATAATTCTTTTATCAGTTCCAAGATTGATGATTATAACAGCAGTGTATATTATGAAAATCCATCATATATTTTTGGATGTTATAAAGAAAATAAAATGTTATGAGAAGTGGAATGCAGAAAATGGATAAGTTTGAGAAAAGCGGAATTAAACCGGTCGTTCTGGATGAGATTAAGCGGATAGCTCAAGAATATGAAGTGAAACGGGTAATCCTATTTGGATCAAGAGCAAGAGGCGACTATCACAGAGCAAGTGACATTGATCTGGCGGTTGAAGGCGGCAGAATTACCGATTTTATTCTGGATGTAAAAGAGACGACGTCAACACTGCTGAATTTTGATATCGTGGATTTGGAGAAGACTGCTCCAGGTAAATTTTTGGATGCTATTAAGAAAGAGGGAATCGTTCTGTATGAAAAAATTTGACAACTTTATTTCCAATCTGGAAATTCTGCAGAAAGCAGAAAATGAGGATCTAAAAAATGAGTTTATTATCAGCGGAATTATTGATAAGTTCTTTATTCAATTTGAGCTTAGCTGGAAGGTTTTGAAAGAATTGCTCCGATATGAAGGGAAAAGTGTAGCTAATTCCGGATCGCCAAGAGAAATATTGAAAGCGGCCTATGAAGTTTATGACTTTATCGATGAGGATGTATGGCTGGATATGTTAAAAGCAAGAAACGATATGACTCATATATATGATGGAGATGCGGCAAAAAGACTTGTAAACAGCATTCTATATAGATATATTCCTGAATTTGTAAAATTACGTGAGAATATTGCAGAACAATATAAGGAAGTACTTTCACAAATCTGATATACTTTCTGAAAAAAGGAGATATCAGAGGATGGATAACCAGATCTATAATATTTTGAACGACATGTCGGATTATCTGAATGTTTCACAGATGAAGAAGCTTCAGGAAATTTTGATTAAGAGACTTGAAGGAACAAATGATGCGGCAGAAACGGTTACAAATGACACATATCTGGAGATGTTTTTGACTGCAAAGCAGATAGAAGGGTGTTCAGTAAGAACCATACAGTATTATAAAGTGACAATTGAAGGACTTCTTCAGAAAGTCAATGTACCATTGAGAAAAATGACGACTGAAATGATCCGGGAATATCTTTCTGAATATCAGGCAAAAAACGACTGCAGTAAGGTAACTGTGGATAATGTAAGAAGAAATCTTTCCAGCTTTTTTTCATGGCTGGAGGAAGAAGATCATATTTTAAAGAGTCCGGTTCGAAGGATACATAAAATAAAGACTAAAACTGCGGTAAAGGAGATTATTTCGGATGAAAATATAGAAACTCTGAGGGATAACTGCAGAGAAAAAAGGGATCTGGCTATAATTGATATTTTGTACTCAACCGGTATGAGGGTTGGAGAACTCGTCAATCTTGATATTGATGATTTGAATTTTGAAGAGCGTGAATGCGTTGTCTATGGAAAAGGAGATAAGGAGCGAAGAGTATATTTCGATGCCAGGACAAAATTGCATTTACAGAATTATTTAGACAGCAGGAGTGATTCAAATAAAGCGTTGTTTGTCTCGCTAAATTATCCATATGATCGTCTGAAAATCAGCGGGGTGGAAATTCGCTTGCGGGAGCTGGGAAGAAAACTAAATATAGACCGAATCCATCCGCATAAATTCCGGCGAACTATGGCAACGCGTGCAATTGACAAGGGTATGCCTATTGAGCAGGTGCAAAAGCTACTGGGACATCAGCAGATCGATACAACTATGAAGTATGCGATGGTTAATCAAAGCAATGTAAAATCTTCCCATAGGAAATATATTGCATGATAAGGATTTAAATTCGGTTTGCATGATATGTTTTAAAATTGCCCATTAAATTTGAACAAGTTGGCGTAAATCGGTCAACAGCTTCGGATTTGTAGGGGAGAACCAATGAAGAAATACAAGAAGCTATGTGAAGTTTGTGATATAAATATGGGTCAATCACCAGATTCCAATAGTTATAATACTGAACAAAAAGGAATTCCATTTTTTCAAGGTAATGCTGATTTTGGAGAGTTATATCCTTATGTCAGAATGTGGTGTAATAGCCCAAAGAAAATTGTAGAGCAAGGAACACTATTGATATCAGTTAGAGCTCCAATTGGCGCATTAAATTTTGCTTCAGAAAAAAGTTGTATAGGACGAGGATTAGCAGGAATAACAGCTCGTAGTGATATTGAATTGAAATATATCTATTATTGCCTAAAAGCCAAGCGTGGAGAGTTAAACAGAAAAGGAACAGGCAGTACTTTTAAGGCTATATCTAAAAATGTTTTAGGGGGTATAGAAATAGAGTATATATCTCTCGATGCACAAAAGAAATGTAGTGCAATTTTGGATAAACTAAATGAAGTGATTCGTAAAAAGAAAAAGCAAATAGAATACGCTGATGAACTAATCAAATCCCGATTTGTTGAGATGTTTGGGGATGAAACAGAATTTGATAGGTGGCCATGTTGTACAATTAGTGATATTGCAGATATCTGTGTTGGTGTTGTAATTAAGCCGGCTCAGTATTATACCGACAAAAGTAAAGGAATACCAGCATTTCGATCCTTAAATATTGGTGAAATGTGTGTAAAAGATGATGCTTGGGTTTATTTTACAGAAGAAGGTCATCAGAAAAATAAAAAGTCTATTATTCATAAAAATGATGTCCTTGTAGTTAGATCAGGTGAACCTGGTACAGCATGTGTAGTTACTGAAAAGTATGATGGATATAACGCAGTTGATATAATCATAGCCCATCCAGATAACAATAAGGTTGATTCTATTTTTCTAGCTGCATTTACGAATATGCCACATGGAAGGAATCAAATTCATGAACGAACTGGTGGCGCTGCGCAGAAGCATTTTAATGCAGGTGGATATAAAGCATTACGGATTATTATGCCTTCATTAGACCTGCAAGAACAGTTTGCCAACTTTGTTAAACAGACCGACAAATCAAAATTTGAATATCAGTAAATTATGACCTCTCAACAGAGGTTACAGTGTTTTAATAA
>ERZ1643246.807-NODE-807-length-38014-cov-10.348112_pt1 | contig 38014 bp, 30 predicted proteins | sample MGYA00579265_ERZ1643246 | MGnify/ENA primary metagenome ERZ1643246 (study PRJEB29033, sample SAMEA4952261) | chicken gut metagenome | biome: Broiler Chicken; feature: Gastrointestinal Tract; material: Caecum | place: Ireland | collected 2018 | study: Broiler...
GGGATGAAGTTGTGACGGAACCGACCGAATACACCGTGACCTATGCACTCGGCGCACATGCTGCGGAGGATGCGGAGCTCCCTGCTTCGTCCAAAGTGGAAGAAGGAACGCAGATCACGCTTCCTGCGGCACCCGCGCCTGAGAACGGCTGGCAGTTTACGGCATGGTCGGACGGAACAAATACATATGAAGCAGGCGCGACATATACCGTGAACGCGAACGTCACATTCACTGCGACATGGACCGCTCTTCCGCCCGAACCCGAGGAATACAACGTGACGTACGCCTTGGGCGCCCATGCTGCGGCGGACGCAGAGCTTCCCGCTTCCGTAAAAGTGGAGGAGGGGACGCAGATCACGCTTCCTGCGGCGCCTGCGGCGGAGGAGGGCTGGCAGTTTACGGCATGGTCGGACGGAAAGAACACATATGCGGCAGGCTCCGACTATGAGGTGAACGCAGAGGTTACGTTTACGGCGCAGTATGAGGCTGTCCCTTACACGATCAATTATGAGAATCTGAACGGGACGACGGTATCGAGTGCGACGGAATACACGGTTGAAAAGGATGTGACGTTTGCGACGCCTTCGGCGCGCACGGGATACAATTTCGTTGAATGGCGCCTGAAGAATGCCGATGGACAGGTTGTCACATCGACGGACGGCATGACGGAAAATCTCACGGTATGGGCAGTTTGGGAAGTCAAGACGTTCACCGTGACACTCAACTATAACTATGAAGATGCGCCTGCTGAAAAGGAGATTACGGTCACATTCGGCACAACGTTCGGCGCGGCAAGCGGCTGGGAAGCAAAGCCCGAGCGCAGCGGCTATGTGTTCCTTGGATGGAACGAGAATACGCAAGGAACGGGCAAAGCGGTCGTCGGGACGGATACTGTCGATAAAGAACTTACAGACTACGTACTTTATGCGCAGTGGGAAGTTGTCGGCATTCAGGTGACGTTTGATGCAAACGGCGGAACGATCGGCGGCGAGGATACCTTTGTGCTGAACGTTACGGATGCAACGGTTGCAGAGGGAGAGGTCGCAGCGCCCGTAAGAGACGGATATCGGTTTGACGCTTGGTATACGCAGGCGGAGGGCGGCGAGAAAGTCGCATTCCCGATCAGTGTCTCGGGCAAGGCTACCTATTATGCACAGTGGATCAAGGTCTGGACGGTCACGGTGGACGGACAGCAGACGACGGTGGACAATAACGGCACGTATCAGCTGACCAAGCCCGAAGCGCAGGAAGGCAAGACATTCATGGGCTGGGCGTCCGAAGGAAGCCTTCTCTATTCTGAGGAAACGACGATTACGGTGACGGCAGACGTGACGCTGACCACGGTTTGGGCGACGCACAATGCGATCGCAACCGAAGCGGAACTTCTTGCGGTGCTTGCAGATGAAACGGCTTCCGAGATCTGCCTTGCACAGAACATTGAACTGACGACGGCGGGAATCAACGTCACGCGCGATCTCACCATCGATCTCAACGAAAAGACGATCACCTTCACGACGGGTGCAGACGTTGCTGCGGCGGAGCGCATCCGCCTGACGGCATACGGTACGTCCGCAAGCGAGAGGATCGCACTTACGCTGACGAACGGTATGCTTGATTTTGCGACCAATAACAATCCTTTGATCGACGGCAGTGCGTCCATGATCTTCACGCAGTATGTCGATCTTACCATGACGAAAGTCACGGTCAACTCGGATGCGATGGGTGTATATGTCGCGGTTGGTTCGCTGAACCTGACAGACTGCACGATCGTAGCAGACGGCAGCTATGCAGTCGGAACCAACGCATCGCTGGACGGACAGGGCGGCGAAAAATACGGACCCGTCAATGTGACGATCACGGGCAGCACGCTGACCGCAAACGGCGTGGACGGCGCGGGGCTTCTGTTCAATGTCTCGGGTGAACTCACGCTTACCGATTCCGACGTCACAGGCGGACGTCAGGGGCTTATCCTCCGTAAGGGAACGGCGACGATCACAGGCGGCTCCATTGTTTCGACGTGGGCGGATGCAGAAAATGCAGACGAATACCTCACGAATTGGGAAAGCGGTACCGCGATCCCGATGGCGGCGCTTGTCATCGGCGATGCCAGCAAGGGCGTCTACAACGGTGATGCAGTTCTCACGATCAGCGGAACGCAGGTGCGCGTGAGCGGCGATCCTGAAGGCGCGCGCTATGTCTATCTTGCGGGCGATGCGGCAGACGGCACGTTTGCCAAGCTCATCTATGCCTGCTCCGACGAGCAGATGACTGCACTTCAGGCGGCGGGCAAGATCATCGTTGCCAATGAAAACGCGCCCGTTGAGGTTAAGCACGGCGAGCTGAACCATCACGACGCACAGCCTGCGACCTGTCTGGAAGACGGCTGGAAGGAATACTATCAGTGTCCCGACTGCGATCAGTACTTTGATGCGGACAAACAGGCTGTTGCATGGGAAGAGCTGGTCATTAAGGCGGCGGGAGCGCACTCCTACGGCGCACCTGTGTACAATGCCGAAACAAAGTCCGTCGAGGTATCCTGCACCTACGGGGACGATACCAAGAGCGCAACGGTGACCGTCGGCGATCTCACGCTGGAAAGCGCCGAATTCACACTCAGTGAAACGGGCTTCACGCTTACCATTCCGCAGGCCGTTCCCGAAGCGGAGGCGGGCAAGTACTTCAAAGGCTGGCTGGGCGGCGACATCCTCTATTATCCCGGGGAGAAAGCAGACGTCGCATTCGGAGGAACGCTTGCTTTGACGGCGCAGTTTGCCGATCTTTATCAGTCGGTCACCGAATCCAACGTCCAGCTTACTAAGTGGGGCGAAGCGGCGGTGCGGTCGTTTACGCTTGCCGAGGGCAGAAGCATCACGCTGACGGCAGATCTTGGCGGTGAGATGATACAGAACCAGTTCTATGAAGGAATCTACGCGCAGGTCATGTTCGGACAGACCCTCTCGGGGACTTCTGACATTGTTTTCCGCCCAGACCAGTGGTATTTCAGCGGGGATTATAACCCTGACAATCCTCATCCCAATGTGACCCGTGAGATTGAGGGAATCATCGGCACGGCGGAAGAATTCAATGCTGCAAAACTTGCCAACGAGACCAAGATCGAGCTCAGCAAGACAGGAACGACCGTGACGATCGTTTACAGCGTCGGAGAGTATCTCGTCTGTACCTATACGATCACGGGCCTGACTGCGGCGGAGCAGACGGTATATTTCCCGTATGACGGCGATAATGTGACGGTGAGCAATGTAACGGTCACGCACAGCGTTGTCAAGGCTTCTGAAAATCAGTGGCCGACGGCGGAGGAGCCGCTCACGATCGGAGACGTTGCAACGGGCTTTACGCAGAATGTATGGACAAGTTCCATTTCCAAGGGCGAGAAGGTCACCTTCACGGGAACCATGACCAGTGCGGCAGGAAAAAATTGGCATACGCTCGGGGTCGAATTGTATACCTACGGAAAGACATCGTTGTTCTTCCGCGGCGATAACTTTATCGTTGGAGGCGGTGATCCGCAGCCCGATACGGTCGTCCCGATCGCGGACGAAAACTGGACAGTTGTGAAGGCGAATACTTGCGGCAACTGGGTTGCCTTCCTTGAAGAGATCAAGAACTGTGCCGTGACGGTCACGGTGGACTGGACAAACGAAACGCAGATCGTCATTACGATGACCTTCGGACAGTACACGCAGACGTATACGATCACGGCATCGAGCGGCGAACTTGCGCAGGACTATGTGCTCGGGTTCGGGTTTGAAAACAGCCAGACGATCTTTACAAACGTCGTTCGCACGTCTGTGAAGGCGTAATGAAAGTACAACAAACATTACGATTTGTACATCTGTGAATGCACAATGAAAGCACAACAAAAAAATCTTCCCTTCGGGGAAGATTTTTTTGTTTTCTATCATGCGAAAAAAAATAGTATTTCGACTGATGCCTGCGGATCTGCAGGCTTGGGAGCAAACTGTTTTTGAAAAGTGCTGTTTTTCGGAAAAATGCGACAGATTCTTTCAAAAAAGGCACATGGATCGGCGTTATAATTTTTCTATCGTACGCAAACGGAGGGGGAATATGAGGACACAGGCAGCGCGCAGGGAAGACAGCCTCTATATTTATCTCACTGGGGAGATGGACGAGCACTCCGTTGCCGAGGCGCGTGCCGAGACGGACGCCCTGATTGATCAGAGCGCAGGGCTTTCGCGCGTTGTATTCAACCTGGCGGGAGTGAAGTTCATGGACTCGACGGGAATAGGTTTTCTCATCGGGCGGTACAAACGGCTGAAAAAGTACGGCATGAGTATGTATCTTGAAAATCCGAATGCAGGCGCCGACAAGATCTTACAGTTGAGCGGTCTGTATTCTCTTATGCCGAAGATCTAGACCAAAGACAAGAGCAGTGTGAAATTTTTCAGGCGACAGTCCGAAAAATTTTGGAACAGGGAGTATGATATGAACGAAATGCATCTGAAATTTTTATCCCGTTCAGAAAACGAAGTGTTTGCGCGCAACGTTGTTGCGGCATTTGCGCTGCCGCTTTCTCCGACGCTTTCCGAGCTTTCCGACGTCAAGACGGCGGTATCCGAGGCAGTCACCAATTGCATTGTGCACGGATATCGCGGCGGAGAGGGCTGGATCGAGCTGTCCTGCCGTACGGAGGAGGATGTTCTACATATTGAGATCACCGACAGCGGAAGGGGGATTGCGGATGTAGAGCAGGCGCTTCAGCCCTTCTATACCACGTTGCCGGATGAGGAGCGTTCGGGTATGGGATTCACCATCATGCAGACATTCATGTCCGACTTTTCCGTCATTTCCGAGACGGGCAAGGGAACGACGGTGCGCATGAGCAAAAAATTCGGCGCAAAGGCAGCGGAAGATGCTCGATGAAAAGGATACGCTTGCGCTCATCCGCCGCGCCAAGACGGGAGATCAGACTGCAAAAGAGGAATTGCTTTCCCACAACACCTCGCTTTTGAAGAGCGTTTTGCGGCGGTACCTGGGCAAGGGAGTGGAGTACGACGATCTCTATCAGCTCGCTTGCATGGGCTTTCTCAAGGCGATCTCGGGGTTTGACGAGAGCTTCGGCGTGCGGTTTTCCACCTATGCGGTGCCGATGATCGCTGGAGAGATCAAACGCTTTTTGCGTGACGACGGCAGCGTAAAAGTTTCCCGAATCATGAAAAAAGCAGCGCGGGACATGAATTTATACATCGAAGCCTGTGTGTCGGAGCGCGGCGAACAGCCGTCCGTCAAAGAGCTTGCTCAAAAATTCGGCATGGACGAGGGGGAAGTCGTCTTTACGCTGGGATCTGCGCGCATGCCTGTTTCCATCTATGAGCAGGGGGACTACAAGGACGAAAAAGGCACGACGCTTGCCGAACGTCTGCCCGCGGCGGAGGATCAGGAGGACGTCATCGAACGCATCATCTTGAAGGAAGCCATGGAGAAACTCTCCGAACGCGAACAGAAAATCGTATTTTTGCGCTACTTCCGCGATCTGACGCAGAGCGAAGTTGCCCGCCGTATCGGCGTCTCGCAGGTGCAGATCTCCCGCATTGAGGGAAAGATCATCGACAAATTCAAAGAGGAACTGCAATAAAATTTGTACCCCTTGCAAAAAAACAAAATTTATGGTACAATCTAGACAAGGGGTGATGTTATGAAATCGTGGGAGAAGGAGGAGATCGCCACTCTGCCCGAAAAGTATGTTCCGCTCGGTGCATGGATGATGATCCTGTATTCGGTCGTGTTCAGTATTCCGCTCTTCGGGTGGATTTATCTTGTCTATTGCGCATGCAGTGCGCGCAGCGTCCCGCGGCGCAGCTTTGCGCGGTATTGGATCATTCTTTATCTCGTTGCCATCGTTGTGGCTGCGGTCGTGGTTCCGTCCGTCATGGCGTCGATGGGGAAGCTTTGATTTTTTTGTATTCTTATCAGTAAATCTGTATATTTTTGCAAAAACGGTGTGCCTTTATGATGGCGACGCCGTTTTTTTATATGTTTTCATTGACTTTTTTCACATGGGAATGGTATAATAAAACCGAACACATCATGCAGGAGAAGACCATGACCTTGAAGAAACTGCCGACGGGCGTGCAGGACATTCTGCCGCGGGAATGCCGCGTGCTGATGAATGTCCGTGAGAGACTGACGCGCGCCTTTGAAGCGCGGGGATACGATCCCGTGCTCTCTGCTGCAGTCGAATATTACGATACCTATGCGGGCATCCGCAACGCGCTCGAGCAGGAGCGCATGTTCAAATTTACCGATTCGGACGGAAGACTTCTGGTTCTGCGTCCCGATGCGACGCTCTCCATTTCACGAATTGCGGCGACAAAGCTGCAGGAAAAACATGCGCGCCTTTATTATTTCCTTGATAAATGGGATGCGCAGAATGGGGGCGGCGTCAAGAGCCGTGAGATTATCCAGGCGGGCGTCGAGCGCCTTGGTGAGGAAGGCGCATTTTCGGATGCGCAGACCATCGCCTTTGCCATTGACTGCATGCGGGAAACGGGACTTTCCGACTGCATTGTGGACATCGGGCACGTAGGCTTTATGAAAGGGCTTTTGGAGGAATGCGGACTTTCCGATCTGCAGGCAGAGGAAGTGCGTGCGTCTCTCAATTCCAAGGATGGGCTCAATGCCGAGCGGCTTTTGCGCAATGCGGGAGCCAAGGAGGAGACGCTTGCCGCCGTGCGCGCACTGCCGACATTGTTCGGCGGAGCGGAAGTATTCGCGCGCGCCAAACAGCTGACGAAGAATGCCCGCGCACTGTCTGCGATCGAACATCTTGAACAGGTGCACCGCATTCTCAGCGATATGGGATATGAGCGCAGTATCTGCTTCGATCTTGGAACGGGCAAGAGCCTTTCCTACTATTCGGGCATCGTCTTTTCGGGGCTTGTGCGCGAGGTCGGAGCCTCCATTTTGAGCGGAGGCAGATATGACGGCCTTGCCGATGACTTCGGAAAACACATCCCTGCTGTGGGTTTTGCGATCGGGCTCAAGCGCGTCCTTGTGGCGCTCGAGCGGCAGGGAAATCTGCCCGCACAGCCTGTAGCGGACGTTGCCGTCGCCTGCGAAGAGGGCGCGGAGGGCGAAGCGGATGCGCTTTGCAAGCAGTTGATTGCCGAGGGCAAGCGCGTCACGCTTGCGGCGGAGTACGGCAAAGAGGCGCTTTCGGAGATCGACGCCGTCAAAAAATGTTATGTTACCAAGAAGGGGGTGCTTCGCGTATGATCACGTTTGCGCTTCCCAAGGGAAGGCTTGCGGAGAAGTCCGCGGAGCTTTTGGAAAAGTGCGGAGTCGATACCGCCGTTTTACAGGAAGATACGCGCAAACTCGTTTTGGAGAGCGCGGATAAAAAGTACGGATTTTTCCTTGTCAAGCCCGCAGACGTGCCTGCCTATGTGGAGGCGGGCGTTGCGGATCTGGGGATTGTGGGAAAGGACACGCTCATCGAAGAGGGGCGCGATCTTTATGAAATGCTTGATCTGAAAATGGGCGAGTGCCGTCTTTCGATCGCAGGCTATCCCGAGCGGCGGGACGTGCTCACCAACCCGCACCTGCGCGTTGCGACCAAGTACGTGAACACGGCGCGGCGTGTCTTTGCCGACCGTGAAGAGATCGAGATCATCCCGTTGCATGGGTCCATTGAGCTTGCTCCCGTCACGGGGCTTGCGGACGTCATTTTCGACGTGGTGCAGACGGGCTCGACGTTGAAGGCGAACGGACTTGTCGTGCTGGAGGATGTCTATACGGGGATCACGGCGCGGCTTGTTGCCAATAAAGTGTGCTTAAAGACCAAGGCAGAGGAGCTGTTGCCTCTGATTGAAAAACTGCGGGAGGCGGTTTCATGAAGATCTTTGAAAAAAAGGACTGCGCGCCGCTTTTGGAGCGCGCCTTTGCGGAGCGTGAAAGAGAGCTTTCGGCGGTGCGCGCCATTCTTGCCGATGTACGCAAGCGCGGCGATGAGGCTGTCTTTGATTGTGAAAAGAAGTTTGACGCGACCGAACTGACCAAGGAAAACTTCCGTGTCTCGGAGAAGGAGTTCGAGGACGCATACCGTGCGGTCTCTCCCGAACTGCTTGCAAGTCTCAAGAAGGCGATCAGGAATATTTTAGAATACCATTCCCGCACGGGGAGAAAGGATAACATCGTCACCAAGGACGGCAGAACGACGGGCTATGTCGTGCGTCCCGTCTCATCGGCAGGGATCTATGCCCCCGGCGGAACGGCGCCTCTTTCGTCTTCTGTTTTGATGGGAGTCCTGCCCGCAAAGGCGGCGGGCGTGGAGCGCATTGTGCTTGCAACGCCTGCAAAGGGCGGCGTGATTGCTCCGCTCACCCTCGTCGCGGCAAAGGAGTGCGGCGTCACTCAAGTGTATAAGATGGGCGGTGCACAGGCGGTTGCCGCGCTCGCTTACGGCACTCAAAGCGTAAAAAAGGTGGACGTCATCGCGGGACCGGGGAATATCTACGTTACCCTTGCCAAGAAAGAGGTATACGGAGAAGTGGGCATCGATATGCTCGCAGGTCCAAGTGAGATCATGATCGTGGCGGATGAGTCCGCAAATCCCGCATACGTTGCTGCGGATATGCTCTCGCAGGCGGAACATGACGTGCTTGCGCGCGCGATCGTCGTCACCACGAGCCGCTCTTTGGCGGAAAAGATTGCTGCCGAGACGGAAAAACAGCTTGCCTTGCTTCCGCGCAGGGAGACGGCTGAAAAATCGCTTACTTCGAGCGGAGGCATTATTTTGGTCGATACGCTTGACGAGGCTGTGGAGCTGGTCAATACCGTCGCTCCCGAACATTTGGAGCTCTATACGAGCGATCCGGACGCCCTGCTTCCCAAAATCATGCATGCGGGCGCGGTGTTCATGGGCGGATGGACGCCCGAACCTGTCGGCGACTATTTTGCGGGACCCGATCATATCTTGCCTACATCGGGCAGCGCGAAGTTTTTCCAGGTACTCAATGAGGATGTGTTCACCCGCAAGATGAGCGTCATCCGCTATACGAAAGAGGCTTTGAAAGAGGACGGCGCGGATATCGTCCGCCTTGCCGAAAGCGAACAGCTCGGCGCGCATGCGAACGCGGTCGCCATCCGTCTGAAGGGCATGAAGGAGAACGTATGAGAACAGCCAAAGTAACGCGAACGACAAAGGAAACGGATATTTCGCTCTCGCTTTCGCTGGACGGAACGGGCAAGGCGCAGATCTCAACGGGAGTCGGCTTTTTCGATCATATGCTTGAGCTCCTCACCGTGCATTCGCGCATGGATATAACGCTCACCTGCAAGGGCGACCTTCAGGTAGATGCCCATCATACCGTGGAGGATGCGGGCATTGCGCTCGGGGATTGCGTAAAGACGGCGCTCGGCGACAAGCGCGGCATTGCGCGTTTTGCGGATCGGCTCGTCCCCATGGATGAAGTTGCCGCCCAGGTCGCTATCGACTTCAGCGGGCGTCCTTGTCTCATTTTCGAGGATACGCTCACGGGAAAAGTGGGCAATTTCGATATGGAACTCGTGGAAGAGTTTCTGCGGGCGTTCACAACGCACGCGGGGTGCAACCTGTATGTGCACATTCTTCGCATGGGTAACAGACACCACATGGCGGAGGCGATTTTCAAGGCGCTCGCGCTGTGCGTGCGCGATGCGGTGAAGGTCGTTTCGGACAGTGTACCTTCCTCCAAGGGGATGCTTGAATGATCGGGATCATCGATTACGGAATGGGGAATCTGCGTTCCGTGCAAAAGGCGATTGAATTTTTGGGCGGAGAGGCCGTGATCTCGTCGGAGATGCGTATGCTTGACAGTTGCGAGCGGCTCATTCTTCCCGGGGTCGGCAGTTTCGCCGCGGGGATGAAAAATCTGACGGAAACCGGTCTTGCCGATTATGTCCTGCGCCGCATCAAGGATACGCCGCTTCTCGGGATCTGCCTCGGGATGCAGTTTTTGCTCTCTGCGAGCGAGGAAGAGGGCGAGCATGCAGGGCTTGGTCTTATCAAGGGACGTGCTGTCCGCTTCACGCAGGGGAAGATCCCGCACATGGGCTGGAACAGCGCGGAGGATCTTTCCTCGCCGCTCTTTGAAGGGATCATGCCAGGTACGCAGTTCTATTTTGTACACAGTTACTATGCGCAGGTCGAGGACGCGGACGCCATTGCAAAGACAGAGTATTATGTAACGTTTGCTTCTGCGATCGGACGGGGGAATGCCTACGGCGTCCAGTTCCACCCCGAAAAGAGCGGGGCGGCAGGCTTGCAGGTGCTTCGCAATTTTATGCGTTTGTAAAGTATGCGCCTGTAAAGCGGGATAAGCGTTGTTTTTATTTTAAGCGCCGCATACTTGATGCGGCCAAGGTGCGGCAAATGCGCCGCTCTGCTTGGACGGGAGGTTGAAATTATGATACTTTATCCTGCCATCGATGTCCTCGGCGGACGTGCCGTACGGCTTCTGTACGGCAAACGCGACGAGGTCACCGACTACGGCGATCCCGTGGACTGCGCCCGCCGCTGGGTGGATGTAGGTGCGCGCATTCTGCACGTCGTCGATCTTTCGGGCGCGTTCGGCGAACCGAGCGGCATTGACAGGATCATCGAACATATTGCAAAGCTGGGCGTTCCCGTGCAGTCGGGCGGAGGACTTCGTTCCATGGAGGACATCCACCGCCGTTTCCGTGCAGGGGCGGACCGCGTTGTCCTGGGGACGGTTTGCGTGGAACATCCCGAAGTGCTCTATGAAGCCGTACAGCGGTACAAAAACAAGATCGTTGCGGGGATCGACGCCAAGGACGGAAATCTTGCGGTGCGCGGCTGGACAGAGATTGCCGACAAGGACGCTTTTGAATTCGGGTGCGAGGCGAAGGCGCTCGGTGTGACGGATGCCGTGTTCACGGATGTTGGCAGGGACGGAGCGCTGACGGGAGTCAATCTTGAGGATACGGTGAAGATGGGCGAGACGGGACTCAACGTGATCGCATCGGGCGGGATCCGCGGGATCGACGATCTGCGCGCGTTGCGGACTAAGGGAGTGTACGGCGCCATTCTGGGACGCGCGATCTATACGGGCAGGATCGATCTTGCCGCAGCGATCGAGGAGATGTAATGTTACGCAAAAGAATCATACCATGTCTGGACTTAAAGGACGGACGCGTTGTCAAGGGCGTTAATTTTGTCAGTCTGACGGATGCGGGCGATCCTGTCGAGACGGCAAAACTGTATAACGCATTCGGCGCAGACGAGATCGTCTTTTTGGACATTACGGCGAGCTATCGCGGGGATACGCCCATGTGGGACGTCATCTCCCGTGCAAGCGAACAGGTATTTCTTCCGCTCACCGTCGGGGGCGGGATCCGTTCGACGGAGGATTTTCGCAGAATGCTCGCCTGCGGTGCGGACAAGATCGCGGTGAATTCGGCGGCGATCAAGGATCCGACGCTCATCACGGATGCGGCGATGAAATTCGGCAGACAATGCGTGGTGCTGGCGGTGGACGCCAAGCGCAACGAACAGGGCAGGTACGACGTCTATCTCAACGGCGGAAGGGTCAACACGGGCAAGGATGCCATCGAGTGGATTGCGGAAGGTGTTGAGCGGGGTGCGGGCGAGGTGCTCCTCACCAGTATGGACCGCGACGGCACCAAGGCGGGCTATGATTTAGAGCTCACCCGTCAGGCGGCGGAGGCGGTCAACGTACCCGTCATTGCCTCGGGCGGAGCGGGCAAGATGGGGGATTTCTACGATGTTCTCACGGAGGGAGAGGCCGACGCGGCGCTTGCGGCATCGCTCTTTCATTTCGGGATCATCAACATGCGGGATCTGAAAAATTACCTTGCGGAACGGGGGCTGCCCATCCGCACGGAGGGACTTTGATTACGGAGGAGTTTGATATGGAAAACGTAAAATTTGATGCAAACGGGCTCATCTGCGCGATTGCGCAGGACTATCAGACGGGCGAAGTGCTGATGCAGGCATATATGAATGCCGAGGCGCTTGACAAGACGCTCGAGACGGGCTACGCACACTATTACAGCCGTTCGCGCAATTGTCTTTGGAAGAAGGGTGAGACGAGCGGTCATACGCAGAAAGTTATTTCCGCCGCCTTCGACTGCGACAGGGACTGCCTTTTGATGCAGGTGGAGCAAAAGGGCGCTGCCTGCCATACGGGAAACAGAAGTTGTTTCTTTGACACCGTCGTCAAGGGCGACAGAGCGGGACTCACCTTCCTTGGCGAGCTTGCGCGCGTCGTTGAGGACAGAAAGAAGAATCCCGTCGAGGGATCTTATACCGCATATTTGTTCAGCCGCGGCGTTGATAAGATCGCAAAGAAGATGGGCGAAGAAGCGGTTGAGACGGTCATCGCATCCAAGAACGACAACAAGTCTGAGCTCACGCATGAGATCTCCGATCTCATCTACCACCTGCTTGTCCTCATGGAAGAGAAGGGCGTGACGCTTGCCGATCTGTGCACCGAGCTGGAGCACAGACATAATAAGTGAGGGACGATATGCCAAAGAAAGAGGAAACAGGGACATTGCTCTCCTGTCGTCCTGCGATCCGCGTGCTTGACGCTACGTTGCGTGACGGCGGGCTCGTCAACGACTTCCGTTTTTCGGACGAGTTCGTGCGTGCGCTGATTGCAGCCAATGCGGCGGCAGGCGTGGACTATATGGAGCTCGGCTACAAGGCGGATGCCGATCTGTTTGACAGGGAAAAATTCGGCAAGTGGAAATTCTGCCGTGAGGAAGAGATCATTCCCGTGATCGGCGAGAACAAGACGGAGATGAAGTTCTCCTGCATGGCGGACGTCGGGCGCTGCAATTTTACGCGTGACATCTGTCAAAAAGCGGACAGCCCGTTTGATATGTACCGCATTGCGACGTACATCAATACGATCCCTGCGGCGATCGAGATGATCGAGTACTGCGAGAAGATGGGGTACGAGACGACGGTCAACATTATGGCGGTCTCCCGCGAGACGGAAAAGGAGATCTCGCTTGCACTTGATATGCTCGGAAAGAGCCCCGTGCGTGCAATCTATATCGTGGACAGCTACGGTTCGATCTACCCCGAAGAGATGCGCGTGCTTGCCGCGAAGTATTTGGAGGCAGGCGAAAAGTACGGCAAAGAGATCGGGATTCACGCACACAACAATCAGAATCTTGCGTTTGCGAACACCATCGAATGTACGGCGATGGGTGTCAACTATCTCGATGCGACGGTGGAGGGCATGGGAAGAGGTGCGGGCAACTGCGCGCTGGAACTCCTGCTTGCCTTCCTGAAAAATCCCAAGTACAAGCTCATTCATATCCTGCGCTTTTTGGAAAAGGGGTATATGGAAAAACTGCGTGAAGAGGGCGCCGTGTGGGGGTACGATCTTCCCTATCTTCTGACGGGCGTCTATAACCGTCACCCTTCGAGTGCGATCCGCTATATCCGTGAAAAGCGCTCCGACATCGTTGCATTCATGCAGGAGCTTCTCGATCAGGAGTGATCGGTAAGGCAGATTTGCGGCGCAGTCAGCGCGCTTTGTATGGGTTTTCAGCCTGTGCTTAGAAAGATGATTTTTGTGTGAAAGCATAAAAATTCGGCGTGTCAATGTTGACAATTTAATAAAAAAATGCTATCATGAAAGGGACGTTGAAATTGCTGGAGATTTTGGCGTTCTTTTCTTTTTACGCGTGTGCACGCGCATGCGCGACAATAAGAAAAGCCTTATTTATGGAAAAACTTTTTAATCGGAGGTATTATTTTGCTGAAAACACTCTCCAAATGTATTCGGGAATATAAGACGGCCTCCATTCTTTCTCCCATTTTTGTCACGATCGAAGTTGTTCTGGAATGTCTCATTCCCTTCGTTATCGCGCAACTCATCAATGTAATCGACCAGACCAGTCCTGCGGCGATCGATATGGGAAAGGTATGGATGTACGGCGGCATTCTCATTGCAATGGCAGTCGTTTCCTTGGCGACCGGAGCGCTTGCGGGCGCAGCGTGTGCAAGGGCATCCGCGGGGTTTGCCAAAAATGTCAGGAAGGATATGTTCTATAACATTCAGACATTTTCCTTCGAGAACATTGACAAATTCTCTACGCCCTCACTCGTTACGCGTATGACGACGGACGTCTGGAACCTGCAGATGGCGTACATGATGATCGTCCGTATTGCCGTCAGGTGCCCCGTTATGATCATCTTTGCGGCGGTCATGGCGTTTGTCCTCGGCGGAAATCTTGCCTGGATCTTCCTTGCCGTCATTCCCGTTCTTGTCATCCTGCTCATGATCATTATGTGGAAGGCGCTTCCGCTCTTCCAGAAGGTGTTCAAGAAGTATGATAACCTGAATGAGTCGATTCAGGAGAACATCAAGGGAATCCGTGTCGTCAAGTCCTACGTCAGAGAAGACTACGAAAAGCAGAAGTTCAACCGTGCGGCTGACGACGTATGCAGGGACTTCACCCGTGCCGAGCGTCTTTTGGCGTGGAACTCGCCCATTATGCAGTTCTGCTTCTACGGCGTCATCTGTGCTGTGCTCTACATCGGTGCATACATCATCATGGACAGCGCGGGCAGTACCACGACGGGCGAAGTTTCTCAGCTCATCGTCTATGGCATGCAGATCCTTGCATCGCTCATGATGTTCTCGATGGTATTCGCGATGATCGTTATGTCTTTGGAGTCGGCGCGCCGTATCTGCGAGATCCTCAACGAAAAGAGTACGCTCGACAATCCCGAGAATCCCATCTATGAGGTTTCGGACGGATCCATCGACTTTGATAACGTTTCCTTTAAATACGCGTCCAATGCCGAGAAAAACGTGCTCGAGGGAATCAATCTCCACATCGCTTCCGGCGAGACGATCGGTATCATCGGCGGAACGGGTTCTTCCAAGACATCGCTTGTCAACCTGATTTCCAGACTTTACGACGTCTCCGAAGGCAGCGTCAAAGTGGGCGGTCACGATGTGCGCGAGTACGATCTTGAAACGCTCAGAAATCAGGTCGCAGTGGTGCTGCAAAAGAACGTCCTGTTCTCGGGTACCATCAAGGAAAACCTTCGCTGGGGCAACAAAGAGGCGACCGACGAACAGCTTGTTGAAGCGTGCAAGCTTGCGCAGGCAGACGACTTCATTCAGAGCTTCCCCGAAAAGTATGATACGTACATTGAACAGGGCGGCACCAACGTCTCGGGCGGACAGAAGCAGCGTCTTTGCATTGCGCGCGCGCTTCTGAAAAATCCCAAGGTAATTATCCTTGACGACTCTACGTCGGCGGTCGATACGCACACCGATGCGCTCATCCGCAAGGCGTTCCGCGAATATATTCCCACCACGACGAAGATCATCATCGCGCAGCGCATTTCTTCTGTGCAGGATGCCGACCGCATCATTGTTCTCGAGAGCGGGAAAATAAACGGCATCGGCACGCATGAGGAACTGCTCAAGAGCAATAAGATCTACGCGGAAGTGTATTACTCGCAGGTAAAAGGCAGCGATGAGAACGCCGAATCCGCACAAGGAGGTGAGGAGAATGGCAACTAAATCTCAGGCGATGCCCAAGCGCCCTCCCATCCAGAAGGGGATCGTCAAGCGGCTTCTGAAGTCTTTGTTCCATTATTATCCTGTCATGCTTCCCATCGCGCTCGTATGCATCGTCATCAATGCCGCGATCTCGTCCATTCCCGCACTCTTCATGGAGCGTCTCTATACGCTTCTCGGAGACGCCCTTGTTCAGAACCTCGGCTGGTCGGACGTTGCGGCGGATTTGGCGGGCATCATGGGACTGCTCATCGGCATGTATATCGTGTCGCTCATCGCGGGCGCGGTCTATACGCAGCTCATGGCGATCATCACGCAGGGATATCTCAAAAAGATGCGTGAGCAGATGTTCAACGGCATGCAGGATCTGCCCATCCGCTACTTTGATACGCATAACCACGGCGATATCATGAGCTATTATACGAACGATATCGATACGCTTCGTCAGATGATCGCGCAGTCCATCCCGCAGCTCCTTATCTCGGGCATCATGTGTCTGACGCTCTTCTGCATCATGCTGTATTTCAGCATCTATCTTGCACTCGTCATTCTCTTCGGACTCGTGTGCATTGTGCTTGTCACCAAACTCGTGGGCGGCGGCGCAAGCAAGTACTTCCTTGCAACTCAGCGCGCGGTTGCCCGCACAGAGGGTTTCGTCGAGGAAATGATGCAGGGACAGAAGGTTATCAAGGTCTTCTGTCATGAGGAAGAGACCAAGGCGGACTTCGATAAGGTCAACGGCTATCACTTTGAACAGAGCGACAAGGCAAACCGCTACGCCAATATGCTCATGCCCATCATTGCCAACATCGGCAATGTGATGTATGTCATCGTTGCGCTCCTCGGCGCTGTGTTTGCTGCAAACAATCTGCAGAACATCAGCATCGTCGGGCTGAGCATGTTCACGCCCGCGCTCATCGTTTCTTTCCTTCAGACAACGCGTCAGTTCTCCAACAACATCGGTCAGGTTTCCAACCAGGTCAACTCTGTTGTCATGGGCCTTGCCGGTACGCAGCGCATCATCGCTCTGATCGATGAAAAACCCGAAGTGGATGACGGCTATGTCACGCTCGTCAACGCGCGCGAGGTCAACGGTCAGATCGTCGAGAGCAAGGAGCGTACGGGCATGTGGGCATGGAAGCACCCGCACAAGGCAGACGGCTCCGTCACCTATACCAAGCTTGAGGGCGACGTGCGTCTGTTTAACGTGGATTTCGGCTACGTTCCCGAAAAGATCGTCCTGCACGATATCAGCATCTATGCAAAGCCCGGACAGAAAGTCGCGTTTGTCGGTGCGACTGGCGCAGGCAAGACGACAATTACCAACCTTCTGACGCGGTTCTATGATATCGCCGACGGAAAAATCCGTTATGACGGGATCAACATCAACAAGATCAAGAAAGGGGATCTGAGAAGATCCTTGGGAATGGTCCTGCAGGATACCAACCTGTTTACGGGTACGGTCATGGATAACATCCGTTACGGCAGACTGGACGCAACCGATGAGGAGTGCATCGCTGCGGCGAAACTGGTCGGCGCGGACGACTTCATCGAGCGGCTTCCCGAAGGATTCAACACCATGCTCTATCAGAACGGTTCCAACCTTTCGCAGGGTCAGCGCCAGCTTCTGTCCATCGCCCGCGCGGCGGTTGCCGATCCGCCCGTCATGATTCTCGATGAGGCGACGTCCTCCATCGATACGCGTACGGAAGCCATCGTCCAGCACGGTATGGATAAACTGATGGAGGGCAGAACGGTATTTGTCATTGCGCACAGACTTTCCACCGTCCGCAATTCCAACGTTATCATGGTGCTCGAACACGGCAGAATCATCGAACGCGGCACGCACGAACAGCTCATCGAACAGAAGGGCAAGTATTATCAGCTCTACACAGGTGCGTTTGAGCTTGAATAAGTTGGGTCTGACATGGTTTTTGTCCGAAACAGAATCAATTGAAACAGACAGCGCTCCCTGCGGCAGATTTGCCGCAGGGAGCGCTTTTATTTATTCCGAATTTTGATTTATATTGAGCAATCCTTGCCTGATACGAGCAAGGAAAATTATCCGCAAGGCAAGAGTGAGGAAGTGACGGATTATGTGACGGTGACGCCCACATATGACGGAAGCAATGAAGCTACCGTTACTCTATACGACGATAAAATAGAAATACAATTCAACGCCCCGATAAACATAAGCCCCGATGACGAAAGCCGTCGGGGCTTTTCTTTATGCTCAAAAACCGTCAAACTCTCATTCAAAGTGCCGTTCAGAGCAAACCTTGCGAAGTATGAATTTGAAGTGGAGATTTACCTGTAAAGACAGCAAACCACGGCTATTTATTCCACGTTCCGCTTGACGCGAGCCTCTGCGGCGTATGGTATTCGGGCAAAGAGCCAAGACTAAACGCCCCAAGGGGCTTTTTGTTTGCCATTGGCGAACAGCCTACCATACGCCTTTCTCACGTCAAGCGGCTTTCGCGGCATAAACCGCCTAAATATATGACCACAACGATAACGGCTCTTTGACGGCTTAAAAAAGGCACAAATCAGCCTAAAAAGGTAAAGAAAAAAACCTAAAACTGTTCTCACAAAAGGAGTTCGTTTTAGGTTTGGACTGGTGGAGCTAAGGGGAGTCGAACCCCTGACCTTTTGAATGCCATTCAAACGCGCTACCAACTGCGCTATAACCCCATAACAATGGGATTATACAATATTTTTGCAGAGTTGTCAATCCAAAATCTGAATTTTCAGAAAAAACTTCACGGAAAGGGAACTTTGAAATGAAATATATCAACGAAAAGAGACTTTGAAAAGATATGTTGACTGATTACAGTTATCGAAAATAATTATCGATTAAATTTGCGGCAAGCAGTTGACAGCGGCATTGGAATTATGTATAATGATAAAAACCGCAGATGTGAAGTAGTAGCGTACATCGACCGATTCAAAGAGAGTTTCCGACGGTGAGATGGAGGCATTCGGCAGTGCGTGAATGGATCACGGAGGGCGGGCGTGAACAAAAGTAGCGTCCGACGGGACTTTCCCGTTACAGAAAGAGAGCATGATGGTGCTTGCAAAGAGGCAGCGGTTTTTGCTGTGAAATTGGGTGGCAACACGGAGGAATTCGTCCCATACGGATTTCTCCGTGTTTTTTATTTGCCGAAAATCGGAAATATTATAATCAGGAGGTAAGACAATGGCAACCACAAAGATCCCGTACAAGATCTATCTTTCGGAAGAGGAGATGCCCAAGGCGTGGTATAACGTCAAAGCACACATGAAGACGCAACATCCGCCTTTTATCAATCCGGCAACGCAGAAGCCCTGCACTGCGGAGGATCTTTCGCCCGTTTTCTGCGACGAGTGTATTGCACAGGAACTTAATGAAACGGACGAGCGCATTGCCATTCCGCAGGGGATCCTGGATTTCTACAGGATGTTCCGTCCGTCGCCCCTTGTGCGGGCTTATTATCTGGAGCAGCTTCTCGATACGCCTGCGGAGATTTATTACAAGTTTGAGGGGAACAACACGTCGGGCTCACACAAACTCAATTCGGCGGCGGCGCAGGCATATTATGCAAAAAAGCAGGGACTTCGGTCGATCACGACGGAGACGGGCGCGGGGCAGTGGGGAACGGCGCTTGCGATGGCGGCGTCCTTCTACGGGCTTGATTTGGATGTGTACATGGTCAAGGTATCGGCAGAGCAAAAGCCTTACCGAAGAGAGGTTATCCGCACTTATGGGGCAAACGTCATTCCGTCGCCTTCGGACACGACGAATGCCGGCAGAAAGATCCTGAAAGCGTTCCCGGGAACGGGCGGATCTTTGGGCTGTGCCATTTCGGAGGCGGTAGAGAAGGCGGTTTCCACGCCGTCCTGCCGATATGTGTTGGGGTCCGTCCTCGATCACGTTCTTCTGCATCAGACAGTGATCGGCTTGGAGTGCAAGACCGCGCTTGATAAATACGGCGTAACGCCCGATATTGTGATCGGCTGTGTGGGCGGCGGTTCCAACTTCGGCGGACTGATTGCACCGTTTATGGGGGATAAACTGGACGGCAAGAACAATATTGACTTCATCGGGGTGGAGCCTGCAAGCTGTCCATCCCTGACGCGCGGGAAGTTTGTCTATGACTTCTGCGATTCGGCGAAAATCACCCCGCTTGCAAAGATGTATACGCTCGGATGCGGCTTTATGCCCTCACCTAACCATGCCGGCGGACTTCGCTATCACGGGTCCAGTCCTGTTATCTCCCAACTGTATCATGACGGCTATCTGCGCGCCGTTTCTGTGGAACAGAGTAAAGTGTTCGAGGCGGCGGTCATGTTTGCAAAGTGCGAAGGAATTCTGCCTGCGCCCGAGAGCTCGCATGCCATTCGCGTTGCCATCGATGAGGCGCTCAGATGTAAGGCAGAAGGCAAGAAAAAAGTCATCCTGTTCGGACTGACGGGTACAGGTTATTTTGATCTTGCCGCGTATAAGCAGTACAATGACGGCACGATGAAGGATACCATCCCGACGGATGCAGATCTTGAAAAGGGATTCGCGACCATTCCCGATTTTCCTGTCAATCAAGGACTTTTATAACAACGCATATAGAACTCTCACATATTCATATGGACGCCTGCATAGCTTTGCAGGCGTCTTTTTGATAAAAACATTCTTTTATGCCAAACTGTCAGAAGAAACACCTATCGCACAGATTGCTTTTTTGCAATGAAATTGCTGCGATAGGGCAGGAATGGGGAGAGGCAAAAAGAGACATGCGGCAAAATTATGAAAAGCCGATCGGGCAGATTTTACAAGAACAAGGCGTTACAGCCGAGCGCGGACTGGACAATGCGCAGGTGCAATCGAGACTTGAGACGTTCGGCAGGAATGCGTTTGAAAAACAAAAGAAAGAGAAGCTCATCCGCAGAATTCTTGCACAGCTGAAGGATGTAACGGTGATTATCCTGCTGATCGCGGCAGTATTGAGTCTTGCTCTGGCGATTGCAGAAGGTGAGGGATTTCTTGAACCGATCGTCGTTTTTGCGGTAGTTATCATGAATACCGCTCTTGCCGTCACGCAGGAGCGCAGTGCGGAGAACGCATTGGAGGCGCTTGACAGTCTGTCGTCGCCGATATGCCGAGTGATTCGCGGCGGAAGCGTCCGTGAGATCGATCCGTCGGAACTTGTCCCAGGGGATATTATCGTTCTGAAGACGGGTGATTTTGTTCCGGCAGATGCCAGACTGATCAAAGCGGAGGGGCTGAGCGTGGACGAATCCTCGCTGACAGGGGAAAGCGTGCCTGCCGAGAAGGACGCTTTTGCGTGCCTTACGGGAGAAGTCCCATTGGGCGATCGCACCAATATGGTGTTTTCGGGCTGTCTGGTCACGGCGGGAAACGCCGTTGCCGTTGTGACGGAAACGGGGATGAATACGCAGATCGGCAAGATCGCGCGTTTTCTTACGCAGACGCGACAGGGCAAGACGACGCTCCAGACGCGTCTTGACAATGTGGGTAAGATCATCAGCGGAATTGCCGTAATGTCTGCCGTCGCACTGCTTGTGACGGGACTTTTGCAGGGGAACGGCATATGGGAGATGATCATGATCGCCGTGACGCTCGCTGTTGCGGCGGTTCCCGAGACGCTCTCGCTGATTGTTACGCTGATTCTGACGAACGGCGCGAAAAAGATGGCGGCAAAGAATGCGCTTGTGCGGCAGATGCAGGCGGTGGAGACGCTTGGCTCGACGTCCGTCATTTGTTCGGACAAGACGGGCACGCTTACCATGAACAAAATGACGGTCAAGCGTTTGTGGGTATACGGCGGGGAACCTGTATCAGAGAGCGCGGATCTGTCCAAAGAGCAGCTTGATTTTCTGGAACGGCTGAGTCTTGCGTGTACTGCGCGGGTCGGGACGGATGACGACGGCAGCGAAAAAATTTATGGGGATCCCACGGAGACGGCAATTGTCAGTCTTGCGCGCGCAAAGGGGGTTGCATACGATCATTCAGAAGAAACCTATGAAAAGGTGGGGGAGATTCCCTTTTCTTCATCGCGAAAAATGATGACGGTTATTTTGCGCAGACCTGAAGGGGGGTATCTTGTGCTTACCAAGGGCGCGTTTGATCGTCTGCCTATCGACAGATCGGATAAAAACGTGCTCTATGAACTGGAACGTGTCCATGATCTGTTTGCAAGTGAGGCGTTGCGCGTCATTGCGCTTGCATCGAAAGAAGTAAAAAAACTTCCCGAAAAACTTGAGGATCTGGAGAGCGGACTTGCTTTCAACGGGTTTGTCGGGATCATCGATCCGCCCCGTCCCGAGGCAAAGACGGCGATCGCAAAGGCAAAGGCGGCGGGGATCCGTACGGTAATGATCACAGGAGATCATGCTGCGACGGCGGGAGCGATCGCACGGGAGCTTGGCATCATTGCGGCAAACGAGGGAATTCTCACGGGGCAGGAGCTCGGCGATCTCACCGACGAACAGCTCTCCGAATCCGTCGATTTCTATTCGGTGTACGCCCGCGTTACGCCTGAGGACAAAATCCGCATTGTTCGGGCATGGCAATCGCGCGGAGAGGTTGTCGCAATGACGGGGGACGGCGTCAACGATGCACCGGCACTGAAGGCGGCAGATGTCGGCGTCGCCATGGGCAAGAACGGCACAGAGGTTGCAAAGGGCGCGGCGAAAATGATTCTGCTTGACGATAAGTTTTCTACGATTTTTGAGGCAGTCACAGAGGGTCGCAATATTTTCTCCAATATCCGCAAACTTGTCTATTTCCTTCTTGTATGCAATATTTCCGAGATCTTCGTCATGCTGTTTGCGCAATTCATGGGCTGGGCGCTTCCGCTCACGCCGCTCATGCTGCTCCTTATTAACGTGCTGGGGGACGGAATCCCAGGTATGGCGCTCGCAAAAGAGCAGTCGGACAGCCGAATCATGAAGCGAAAACCCATTGCGCGGACGGAGAGTTTCTTTGGCGGCGGGCTCATGGAGGTCATTATCCGTCAGACGTTTGTTTTGTCAGTAGTGGCGCTTGCGGCGTTCTATCTCGGAACATATGCGCAGCTTGGCAACGAAGCGCCTTCCCTTGCGGCGGGCAGGACGATGGCTTTCCTCGTTACGGGGTGGACGTCCGTCTTGCATGTGCTCACCGTGCGCAGCCGTAAAAGCCTTGTCCTGTATCGATTCTCAGAAAATCCGCAGCTGTATGTAAGTGTCATTGTCATGCTTGCACTGCTGGGCGGATTTGTCGGCTTTGCTGCAATCCCGTCTGTCGGAGCGGCGCTCGGAATGAGCGCACTTGGCGGCTGGCATTGGCTGGCGGTCATTGTTTTGACACTGTTTCCGACGGCGGTTGCCGAATACGGAAAGCTTTGGGACGCTGTTCGTTCCCGCTCGGCAGAGAAAACAGCGGTCAGATAAAACAGGATAAAGTCAGACAAAACGAAGGTATAAATATATGCGGGTTCAAAAGACGCCCGCCGCGCCGGATAGCGCGGCGGGCAAATTCTATATTCGAAAAAACAACAAAAAAGCCGACACGAAAGAATGTCGACTTTATATTTTGGTCGAGGCGACGGGATTTGAACCCACGACCTCTTGGTCCCGAACCAAGCGCGCTACCAAACTGCGCTACGCCTCGACAGCCTTATTATTATAACAAACGCCATCGCCTTTTGCAAGCATTTTCGCAAGACTTTTCATAGAATTTGCCCGTCTGATGTGCGGCGATAGGCGCCGAACAGGTTTATGGGGATAAGCCTTGCAAAAATGCGGCGATTATGGTAAAATAATGGGGTTGGGGGATGTAGAATGATGTGAAATGAATAATTTCACGTCAAACGGACATACAATGAATGGAATTCATGCAAGGAAGTATCGCCGTCAGATGATTGTGCTTATTGTGATAGCGGCAGTTCTTGTCGTACTTGCAGGCATATGTCTGTGGGGCGCATGGGAGAACACCGCACTTCAGCTTCATCATATTACCGTCGAGGACGACATTCCTGAGTCCTTTGACGGGTTTACGTTCGTGCATATCTCCGATCTGCATAATACGCAGTTCGGGGAAGATCAGTCGCGGCTTATGGGGCTTGTGGCGGAGTCAAAGGCGGATGTTATCGTGGTGACTGGGGACGTGATCGATAAGCGTCGTCCGGGAACCAAACACGCGCTTGATTTTTTTGCCCGTGCCGTAAAGTTGGCGCCAGTATATTATGTAGCGGGAAATCATGAGGCTGTCTCGGCGGAATATCCCGCACTTCGACGCTCTGTGGAGGAGATGGGGGTGCATGTGTTGGATGATCGGAGCATTCCTCTGGAGCGGGGAGGCGAAAAAATCACGCTTGCGGGGGTAAACGATCCCATCTTTACGACAGACGAAGCGGAGCGCAATGAGGCGCTTATGCGCGAGAAACTTGAAAATGTGATCGGAGAAAAGCAAAACTACACGGTTTTGCTGACGCATCGTCCTGAGCTTTTCCGTATTTATCGGGAGGCGGGCGTTGATCTGGTCTTTGCGGGGCACGCGCACGGCGGACAATTCCGTCTTCCGTGGGGACAGGGCGTCATTGCGCCCAACCAAGGACTGTTTCCCAAATATACGCAAGGCCTCTATGACGAAGAAGGGGGAAAGATGGTCGTCAGCCGAGGGCTGGGAAACAGTTCCGTCCCTATTCGCCTGAATAATCGTCCCGAGGTAGTTGTGGTGCGCCTTGCTGCCTCTCATGAGGAGAAGCGGGTATAAACGGGCGCGCAACGAATGGTCGCGTGACAAAAAGAGACTCCTGTGCTATCATAGACGCAGGAGGCAAAAATATGACGCTCGGAGAAAAACTCAAAAATTATCGCTTGGCTGCAGGCTTGACGCAGGATGAACTGGCTGACAGGTTATATGTCACGCGCGCCGCTGTTTCAAAGTGGGAGCGCGATGAAGGGTATCCGGGGATAGACAGTCTGAAACTCATCGCAAAACAGATCGGATGTACTTTGGATGAACTGGTGAGCGAGGACGACGTACGAAATCAGCGTGCGATCGAGGAGCGCGCGGCAAAGCGGATGTATGTCTGCGCTGTCGCTTCGTTTGCCGTTGCAGTGCTCTTTGCACTTTTGGCGTATTTTCTTGCGCAGCCGCTTTATCTGATCGGCGCGGGGTGCGGCGCCTGCGGATATCTCGTGTTTGCGTTCTTTTCTCGGCCCCGCTGGAAGAGAATGGCGGGCAATGTCATCTATCGCATTGCAGTATTTGTGATCCTGTTGCTCGTCGTGATTGGGATCACGATCGCGGGACTTGTCTGAAACTTGTTTTAACATTTGGCTTTTAAAAAGGTCTGCCCAAAGCAGATCTTTTTTGTTTGATAAAAAATACGCTCCTGTACAAACTGATAATAAATATGGAATAAAGAATGCAACGTTTTTGTGGAGAAATGAGTTGTAACAAAACTTTTACAAATTGGCGGAAAGATTTACAAGTTTGTGACAAAATTGTGCGGGGAACTTTACAACTGAGTGATATGATATAGGCACGAAAAACAAAGAGAAAGGAAAGAAAAAAGGAGTAACAAAACTATGACGAAGAAGATTTTTGCATTCGGGTTGGCAGCGGCGATGTCTGTTACGGCAGTCGGACTGATGGCTGGCTGCGGCGGGGAAGGCACTGCGGCACCTAAGATTACTACGGCAATTTCCCGTACGGCGGGTTCGGGTACGCGCGGTGCGTTTGACGAACTCGTGAAAGGTACGGACAAGGACGGAAATGAGGGCGTGGCTCTTGAGGATATGGATCTTGATCAGACCTGGGGCTTCAGCGTAGGTACAACGGGACAGGTTGTTGCACAGGTTGCAGGAAATTCCTCCTTCCTCGGCTACATTTCGCTCGGCTCTGTTGATGCGAATAAAGACAGGATCAAGGCGGTCAAGGTCGAGGGGGTTGATGCGACCGTTGAGAAAGTCAAGTCGGGTGACTACAAGCTTTCCCGTCCTTTTAACCTGATCTACAAGGATACTGCACTTGACAATCCTCTTGCGGCCGATTTCCTTGCCTATATCTGGTCGGATGACGGTCTTGAGATCCTGCGCAAGGAGTACATTGACGTCGATAAGCCTGAAGGAGTTGCTTCCTATACGGCAGGCACGGTGACTTCGGGTTCGATTTATCTGCACGGATCTACATCCCTTCAGCCGCTGATTGAAGAGCTTGCCGAAGCATACATGGAAGAGAATCCCGGCACCGAGATCACTTGGGGCGGCGGCGGATCGGGCGAGGCTCTCGCGGCTGTCAACAACGGTGAGGCCGTATTCGGGATGATTTCGAGAGCGGCAAAGGGCGATGAGCTTTCGCTCACGGTTTCGCAGATCGCAATCGACGGTATCGCAGTTGTCGTCAATAAAAATAGCGCGCTCACGAACGTCTCCTTCCAGCAGCTCTTTGATCTGTACGTATACGGCACCCAGATCGAGTGCAAATAAGAGCTAACTTGATCGCAAGATCGTGACAAAAAAGGGTTCCGCCGCCGTGAAGCGGCGGAACTATCTTTCTCAGGAGCTGTTCATGACAAAAGTATCATCAACAAAAGTAAAGGATGCATCGGCGAAGTATATCTTCGTCGTCTGTGCATGTCTGTCCATTTTTGCTGTCTTTGGCATTATCGCCTATATTCTTGTCGCATCGGTTCCCGCATTCCGCGAGGTGGGATTCTTCAAATTTCTGTTCGGCACAAAGTGGCAGTACAACACCGATACCTACGGCGTCTTTGCAATGCTGTGCAGTACGCTTGTCGTTACTGTTTTGGCTGTCATTCTCGGCGGGATCATCGGCATTTTTACCGCAGTCTTTATGGTTTTCTGGTGCCCCGACAGGTTTCATATCAGGTACGATGGGAAAAACAGGTTTGTTCAGAAATTCATCGAACGAATCAATCGGATTAACTTGCGCACCATCTTCGACCAGATCATAAAACTGTTGGCGGGCATTCCGTCCGTCATTTACGGATATTTCGGTATCATTGTCCTTGTCCAGGGCGGATTGATGAATCTGGATCCCAACTATCGCGGTTACGGCGTGCTTGCAACGTGTATCGTGCTTGCGATCATGATTATTCCGACAATCACCTCGCTCTCCAAAAATGCGCTCGAAGCGGTCCCTGCACAGTATTTTGAGGGCGCGCTTGCTATGGGAAATACCAAAGCGCAGGCTGTCTTCCGCGTTGTGTTCCCTGCAGCGCGTTCGGGTATTATTTCCGCGCTCATTCTCGGTATCGGAAGAGCGGTGGGCGAGACAATGGCAGTCCAGATGGTCGCAGGCGGATCGGTCAATTATCCTTGGGGCTTCTTCATTCCCATTCGTCCGCTCACGGTCAACATCAATATGGAAATGGGCGAAGTTGTCCCAGGATCTCTGCATGAGTCTGCGCTCATGGCAACGGGGTTTGTCCTTCTCATTCTCGTTCTCATCATCACGCTCTCCGTCAATCTTGTGCCCAAAGAGTTCAAGGGCAAGAAGGGGACCAAAGTGCTCCATGGCGAAAGCGAAAAAGTTCTCTATCGCAAGCAAGGTTTTATTCCTGAAGCGCTTAAGTATTTCGGAATGGTGTGCGCGGCGATCGTCGTGATATCCCTTTTTGCAGTTATTCTGTTTATCTGTATCAACGGGATCCCCAATCTCAGCTGGAATTTTCTTTTCGGCGGCGACGACTATAAAGGTCATTCCCTTGCTCCGGCATTCCTGACGACATTTTATATCATTATTTTTACGCTTATCATTGCTCTGCCTCTTGGAATTGGCGCGGCAATTTTCCTGAATGAGTACGCAAAACCCGGAAGCAAGTTCGTCAAGGTCATCCGTACTTTCATCGACACGCTTGCAGGTGTGCCGTCCATCGTCTTCGGCTTGTTCGGATATTTGTTCTTTGTGCAATTGGTCGGAAAAAATGTATTTGCCGGTGCATTTACGATGGTTCTCGTCATTTTGCCTACGATCATCCGTTCAACAGAGGAGGCTCTTCGCGCCGTTCCCATGGAATTGCGTGAAGCAAGTTACGGGCTGGGCGCAAGCAAGATCAGGACAATCTTCAAAGTTGTGCTCCCTTCAGCGTTTCCCGGGATTGCAACGGCTACCGTGCTCTCTGTCGGTCGTATCATCAGTGAGTCCGCGGCGCTTATATACACGGCAGGCATGATGGCGGTTGCGAGTTCGTCAGTGGCGAACGCAATAAATCCGATTAATATGGGCAGTACGCTGACGGTCTTTATGTACTCGTTCTTCGCGGAAGGCCTTGCCTATGAAGAGGCATATGCGACGGCGTTTGTCCTGCTCGTCATTACGTTTGCACTCAACCTCATCGTCTATTTCATTCAAAAGCAAGTCAAGAAAAAGAGATAAAACAAGGGAAGAGAACCCATGAGTATTTTTAAGAAAAAACAAGACACGGCTGCATCTTGCGCTGCATCCAATACAAACGATGGTAAACAGAAGGATGCCCTTGACATCTTCGATTTTTCGGGTGAGAATGCCATCACGGTCAAGGATGTCGATCTGTATTACGGCTCCTTTCAGGCGCTCAAAAAGATCAACATGGAGATGCCCAAACATCAGATCACGGCGATGATCGGGCCTTCCGGGTGCGGAAAATCCACGCTCTTAAAGTCGCTCAACCGCATGAACGATCTCGTGGAAGGCTGCCGCGTGGAGGGAAAGATCACAATCGGCGGAAAAGATATCTACGATAAGGGGATCGATCTCTCCGCGCTCAGAAAGAATGTCGGTATGGTCTTTCAGAAGCCCAATCCTTTCCCGATGAGCGTGTATGATAACATCGCCTACGGCCCGCGCACGTTCGGAATTAAGAAAAAGTCCACCTTGGATGAAATTGTCGAGCGCTCCTTGAAGGGCGCCGCGATGTGGGACGAACTCAAGGACCGTCTCAACAAATCGGCGCTCGGGCTTTCGGGCGGACAGCAGCAGCGCCTTTGCATTGCACGCGCGCTTGCCGTCGGACCGCAGATTTTGCTCATGGACGAACCTACTTCCGCGCTCGATCCCATTTCCACGGGCAAGATCGAGGAACTGTGTGAGGAGCTCAAAAACGATGTCACCATCGTCATGGTCACGCACAACATGCAGCAGGCGGCGCGTATTTCGGACAAGACGGCGTTCTTCCTCCTGGGCGAGATGATCGAAATGGGGGACACGGAGCAGATCTTTTCTGCACCTCAAAAGCCCGAGACGGAGCGTTACATCACGGGCAGATTCGGTTGATTTTGCTCTTTATTGAGTTTGTTTTTGGAAAAATATTTGCCTGTCAATCGGACGCGACGGCATGTCGTTAATCAAACAAAAAGCTCGGACGAAAAGTCATGCGCGCGGATTGATCGCAACGGCGTTCTGATGCCTGTCCGTTAGACATGCTCTGCAATCATGCGGCATGCTGCGTTCGGAAGGCGGTAAATGGAAGTCAATTTTTATAGAAAATCAGGAGTAAAGTATGGCACCCAGAAAATATTTTGATGAAGAGCTCGACGATCTGCATGATACGCTCGGACGTATGTGCAATATCACCGAGCAAATGATCGCCGATGCGGTCAGCTCACTCAAGACGCTGGACAGAAAACTCGGCGCATCTGTTTCCGAGACGGACAGGGAAGTGGACGATCTGGAACTGTCGATCGAAAAGAAGTGCATGCGTATTCTTTTGAAGCAGCAGCCTGTTGCGCGCGATCTTGTCAGAGTCACGACGGCGCTCAAAGTCATTACGGACGTTGAGCGGATCGGCGATCAGGCGGCAGACATCGGCGAGATCGTACGTTCTTTCCCTGACGACAAACTGTTCAAGGAGCCCGAGCACATTGCGCGCATGGGGGATCTTGCCGTCGCCATGATTCACCAGAGCGTCGAGGCGTTCCTCAATGAGAGCGTGGGCGGTGCGGATATGGTCATCCACGCGGACGATGAGATGGATACGCTCTTTAACGAAGTAAAGAAGGAGCTTGTCGATCGCATTGCAGGGGATGCGGGCGTCGCCGATCAGGCAGTTCAGCTTCTCATGATTGCAAAGTACCTTGAAAAGATCGGAGATTATGCCGTCAACGTCAGCGAATGGGCGAAATATCTCGTCACGGGCGTGCATAAAGAATACCAGTAAGATAGACGATTTTTCAGAATTCGGACAGAGAGGGGAGGCTGTTGCCTCTTCTTTTCTTTGCGGAAAATTTTTTCAAAGTGTTGAAAAACAGGTGACAAAACACATTCTTCCCTGTATAATGAATTTGTTCGCGTGTGCGGCACATTACGTTGGGAAGAGGGTTTATGGAATACTTATATCTCGTGCTTGAACTTTGCGGAGGGCTTGGTGCGTTCCTCATCGGCATGAACATGATGTCGGACAGCATGTCCCGCCTTGCGCACGGCAGGCTCAAGAGCATGCTCAACAAGACGGCAAACAACCGCATTGCGGGCGTCGGCATCGGCGCTGCCGTCACGATGATCATTCAGAGCTCCTCGGCGACAACGGTCATGGTCGTCGGCCTTGTAAATGCGGGGATCATGACACTCTTTCAGGCGACCGCCGTCATCATGGGCGCCAACATCGGTACGACCATCACGGCGTGGATTGCTTCCCTCGGTTCCCTTGACGTCTCGGCTTTTCTTTTGGTGCTCGCAGTCGTCGGTGTGTTCATGACGATGTTCTCCAAGACGGAGAAAGTGAAAGTCATCGGTAATGTCTTTGCGGGACTGGGCCTTATCTTTGTCGGACTTGGCGTCATGTCCGATTCCATGGATCCGGAGCTGCATCCCGAGATCATGGAAGTCATCCGCAATGCGCTCTCTGTCGTCAAAAATCCCTTCCTGCTTCTTCTGATCGGAGTTGTGGCAACGGGAATTGTTCAGTCTTCCTCGGCGGTCACAAGTATTGTTGTCGTGCTTGCAACGAGCGGTGTGCTCATCGGCGGCATGGGGGATGGCGTCTATTACGTCATTATCGGTTCCAACATCGGGACCTGCGTTACGGCTATAATTTCTTCCATCGGCGCAAATCCCAATGCGCGGCGTGCTGCTGTCATTCACCTGTTGTTCAACTGTTTGGGCGCTATTCTTTTTGCGGTGTTCCTGCTCTGCTGGCAGCCCTTCGGGACATCTTTCTCGGAGACCGTTCTCGATAAGATCTTCCCTGCGACGGCGACGGGTCCCAACTATCAGTTCCAGATTGCATTTTTCCATACACTTTTCAACGTCACTTGTACCTGTATTTTCCTTCCCTTTGCAAAGGGGTTTGTCAAGCTTGCCAATCTGCTCGTGAGAGAAAAGAAGTCTTCTGATGAGGACGCGCCGAAGGGACTTCTCGGGGATCTCGACGAGCGTCTCATGCGTCAGCCGAGCGTTGCACTCGCCCATCTTTATCAGGAAGCGGGCAAGATGCTGACTTATTCCGTGAGCACGCTCACCGAGGCTTTTGAGGCGTTTGTCAAGAAAGATACTTCCGTTAAGCAGGATATTCAGGATCGAAATAACAAGCTTTCGGGCGCCAACCGCGCAGCGGTTGAATATCTGGTCAAGCTCTCGGCATCCTCGCTCGTTATGGAGGATGAAAAGACCATCTCCAACATGCACTATGTGCTCAATGATATCGTGCGTATCGGGGAACTTGCCGACAACGTCACCAAGTATACCGATCACTACGAAAATGACGGACTTATCTTTTCCGCAGAGTTCATCAGCATGACGCAGGAGATGTTTGAAAAGATCAAAAAGCTGTATGCGGCTTGTCTTGCGGCATTCTCCGAGCGCGATTTTTCCAAGCTTCAGGAAGTGGATGCGATCGAGGACGAGATCGACAACTATCGCCGCAAGCTTGTCAATCAGCACATCAAGCGCCTGAACGAGGGCAAATGTCAGCCGCAGAGCGCAAGCGTATTTATCAATCTTGTTGGGAATCTGGAGCGTGCCGCAGACCATCTGACCTATATCGCGCACTCCATCGAATGATATGAACGAACAGGTTTACTTACTCGAAGATGACGAGAGTATCTGTGATCTCGTCCAATGCACACTGGATATGCACAGCATTTCCTGCCGTACCTTCCAGACAGTGAAGGCGTTTTCCGCCGCCATCGAGGAGCATGTCCCGGACGTCGTTCTGCTTGATATCATGCTGTCGGACGGAAACGGGCTGGAAGTGCTTGAGCGGCTCAAAGCGCGCTTCCCTGCGCTAAGTGTCATCATGCTCTCTGCACTCGGGAAGGAGACGGACAAGGTCAAGGGGCTCAATGCGGGTGCGGATGACTACATTGCAAAACCGTTCGGGGTTCTTGAGCTCATTGCGCGCGTGAATGCGGCTCTGCGCCGCGTCCGCAAGAGCGCACGCCTTTGCTGCGGGTCGGTCACCATGGACACCGAGCACATGACGGTCACTTACCGCGGAAAGCCGCTCGAGCTGAGCAATAAGGAGTACCAGCTCCTGCGCTATTTTATGATCAACGAGGGAAAGGTGCTCGCGCGCGAGACCATTCTCGGTGACGTATGGGGCTATGACGGCGGCGAGACGCGCACGCTCGATAACCACGTGGCGCGCCTGAGAAAGCTCGGACTCAATTTCGAGACAGTGTTCGGCGTCGGCTATAAATTCATTGCAGACTGAGGGGCTTATGCCCCTTTTTCAATAGCAGTCAATTTTTAGCTGCGACGATTGCCTGTTTCAGCGCCTGGCAGTTGATCAATTGTGCTTTGGGTCGGCTTCATTTTAAGGGTTGTTTGTTTTTCGCTTAGAATTGTCTGTCTTTGACGGTTGATCGGTTGCAGTTCGATCGGCTGTCTTGAATGATTGATTCGCTATTTTTATGACTGTTTGTATTGATTGCGCATGGCATTGGGGAGCCGTGCGCCGGAGCGTAAAGTTTTAACGGGAGGAGCCTGTGAAAAAGCGTATTATGTGGACGGGATTCGTCATCACGGCGATCGCGCTCATTGTCTTTTCCGTCATTTCTGCCGAGGTCTATTATGACAACAGTGTCGCTTATTCGCAGAGTTATCTGCGGGCATATATGGCGGCGTTTGACGAGACCCGCACGGTCGATATGCTGGACGGTGACTATGCCAAGCAGCTTTCTGAGGCGCTTGGCGGAGCGCGCGTCACCTTTCTGACGGCGGAAGGGGAATTTATTGCCGATTCCGAGGATGAGGACGATTCATCCCGTTCTATGCGTCCGGAAGTGCGGGCGGCGATCGAGGCGGGAGAGGGGTTCGATACGCGCACGTCGCAGACGTTGGGCGTTACCTTTCTTTACTATTGCAAACAGTTCGACGGGTATCTTGTCCGCATTGCCGAACGCACGCAGTCGCTGTGGGGTATTTATTTAGATGCGTTGCCCGCAGTGGCGGTTTTTCTTGTTGCAGACGCCTTTGTGTGCCTGTTCTTTTCCTATCTGTCAATTGGGTTTATTCTCAAACCGCTTGAACAACTGGCGCGGGATGCCGCAGGCAAAAAACGTGTGACGGCGTCCGTTCCGGAGCTTCGTCCATTCGCCGAGATCATCAACCGCATGAATGAGGACGCCGAAGCGCGCGTGCAGGAGATCGCGGAGGAGCACGGACAAGTTGTCAAAGCGCAGCAGTCCAAGGATGAATTCATCGCCAACATTACGCACGAGATGAACACACCGCTCACCTCCATCCGCGGCTTTGCGGAACTGCTTGCATCGGGTGCGCTGGATGCGGAACGTTCCGCGCGCGCCGCACAGACTGTCCTTACGCAGAGTGAGAGGTTGCAGAGCCTTGTTGCTTCCATCATCAATTACAGTGAGATCGACAGTGAGGATCTTCCGCTCTATGAGGTGGATGCCTCCCGCATTGCCCGTGAGACGCTTGCCGCGCTCACGCCCGAATTCCGCGAAAAAAAGGTTGTGCTTCTTTCCGAGATCGGGGAAGGCGTAATTCTCATGAGCAGGCAGGAGCGCGTGACGGAGATTTTCGGAAATATTATCCGCAACGCCATTCGCTATAACCGCGAAGGCGGGAGCGTATCCGTCTTGCTGACGCAGGATGAATTCACCGTTTCGGACACGGGGATCGGGATTTCTCAGGAGAATCTCGACCGTATTTTCGATCGATTTTTCACGGTCGATAAATCACATAACGGGAAAAACGGCGGCTTCGGGTTGGGACTCTCCGTCGTCAAGAAACTCTGCAAAAAACAGGGTTGGTCGCTCAGTGTAGAGAGCAAAGAGGGCACGGGAAGCACGTTCCGCGTCGGATTTCAGGATGATGAGGGTGACGTCCCCCGCAAATAAAGCACTTTTTTTCAAAAAATGCCGCAGATGTCTTTTCCTGCGGTTTTTTTTGTGCTATAATAAGGGCGGAGAGAAATCTTCGGAGGAACGATTTGAAAGTTATGAAGATCAGTTTATATAAAGACGGCAGTGTGCCTGTTTTTCCGGGAAGTACGGGAATCTTTATCGAGGACATCAATTACGGCATTGACGGCGGACTTTATGCGGAGCTTTTGGAAAACCGCAACTTTGAGGCGAAGTTTGTCCATGGCTGTATCGGCAACTATGTCGTCAAGGCGGACGGGGCTTATGCGTGGGACGCATATCCCGCAGATGCGCCCGTAGCCGTTAAGTTAAAGGATGACCGTCCGCTCTTTGCGGAAAACCCGCATTATCTGCGCATCGTCACGGAGCGCGACGGCTGCGGCGTCTCAAACAGGGCGTACGACGGGATTTTCCTGAAAAAGGGAGATGTATTGCGGCTCTCTTTCTGGGTGCGCTCGTATGATTATAAGGGCGGCGCAGTGGCGGGAGTTTACATGGGTTCGGAACCCGTGTTTGAGGTGCGTTGTAAGCCGCATGCCGACGGAAAGTGGCATAAATATTCTTACCGTGTCAAGGCAAAGATAGCATGCGAAGGCGCACAGTTCCGCTTTATTCTCAACAAGGCGGGCGCGGTGCATATTGACTGCTTTTCGCTCATGCCGGAGAATGCCGTCTATGGCATTTTCCGCCGTGACATTGCCGAACTGCTGAAAGGTCTGCATCCCGGGTTTGTGCGCTTCCCCGGAGGTTGCGTCGTTGAGGGAAATACGCTTGCCAACCGTTATCGCTGGAAGCTTTCCGTGGGACAGCCCGAACGCAGACGGCACAACTGGAACCGTTGGGCGGTGCACGGCGCGGGGGCGGAGGGGGATTTTGTTTCTCCGTTTGCGCACTATGGTCAGACGCTCGGCATCGGCTGGTATGAGTATTTTCTTCTCTGTGAATACCTGGGCGCAAAGCCGCTTCCTGTCGTCAGTTTGGGGATTGCCTGCCAGTATATGTCGGAAGAGGCGGTAGCCCCCGACGATCCCGAGCTCGAGTCCTATATTCAGGATGCGCTCGACGTCGTGGAGTTTGCAAACGGCGGAAGAGACACGGTATGGGGCAGAGTGCGCGCTGAAATGGGACATCCCGAGCCTTTCGGGCTTGAATATATCGGGCTGGGCAACGAGCAATGGGAGACCAAAGAAAGTCAGTTCTACGCCCGTTTTGAAATCTTTTCCGCGCGCATGCGGGAAAAATATCCTGAGATCAAAATCATCGGCACGGTCGGTCCCGACGTGGATACGCCGCGCCATAAGAGCGCATGGGCATGGACGCTCAAAAATCTTCAGAAGGACGAAAAATTTGTCTATGCGTCCGACGAGCATTTCTATATGCCGCCCGCATGGATGTATGAACAGACGGACAGATATTCTGATTATCCTCGCAGCGGTAAGGTATATGCGGGAGAATTTGCCGCGCATGTGGAGGGCAAGTTCAATAAGCTGACCCCCGAGGCGAATGTCTGGGAGGGTGCGCTCGCCGGAGCCGCTGTCATGACGGGTATGGAGCGCAATGCTGACGTCGTCATCATGAAGTCGTATGCGCCTTTGCTGGCACGCATCGGAAGGACGCAGTGGAGTCCCAATCTCATCTGGTTCGATGCGACGCGCTCGTTCGGATCCGCTGACTATTATGTTCAGAAGATGTATTCTCTTCTGACGGGTGAAGTTTCCTACCGTACGTCGACGGACGCAAAGGGCGTGTATGCCTCGGCCACCGCATCGGGGGATCTTACTTATGTCAAGGTGGTGAATGCTACGGATGAGACGATCAGCGCAGATGTGGAAGCTGACTTTGATTTCGGCGAAATGCTGCGCATTGTACAGATACAGGGGGAGTTTTCCGACTTCAATTCCATGGAGGAGCCTGAAAAGATCGTGCCTGTGGAGGTGGCTCCCACATCGGCGCGCAGCGTACAGCTTCCGCCCCGCAGTTTTTCCGTGCTTGTTTTCAGAAAGTGAATTTTGCTGAGAAAAATCTGATTTCGCGGAGCAGACAGTAAGCTTTTATTTCGGATAGCAAATTTTGATAGGGCGCGGCGCACACGGTATCGTGTGCGCCGCGCCTTATGGTACTTGTCATAATTTCAAGACTGTCGGCATATTGTATTTCAGCAAAGCATTTTCGCGGAGGGCAGGAATACGGTATGAAATCATTCGGCGTATATGAGGACATTGCAACGCGGACGGGCGGAGACATCTATATCGGCGTTGTCGGTCCCGTCAGAACGGGCAAGTCCACATTCATCAAAAAGTTCATGCAGGAGTTGGTGCTCCCGCAGGTGACAGGCGCAAAGAAAAAGCGTTACACGGACGAATTGCCTCAGGCGGCAAGCGGACGCACCGTCATGACCACCGAGCCAAAGTTTGTCCCCGAAGAGGCGGCGGAACTCAAAGTGAAGGACGCTGTCGCACGGGTGCGGCTCATTGACTGCGTGGGTTATCCTGTAGAAGGAGCGACGGGATTTGAGGAAAACGGCGTGCCGCGCCTTGTAAAGACGCCCTGGAGCGAGGAGGAAGTTTCCTTCAATCAGGCGGCGGAGGACGGGACGCGTAGGGTCATCCGCGATCATTCCACCATCGGAATCCTTGTTACAACGGACGGAAGTATCACCGATCTTCCGCGTTCGGCGTATGAGGCGGCGGAGGAACGGGCGCAGTCCGAATTGCATGCATTGGGAAAACCCTATGTTATTTTGCTCAACTGCCGCGTTCCTGCGGATGCGGAAGAACTGCGCGCGGAACTCGAAGAGAAATACAATGCGCCCGTGCTGGCACTCAATGTAGAGGAGGCAAATGCGGAAAAGCTTGCTTCCGTGCTCGAGCGTGTGCTCTATGAATTCCCCGTTGCCTGCGTGGATATCGATCTTCCCGACTGGATGCGCGTGCTTGATGCAGACAGCCCCATCCTTTCGGAAGTGCTCGGCGGCGTGCGTGCCGTTGCTCCGAAGCTTGTCAAAATGAGCGATTGTGCGCTCTTGGATACACTCTATTCGGACAGTGATCGGCTTCTCGCGCCCTGTGATATCAATCTTGACGCTGCAACGGGTTGCGTGCGCTGCCGCGTCAATGCCAAGGAAGGCGTATTCTATTCGGTGCTCGGTGAGCAGTGCGGCGAGGAGATTGCCGACGATCTCTCTCTCATGCGTTATTGTTCGCAGCTCTCTGTTGCGAAGAAGCTCTATGACCGCGTGGAAAAGGCGTTTTCCGATGCCAGGGAATTCGGCTACGGGATCGTCGCGCATGAGGATGAAGAGATGCACCTTGCCGAACCCTCGCTCACGAAGCGCGGCGGCAGAGTCAACGTCAGTCTCCGCGCCGATGCTCCCAGTTATCATGTCATCCGTGTGGACGTGCGCGGAGAAGTCAGACCTGCTCTCGGCACCGAGGAGCAGAGCTCGGCATTCGTCAAACATCTCTCTGAAACGCTTGAGGAGGATCCCGCACGCGCTTGGAGTACCAATATGTTCGGGCGTACGCTCAAGGAGATGTTGGGCGAAGAGCTTTCGGGTAAGACGCGTTCGATGGGCGAGACGGCTCAGCACAAGATGCGCCGCACGCTTACTAAGATCGTAAATGAAGGAAAAGGCGGAGTTATCTGTATCCTGTTGTAATTTAATTATAAGCAATCCTTATAGCATGATCAAAGAATAAGGCGCTGACCTCTGCCAAATGGATTTTGGCAGAGGTCTTTTCGTGCAAACATATGCAATATTACATTCTGTCATAAAAAATCGGGCAGAGGGGTTGACAAAGGTGGGGGCATGCGTGCTATAATATATACTGATAGGAAAAAGGAGGTTATTCCATATGGCAAATTCGTTGCTGGCGATCACTTCATTGCACATTGTGCTATTCGCGGTTGCCGCATTTCTTGTAGCGCTGATTATCCTGCTCGCCGTCATTTTCCTGTGTACAAAAAAGAATCGTACCGAAAATCACGCAGACGTCTCCGCCAAACCGTTAACTGACTCCGTTGTAAGCTCTGCAGTTCAACCTGTCGCAGAACAAGCCCCTGCAGAAGAACCGACTGCGGAACCTGTCGCAGAGCAAGTTCCCGCAGTAGAACCGATTGCAGAACCTGCCGAAGAGCAAGCTCCTGCGGAGGAG
>ERZ1643246.808-NODE-808-length-38009-cov-8.611820_pt1 | contig 38009 bp, 40 predicted proteins | sample MGYA00579265_ERZ1643246 | MGnify/ENA primary metagenome ERZ1643246 (study PRJEB29033, sample SAMEA4952261) | chicken gut metagenome | biome: Broiler Chicken; feature: Gastrointestinal Tract; material: Caecum | place: Ireland | collected 2018 | study: Broiler...
GATCACATACATATTCGGTTTCGTGGAAATCGGATGTCGGAACGATATAGGCATCCACGCCGTGCGCCTTCATCTGGGCGCGCAGCTGCTCCACTCTTGCTTTGATCTCATTCATCTTTATGCACCTCTTTCTCCTGATTAATTATAGAACTGCCTGTCTGAAAATACAAACAAAAACAGCGGTGCTTGCCTTATTCTCTGTTCAGCAGCGCGCAGGCATTCTCACTGAAGATCATCGCTTCCTCTTCTTCCCGTAAGCCGAGCGAACGGATGAACGCAAGATCCATCGCTGAACTATGCCACGGACAGTCACTGCCAAACAAGATACGATGCGCGCCGTGCGCCCGGATGATCTGCAATGCCTTTTCAGCTGGAATGTTTCCTGCCGAAAGCGCCGTATCCAGATATACCTGCTTGCCGACAAGATAACGGAGCACATCATCCCAGCAGTCCGTTCCGCCAAAGTGCGCGGCCACCAAAGTCAAGCGAGGAAAACGCTCAAGCACACGGGTGATGGCCTTGGGCTCCGCATGGATCACGCCGGGAGAGACCGGATCCGTGCCGGCATGGATGACGACGATCAATCCCAGATCAGCGCATTGCTGGTATACCGGATAAGCGCGCGGATCATCGATGAAAAAGCCCTGATAATCCGGATGCAGCTTGATGCCCTTCATCCCCAGTTTCTTCACTCGCGCCAATTCTTCCAGACAGTCTTCACTGTCGATATGCACCGAACCAAATGGGATGATGCGCGGATCCTTCATCGACAGACAGCGGTCATTAATCGTCCGCTGCTGCGAAGGCTTGGTGGCAATGTTCAAAAACACGCCTTTGTCCACCTTCCACTGTTTCATCTTGGCCAATGTGTCCGAAACGGTCCCATCCGTATAGCTGGGGATCCCCGCCGTCTGTGAAAGCTTTTTCACCGCCCGCTCTGCCAGCGCGTCCGGAAAAGTATGAATGTGAAAATCAATGATCATGTGATGCCCTTCCTTCTCTATACTCCATTTCATTTTAAAAATGGCATGCACCCTTGTCAATCATCGACCGCAGCATCCTTCGCCCAAAATGATGATCAGTTGATCTCACAAACGCTTCATCATCTTCCTGCATTCCAAAACAGCGCCCTTGATGGATCTAAGCAAGCATTGCCTTCACGCGATCACAAACAAGAAACTTTTATTTACTATCCAAGATCTGCCTTTTATATTCTAAAGCACTGATCACGATCCATGATCTATCGGTACATCACCAAAAGAACATTTGACAGCTGTCTGTATCAGACAATTGAGAAGAAGCAGACCTTCATTTCACAGACGTTCACATCAAAGACACCGCAAAGAACAATGGAACTTAGACTGGATTCCAATGAGCAAGACGCAGCAGATGTGGGTGAAAAGGAAGCTGCAGATATAAAGCAAAGAAAAGCAGTTTGCAGATAATCCCGATTTCGGAAATTATTTGTAAAATTTGTGCAAAAATACCGAAATCGGAACTAAATCAAGAAATTCAGCAAATAATCCCGATTTCGGTATTTTTGATTGAATATTGATCAGAGTTTTGCTATATTTGAGTTGAGGTGAACTGTTATGATAGTACGTAAAAACTATTTAGATAAACTCATTTCATGGAAAGATCACGATATCATCAAAGTTATTACCGGAATCAGAAGGTGTGGAAAATCAACATTATTGAAACAGTTTCAAAACTATTTAACAGATAATGGTGTAACTGAGGAACAAATTATCTCAATCAATTTTGAAGATTTAGAATTTGAAGATTTATTAGATTACAGGTCTTTATATAAATATGTAAAAAACAATCTTCTTCCAGACAAAAAAATGTATGTTTTTTTAGATGAAATTCAAAAAGTTTCTAATTTTGAAAAAGCAGTTGACAGTTTATATATTCAGAAAAATGTTGATGTCTATATCACAGGTTCAAATGCATATATGCTTTCTTCTGATCTATCTACTCTTTTATCAGGCCGTTATATTGAAATTTCGATGCTCCCCCTATCCTTTAAAGAAGTTTATGAAGAAAAAGGCGGAGACAAAGAAGAAGTTTTTAACCAATATCTAAAATATGGAGGTTTCCCTTATTTGACAGCTATATCATTGGATGAGGAACAAACAAATATGTATTTAGAAGGTATTTATAATACAGTCATCATAAAGGATATAGAGGAACGAGAAAATAGAAAAAACCTGGATCCAAACAAAAGAAAAATTACGGATATTGTTCTGTTGAAGTCTATAGCCAGGTATTTGGCAAGCACCATCGGCAGCATCGTTTCCGTTAAAAATGTGACTGGATACCTGACTTCAAATGGAAGAAAAGTATCAGCATCAACAGTAGATGATTATATGGAAGCTTTGCGGGAAGCGTTTATCTTCTACCCGGTAGAGCGTTTTGATATATCAGGGAAAAAGATGCTAAAAACACTGAATAAATGGTATATCGTCGACCTTGCACTAAGAGACTATATGGTACCCAAGAAAACATACGATCTGGGCTTTTCATTAGAAAATACCGTCTATTTTGAATTGATTCGCAGAGGATATCGAGTCAGTATAGGAAAAACAGAGACAGCAGAAGTCGATTTTGTTGCGCAAAAAAATGGTGAAATGATCTATTATCAGGTATCCGCAAGCATGCTTGATCAGCGTACATTTGAAAGAGAGCTGCTCCCGTTAAGATCCATTAAGGATAATTACAAAAAAATAGTTTTGACATTGGATAAATTTACGCAAGGAAATTATGAGGGAATCAAAGTAGTTAATGCGATAGATTGGCTCTTAGAAAATTGAGAGCAATTATCAATGATTAGTCATGAGTGAGAAGCTTATGACTTTTCTTATAGATTTTTTAAGGTTTAACCAACAATTCCTGGTTAGAAGGTGACATTGAAAATACCTTCATTTCGTATCTGTCAGATGAAAAATGTTGTATGCAAATGCCTGAGCTTCATCAATAAGCTAGTGATCATTTCCTGTACATTTATTTTTCGGTATAGCTCTTGTATCCGGAACAGCGCTGCATAACAATTGATTCAAATGATTAAGTGCATTACATGGTTTCTTGTCTTTCATCTGTTTGATCGTACATTGCTTTTCTGTGCTCAGCACGCTGCAGCTTTGCAGATCATCTTTATTGACCTCATTAATCTGAGCAGAAATGAATCAGCGACAAAATACTTATTGCAGTGCTTGCAGCGATACATCTGCTTTCCGCTGTTGGCCTTGTCCGCTTTGATCAGGATCGGATGATGTACGCTGCACTTAGGGCAGTATTCGAAAACATATTCGTGAACAGAGAAGTTCATGACAAGGAAAGAAGAGATCATGTGCTTGATCTGATCAACTTGGAAAGGCTGAAGCAGCGCAAGCAATTCTTTTGGCAGCAGGTTTTCGACAGATCGAATAGAAACAGATGCATCAGACATATAGGGCACCTCCTGTATTCAATTACAGTGCAGCCCATAATTAAGTCTAAATAAAAGCAAAACGCAAAAAAACCGTTCATCTGAACGGTCAGTTTGCTATGGCTGGGGTACTTGGATTCGAACCAAGGAAATGCCAGATTCAGAGTCTGGTGCCTTACCGCTTGGCTATACCCCAATGTCTCTTGCGGAACGATTTATATTCTACAGAATAAGGCAGCTTTTGTCAATAGTTTTAGTAAAAAAGTTGAACTTTTGCCCTTTATGGATCTCTTTCAAAGCCGTCGCCCCCCACAGGATGAGGATATGCAATAATTCATTTTCTTCCTTGCGCCAGCATTGTCTTTATTATATTATTATGAAAGAAAGCGGAAAGGAAGTAATCTATGAAAAAAGTTAGAACACGTTTTGCGCCAAGTCCGACTGGCTATATGCACATCGGCAATCTGCGTACGGCTTTATTCGAATACCTGATTGCCAAGCACGAAGGCGGAGACTTCATCCTTCGCATCGAGGACACCGACCAGGGACGTCTGGTGGAAGGCGCCACCGATATCATCTATGACACGCTGCGCACGGTCGGCCTGAAACATGATGAGGGACCGGACATCGGCGGAGAACATGGCCCGTATATCCAGTCCCAGCGGCTGCCAATGTATAAAAAATATGCCGAAGAGCTGGTCGAGCTTGGCGGCGCGCATTATTGCTTCTGCAGTGAGGAAGAGATCGAGCGTCAGCGCAAAGAGGCCGAGAGCCTGGGCATCTCCTTCAAATACGATGACCCTTGCAAGCACATCTCACTGGAAGAAGCCAAGGCAAGAGTGGCTGCCGGTGAGCCCTATGTCATCCGCCAGACCATCAACAGCGTCGGCGAAACCTATTTTGATGACGAAGTCTACGGCCGCATCGAATTTGATATGGATGTGCTGGATGAGTCGGTCCTGATCAAATCGGACGGATTCCCGACCTATAACTTCGCCAACATCATCGATGATCATCAGATGGAGATCACCCATGTCGTCAGAGGCAACGAGTATCTCTCTTCAACGCCAAAATACAACCTGATCTATGAGGCTTATGGATGGGACATCCCCACCTATGTCCATGTCCCGCCGGTCATGAAAGATGAGCATCACAAGCTGAGCAAGCGCAATGGGGATGCCAGCTTCCAGGACCTGGTAGCCAAAGGATATCTGCCCGAAGCCATCCTGAACTACATCGCGCTGCTGGGCTGGTCCCCGGAAAGCGATCAGGAAATCTATACGCTGGATGAATTGATCAAGGCGTTCAATATTTCCCGCATCTCCAAGAGCCCTGCCATCTTTGACATCGACAAGCTGACCTGGATGAACGGCGTCTATCTGCGCAACATGGATCTGGACAAATTTTTTGCGCTGGTCAGACCGTATCTGGAAGAAGCGATCCATTCTGATGTCGATCTGCGCAGCGTAGCAAAGATCCTGCAGCCGCGCGTCGACACGCTGGCCCAGATCAAAGAAAGCGTAGACTTCATCGATACGCTGCCTGAATATGACTGCGCGATGTATGTGCACAAGAAAATGAAAACGACACCGGAAATCGCGTTAAGGTCACTGAAAGCCGCGCATGAGGCACTCAGCGCGCTGGATGACTGGTCCGAAGAAGAGACCATCCATGATCTGCTGCTGTCTTTGCCAAAGCAGCTGGAGATGAAGAACGGACAGGTGCTCTGGCCGGTCCGCACCGCCATTACCGGCAAGCAGTTCACTCCGGGCGGCGCGATCGAGATCGCGCATATCCTGGGCAAAGAAGAAACGCTGAAGCGCATCGAGAAAGGCATCGAGAAACTGGAAGCGCATATCCAGGCCGAATGATATCGAAGGAGCCGCATTACGGCTCCTTCTTCTTTCCCGAACAGCTTGCAAGCGCGTGAGGGTAATCGTATAATGACTATATCTGCAGATAAAGGAGGCACCATGAACATACTTTCTTATTTTGAAAACTACGACGTTTATCTCTCCCAGGCAGAGCCGGAATACCGTGCCTTTCTGCGCGGATGCTGGTCACAGCTGAAAAAGCATTCGATCCCGCGCAAAGCCACTGAAGCTTTCATGGCCAGCGCGGTTCAGGCATGCAGCAGCCATGAAGTGTCACCAGACAGCGATCCGACCATGTTCTGCGCCCCCTTCCTTGCAACATTTGAAGCAAAGCTGTCCGCATTTCAGCGTCTGATCCTGCGCTTTGCAGACTTGCCCATCATCCTTTTTCTTTATGCCTGTGTCTATGAAGTCGGACTTGACTGTCTGATCGAGCCATTGCTCAATGGCGAAGGAATGCAGCTGCATTTTTCGCTCACTTTATCCCTGTTTGTCAACACCTTGATCATCTATGTGCTGGCAAAAGCGCTGATGACCCTGCTCATGCGCGCATCCAGTACGCTCAGCCTGTATTACTGGGCCGTGATCCTGATCGGCTTTCTCTGTTTCCTGGGCGCGATGTACCTTTCCCGCACCTTTTTGGCCATCCCGCTCTTTGAGATGCATACGCTGGTCTTCATTGCCGCGGGAGCGATACTGGCCTGGGCCGCGCTGACGCTTTACCGCCGCATAGACCAGACAAAATAATTCATGCCGGTCCGCCGGCTTTTTTTTGCACAAAAAAAACCGTCCTGCGCAGACGGCTACATTTCTATGAACGCGCGGATCTCTTCCATACGTTCCTTTGTCTCGTCATATCCCAGCTGAAACCACGGCGCAAGCAGCGCGCGGTCCGTCGTATAACGAGTGATGCCCATATCCTTATGCGGACGCAGGATCAGCGCTTTTCCTTCTTTTTCCAGCGCCTTCACCTTCCCCCACTGTTCTTCATAACGGAGATGGCGCACCTTCAGGTTGTCCCTGATTTCTTTATTTCCTGGGTAAAACAAGCTGGCCAGACGGAGCTGCCAGGACGGCGCGGGCTTACGCACATAATTCTCTTCCTTGGTGGAAATGAAGATGTGCTTTTCATTGCCGCGGCGGATGCTTTGTTCGATCGGGATCATATCGATCAATCCGGCATCCATATACAGATGCCCCTGAAAACGATATGGCTTTGCCAGCATGAGCAGCGCGCAGGCCGCCTTGACCAAGGTCTGTTCCTTTGGATCAAAATAAGTCTTGTCAAAATATTCCACCTGATTGGTATCGATATTGTACAGACCGATATCCAGCTGTGTGCTGCTTGTCTGGAATGTCTCAAAATCCAGCGGCGCATGGCGTTCGATATAGTCACAGGTCGCTTCGATGCCGAACAATCCACGCTCATGGATCAGCGGACGAATGCCTACCGCGCTTTTCTGCGAGGCAGAATCCACGCCGGTCACGTACAGCCGCTCCCTTTGTCTGGATACATAGGCAAGCAGGATCTCTGCGCCTGCGCTGATCCCGGCCGCATAGGGCAGATATATCTTTTGATCGAGAAGGCACTGCAGGACCCCGGCCGAATAAGCCGCCTTGGTGCCGCCGCCTTCACAGATCAATCCAATGTTTTTCATCACAGTCAACACCTCAGCTTCCTATTATATAGTATGCTTCTCATATTTTGAAGTTTTTTTCACAATATTGTCGATTTGGGGCATTTCCGCTCCAACGCAAAAAGGACCACTTTCGTGATCCTTTCATTGTCTTCAGTGATCTTCTTTGCTCAGCATGCCCAGCACTTCTGCGTACAGATCGACGCTCATCTTCCGACGGTCTTCCGGAAACTGATGATACAGGTCGATCAGCCGCGATTCTTCTTTGTCCAGATAAAAAGCTGCCTCATCGCCTTTTAACATGAACACGCTGTCCAGGCTGATCTCCAAGATGACTGCCATCCTCGCCATCACATCATATGAGGGCGCTGTCTTGCCGCTCGCATAATCGGAAATCGTCCGCTGAGACACGCCGATCATGCTGCCGAGCTGTTCCTGCGTGATTCCTTTACGGCGCATCTGCGTGGCGATCGCATTCGCCAGTCTTTTCCCGTAATCTCTTTTATCCATAAAACCTCTCTTCATGGGCATTATAAATTATTCCTCTGCTGAACCATCAGTTTCAGCAGTTATTCCACTGAAAGTGCTGTCCAGCGGAATCAATATCAGCATCATTTCCGCTGCGCTGTGTTATAATACTTTCAACTTGAAAAGGAGGAATTACTTATGATAGATGGACATGTGCATTTGGAAAATGGCGAGCTGAGCGTGGAATACGCGATGCAATTCGTCAACGCTGCCGCAAAAAAAGGGATCCAGACCTTGCAGATCCTTGACCACACGCACCGCTTCCTGGAATTTGCTCCCATGTATGAAGGCGTGCGCTGCGCGTCCGCGCTGCAAGCTGAATGGCTGAAGAAGAAGACCAAAGATCACCTCTCACAATATCATCAGCTGATCGAAACGATGAAGCAGATGGAGCTTCCCATCGAGGTGCGCTTCGGCCTGGAAGTCTGCTATGCCCCGCAGTCTGAATCATTCCTGCGCGACATTCTCAGTCAATATCCTTATGATTTCCTCGTCGGAAGCATTCACTCCATCGACGGCATCTTATATGATATGCCATTTTCCCGTGAGCTGCTATGGGACCGCTTCCCCGCCGATGATATCTACCGCCGCTACTATGCGCTGGTGGAACAGCTCATGCGCTCTGGTCTCTTTACCCAGGTCGCGCATCCGGACACGATCAAGCTGTTCGATATCTACCCTTCCTATGACCTGACGCCGACGTATGCGCGGCTGGCTGAACTGGCCGCGGAAAAAGACTTGTATATGGAAGACAATACCGGCTGCCATTACCGTTATCACACGGCAGACATCGGCCTGAGCGATGCGTTCCTGCGGGTGCTGCTCGATCATCATGTGAAGATCATGACCGCGTCAGACGCGCATGTGCCGGAACATGTCGGCAATTATATCCCAGAAGCTTGTGAAAAGATCAGACAGATGGAGGCTCAGCGCTGAGCGCCATCTGTCTTTTCATATGCCCGGAAATATGAACGCCACTGCGGATCGATGCAGCCGCTGACCAATATCCCCGCTTCGCTCTCTTGCTGACACAGCTGCGCCGCATGCGCGTAAAGCCTGGAAAGCTGCGGCATCGCATCAAAGGGAAAAAGCCATGACAGCTTTACTTTATCCGCGCAAAAGAAATGATCCAGCGCTTCCAGCAGCAGCTCCATATCCTCATCTTTACGGGCACACAGATCGATGCGGCCATCATTGCTGCGCGGACAGCGGTCTTCACAGCAGTCGATCTTGTTCATCACTTCGATGCGCGCGGTCTGCGCGCAGCCGATCAGTCCCAGCGTATCCAGGGTGATCTGCCGCTGCAGATCATGTCGGGGATCCGAAGCATCGATGACATGCAGCAGGATATCCGCTTCCCGCGCCTCCGAAAGCGTGGCGGCAAACGCTTCGATCAAGGTATGCGGCAGATCATGCAGGAAACCGACCGTATCACTGAGCAAGAATGGCTGATGCAGCGGGATATCGATCAGACGCACATGGGTATCCAGCGTCGCAAACAACATATCCTTTTCCATGACCAGCTTATCCTCACGTCTCGTGCTCCTTCTGACCAGCTGATTGAGGATGGTCGACTTCCCGGCGTTTGTGTAACCGACCAGCGCTACACGAGGCAGAGGCGAACGCTCCCGCCGGGCCTGCTGAACAGTCTGCTTATCGCGCAGCTGCTGAAGCTGGACGCGCAGCGCGCTGATCTGCCGCTGCAAGCTCCGCTTATCGAGCGCCAGCTGTTGTTCGCCGCGCCCTTTGTTGCGGCCGCCGCTCTGCCTTCCCAGATGCGCATGAGCACCGATCAGACGCGGCAGCTCATACTGGCACATTGCCATCTCCACTTGCAGGCGCGCTTCCTTCGTCCTTGCCCGCTGTTCAAAGATCTTCAGGATCAGCAAAGTTCGATCTGTCACATTACTCTCGAGCACACGCTCCATCGTCCGCAATTGTGCCGGGGAGCATTCATGCAAGAGGATGACATCCCCGATCTGCAGCTCCTCGAGCCGCTCTTTCAGCTCAAGCAGCTTCCCCGGCCCAAAGTAAGAAGCTGGATCACGTTTTACCAGACGCTGTGTGAACCGTTCCGCCACTTGCAGGCCGCACGCTTCCGCCAGGCTCTCTAATTCCTTCATCTGTGCTTCATGATCAGGATCCTGCCGTTCCCATACACCGGCGATGATCACCTTTCTTTTTTCCATCTGTTTCCTTCTTTCTATGTCAGCTTGCCGCCTATCTCCTCGTCTGTTCTGCGCATATCATAACACAGAGAGGAGGATCTGCATGACCATACGCATCTTTATCGACCAAGGGCACAATCCCGGCACGATCAATGCCGACGCATATGCCAACGGGCTGCAGGAACAAGCAGTGAATTATGCGATCGGCAACATGCTCGCTGACCTGCTCGATCAGGACTGCCGCTTTGCGATGCGCACTTCTCGCATGTATCCCCAGCAAGTGCTTGGCTACGATACCGCCAGCAGCCTGCAGGAGCGCGTAGACATGGCAAACGGATGGGATGCCGATTACTTCATCAGCATCCATTGCAACTACAATGACGATCCTGCCATCAATGGCAGCGAGGTCTATGTCTATCAAGAATACTCGATCGCATGGCAGCTGGCTCAGGATGTCTTATCCAACATGGTGCGAACCGCCCGGACCAAAGATAACCTGGTTCGCGTCAATCCCTCTTTCTATGTGCTCAGGCGTACCCGCATGCCGGCCATCCTCGTCGAGCTTGCTTACCTGTCACATCCATCCGACGCCCAAAAGCTGCGTGATGACCCTTTTTCTTTTGCTTATGGCATTTATCTGGGTATCCTGCAGTTCATCTTTGAACAAGGCGGCTTCCCCGCATAACAAAAAAACAGGAGGATATCCCCCTGTCATCATCCATGGTGACGCGTACGGGATTCGAACCCGTGAATGCATGCGTGAAAGGCATGTGAGTTAACCGTTTCTCCAACGCGCCATTGTATGTAAAACTCAGGCTTTCCCCGAGTGCTGTTATATATTAACACAACTCATTTGCTTTGACAACTGTTTTTTTCAATTTTGGCAGACTTTTGGCTTAAATCATAAAAAGGGCCTCAAAGTGTTTCTTCAAGACCCTTTGAAAAGAAACGGGCAGGTGCTGACCTGCCCGTCATCATCGTGCGTCAGCTGTGCTTTCTGCGCAAGCAGAACAACATGGCTGCCGCGGCTAAGATCATCCATGCGCCAGCCGCGTAAGAAGGCTGTTCAGCGGCAGTGTCGGCATCATCAGCCGCTGTCTGCTCCTCGCGCTTCTGCGTCATCGTTCGCTGGCGCGGTGCTCTCCTTGTCCGCGTCAGTCTGCGGCGCCCGGCTCTCTTGCACAGGCTCAAGCGCATTGACCGTGCCCTGCAGCTGCTCAAGCATGAGATTCACTTCATCCTGCGCGGCTTCCTCGTCAGCCGCGACACGCTTTGCCGCGATCAGCGCACGATCCAACGTCAGCTTGCTGGAATCTGTATATCCGCTCAGATCAAGACTGTTCACCTGTGCGATCAGCGCTTGCAGCGCGCTTACATCCGCTTTCGTTCTCGCGTTCAGACGCGCTTCACGCAAGATTTCGGCTGCGGCGTCGATCTCTTCCTGCGTCGTTGCTTCAAGCGCTGCGCGTGCTGCGCCGGTCTTTTCCTGCAATCCTTCTACGGTAGAAGGCACATAATCATCGATATTGGCCAGGATCGCTTCTGCCAGTTCGATCTCATGTTCGAGCGCGGAAGTGTCCAGCGTGATCTGTTCCAGATCAGCGATCGCATTGGCCAGATCTCGTTGTCGCGTCATCATTGTCCGCTACCGCCTGCGCATTGGTGATCGCATCCTGCAATGCTGCGATGCTTTCGGCGGTGCAGTCGCCGTCAAGATAACCATTCGCGGATTCGATCAACGCTTCCAGCTCAGCCTTTCTCTTCATTGCTTCTCCCTTTCCCGTCTGCTTTTTCGCAAACGCTTACGCCGATGGTATACCATAAGCCAAAACGCAAAAAAAAACAGGAGATTTTCTCACTTCTCCTGTCTGCTTATGACACTGCCGCCCTTTCTTATGATGCGCCGCTCATACACAAAAAAAGACCGTTTCCGGCCTTTATCTCCTAATGGTGACGCGTACGGGATTCGAACCCGTGAATGCATGCGTGAAAGGCATGTGAGTTAACCGTTTCTCCAACGCGCCATCAGCGCTGTAATCATAACATACCTTTTTCCCTTGCGCAATACCTTTTTCACTTTTCCCCGCTGTAGACGGCAAAGGCAATGGCATATTCCCGCTCATGCGCGATCGATACGCTGATCCCAGGCAGCGGACAATACGGCGCACCCTGCGCATCAGTGAGGATCTCCACCTCGCTGATACACAGCTCCCGGACACCATGCATGGCCTTGACGACAGCTTCCTTAGCCGCGAACCGCCCTGCCAGCCATTCCGCCTGCCTGGCGCCCTTGAGCCTGACAAAAAGCGCTTTTTCCGTCTCGCTCAAAAAATTAGGAAAGCCCGGCGTATGCTCCAGCGCATGCCTTACCCGGGCGATCATCACGATGTCGCATCCGGCGTTCATGCGCCCTCCTGCCAGCGGCGGGCACTTTCCAGCGCGGTCTCCATCATCTGCACGAACGCCTGTTCGCGCTGCGCGGCGCTCGTCTCTTCTCCGCTGACCAGCGAGTCTGAAATGGTGAGCAGACAAGCTGCCTGCTTGCCGCATGCCCTGGCATTGTGAAAGAGCGCAAAGCTTTCCATCTCCACACATAAGCAGCCATGAGCGCGGTATTCCGCTGTTTCGTCATATTCATGATAAAACACATCACTGGAATGGATGCGTCCCTCCCGCAGCGGCACGCCCAGCTGTCTCGCGCTCTCATGGATGAGCGCATTCAGCTTCGGATCTGGATACAGGATATCCGTCTTGACTTTGGACTGCACCAGCGCATACGTCGATTCGCTCCAAGCGCTGTCTGCCAGCACCAGATCGAACAGGCGCAACGACGCATCATACGCGCCAGCGCTGCCGATGCGGATGATGGCGTCCACATCATAAAAATGATAGAGCTCATAAGAATAAATGCCGATGCTGGGCATGCCCATCCCTGAGCCCATCACCGAAACCCTCGCTCCTTTATATGTCCCGGTATACCCCAGCATGCCGCGGACCGCATTGAACTGCACCGTGTCCTTCAGATACGTCTGCGCGATATGCCGTGCGCGCAATGGATCTCCGGGCATCAGCACGATGCGCGCGATCTCCCCTTTTTCTGCCTGATTGTGCGCTGTCGCCATGATGATCCCTCCTTTTTCTTTATTATGCCATGCGCAAAGCCCATTTGCAATGCGTCCGTGCGGTCATTCCCGCCATTTGTGCTATACTAAGAAAGATGAAAGCGAGTGATCTACATGAAACGAAACGAAGCCGATATCCGCTATACTTGGGACCTCAGTTCCCTGTTTGCCTCCCAGCAGGCATTTGATGAACAACTGCAGAAAAGCAAGACCCAGCTGCGAGACCTTTGCGCCTGCAAAGACCATATCAGCGATACCATAGATACGTATATTGCCTTTATGAGCGCCCAGGAAACCTTCGAGCGCGGCCTGGAAGATCTGGTCGTCTATGCCCGCATGTGTACCGACGTCGAACCCAAAGACATGCAGAACCAGCAAAACCTGGCGGCCGCCAACAATCTGATGCAGCAGGCACAGCTCGATCTGACTTTCGTCTCTCTGGAGTTGATCCATCATGCCGACAAGATCAGAAAATTCCTGAAAGATGAACGTTGCGCCGATTTTCGCTATCCGATGGAAGAGCTCTTCCGCACCATCCCGCATCGTCTCAGCGACGAGATGGAAGCATTCATGAGCGAAGTCAGCGAGATCGCCGCAGTGCCCGATGAAGCCTTTCAAAGCATCCGGCTCACCTATGAAGATGTGGAAGCAGATGGAAAGAAACAATTTCTCAACGGCGCGACCTACCACGAATTCCTGCGTCATCCCGATGCCCAAGTGCGCAAACAGGCATTCGAACACTATTTTCGTGAATACGAGAAACTGGAAAACACCTTTGCGGCATTGCTCATCGGCAATGCCAAAGGACAAGTGCTGGATGCCAAGACCCGCCATTTCGACAGTGCCCTGCAAGCCAGCTTGTTTCAAGACGGCGTTGATGAGACCCTCTATAACAAGATCCTGTATATGGCCAACGAGAAATACATCGATGCCTTGCATGATTATTTCGCCATGAAAAAACGCGTGCTGGGCATCGCGGAATTCCACGAATACGATATCGCCCTGGACCTTGAGCCAGCTTTCGATGTATCCTACACGATCGAACAATGCGCGGACATCCTGAAAAAAGCGCTGGCTCCTCTTGGCGAGGACTACACCGCCTTGCTGCAGAAAGCCTTTGATGAGCGCTGGATCGACTTCTATCCCGCGGCCGACAAACGCACCGGCGCCTACTCCTGGGGAACTTATGATTCCAATCCATATATCCTGACCAACTTCACTGGCAGCTATGACTCCCTGAGTACCCTGGCCCATGAGCTGGGTCACTCCATGCACTCCTATTTCTCCAATCAGCATAACCGGCCGATGCTGGCCGGATATCAGATCTTCGTGGCCGAAGTTGCTTCCACTGTCAATGAGCTGCTGCTGAGCGACTACTTGCTCAAGACCGCGGATGATGACGCCTACCGCCGCTATATCTTAAGCAATCTGATGGAACAGTTTGTCGGCACTTGTTATCGGCAGCCGATGTTCGCCCAGTTTGAGAAAGACTTGCACGAGTGGGTCGAACAGCGCCTTCCCATCTCTTCCAAGACGATCACTGACCGCTGCCTGCAGCTCAACCGCGCCTACTTTGGCGATGCTGTCATCGTCGATGACTTACAGCGATATGGCTTCTACTATGTCCCGCATTTCTATTACAACTTCTATGTCTATAAATACACCTTGGGCATGGCTGCGGCCATCGCTTTTGTCAAAGCGATCCGGCAAGGCAATGTCGCGCCTTACCGGGAATTTCTCACCAAAGGCGGAAGCGAATCTCCTGTCGATGAACTGAAACATGCCGGTGTCGACCCATCGAGCGACAAAGTCTATGACGATGCCTTCACCTTCTTTCAGGATGCGATGGCTCAGTTTGAGGCGCTGCGTTAAACGTACAGCGGTCTTCCAAAGCGGAAAGACCGCTTTTTTCATCCGCCCTGTGCCACCTTCGCCGGATACCAGTGCTGAAACCATGCCGTAAAGACACCCATGAAGATCAGACAGAGCGAATTGATCAGCCGGTATAGCTTGACACAGCCGTGTCCATGAGAAAAAAAAGTCCAAAGAGCTGTGATCAAGTAAAACCCGCTCCCATGCGGCCGTCAGGATGCGGTTCGTTTGGATGAACAACGGATTCTGCAATGCTTCCTCCCGCCATCGGACAGGCATGCCAGAAAAAAAGCAGGAAATCATCGAATGCTTCTTGATCTTATAACTGCTCATCTCTCCGTAATTCAATAAACCCAATATCCATGTTTCAGCATCTCATTCCTCCCTGTACATCATAGCATGACATTCAACAAGTGGAATATAGATGGCAAGAGCGGCCCCACTATGAAAAGATCCACAAAAAAAACAGGGCGTTCTGCCCTGCATCATCATTGTGGTTTCGGCTTTCCGCAATTGCTGCAGAAGTTGCCCGTGTTCATCTGTCCGCATTCGCACTGCCATGGCTTGTTGGGAGCAGGCTTGCCGCAGTTGCTGCAGAAATTGCCGGTATTCACGGCCCCGCAGCTGCACGTCCATGATCCTTGCTTAGGCGCGCTTTGCGCAAACAGCGGATTGTCTTGCTGCGGCGGCAGAGAACCGAACATGCTGGCGGCATTCATCCCGCCGGCCTGCTGAGCGAAGCCCATGCCGATGAAGCCGTTCATCGCGCCGGCTTCGTTGCTGGCGGCGTTTTCCATGGCAGTCGCCTGGGCATCGGCCAGACGGCCCGCTGCCACGCGCTGATCGCCCATCATGATCGCGTCATCGATCTTCTCGATGCGGCGGCGGCTTTCCTCATCCGGCGTCACCTTCTGGATGGCCACCATCTCGACGACCATGCCGCGGCGTTCGTTCCATGCATCATCGAGCGCGTCATTCATGTACTGTGCGATCTCCATCTGCTTCTTCGGCAGATCGCTGAACACACAGCCCTGATCGGCACACTGCGCCAGCGCCGTATCCAGCGCGTTGACAAATTCCGCATCACATTGCTGCATCAGCTGCGTCTTCGTATAAACATCGCTCACATTGCCGCTGAGGTTCGCGTAAAAGCGCAGCGGATCCTGAATGCGGAACGTATACTGCCCGAAATAGCGGATATAGATGTTGCGATACATCGGATCGTGATACGGCATCGGCGAAGCGCTGCCAAACTTATTGTCGATGATCTCCTTGAGATTGACAAAATAGACGCGCTGGTCCTTGCCCGGCGTGCCGCCCATCGTAAAGCGCTTGCCAAAGATGCGGAAAGAATCCTTCAGACCCTGAAAGCCATTGTCAAACAAGCTTGGCTCAGTGGAGGACTCCCACGTGAAGCGCCCTGGCTCCGCCGAGAATTCGATGACCTTGCCATCTTCCACGATCAAAAGCGCCTGTCCCTCATTGACCGCAAAGCCGCTGCCATTAGTGATGATATTGGGGCTGGCCTTCGTATTGCTTCCGGAAGTGACGACCTTCTCGCCCTTCTTCAACAAGACCTCATTGCTGAGCGAATCACAATAATAGTATTCCAGCCACTGGTCAGCCAGCGTCGTTCTCGCCGCGTCAAACGCGGCACGGATCAGTCCCATTCCTCATTCCTCCTTTACCAGGCCATGTACTGATTCAGCACCCAGCCGAAGTCACCATTGGTGATCACTGAGTGACAATATTCACATTCTCCGCTGCTCGTCACCTGTGTCGGCGCGCCGCAGTTCGGGCAGTTGGTGATCTGCAGTTCCTCCTGCGCCTTCGTCTTTACCCCGGCGCTGCGGATGAATTCCAGATAATAGAAGCGATGCTCATGCCGCGTCTTGCTGCCCTCCAGCACCTCACCGCTCTCATCATCCGTGATATAGTCGAGCAGACTGGCTTCCAGCTTGACGCTGAGCACCTCCCGCGCGCCGTCTTGATGAAAATCCGCGATGGTGACGCTGCGCACATTCTGCATATCCAGATGATTGGTCTTATGTCCGTCGATATACTCCTGGATCTGGCGGCTGTGCGTATTGAACAGCGAATTGCTCTCAAAGGGGCGCACCTTGCGCCACTCCTTGGCTTCCCAGGCTTCCTGCAGCGTCAGATAGACCTCTGAGGCAAAGCTCTTGAAGCCTTCCGCCGAAAACTGCGGATCGATCTCGCGGATGGCCTTGACGGCCGCCGATTCATTGCAGATGCGGATGCTCGCTCCGCCCTGATAAGAACGCTGACGCGGCTGCGCATTGTGGTTCTTGGAAAAATAGACCCATGCCACGATGATGAGCATCATGATGATGGCGCCGGCGATGCTGCCGCCTCCGCCGCCCATGAAGAAAAACATCCCGCCTAAGCCTGAGCCGCCGGAGTATCCGCCGCCGCTGTATCCGCCGCCGCTGGAACCCCCTGAAAATGAATTGCCCACATCTGCGTGCACCGCTGCCGGGATCAGCAGCAGACACACGAAGAGACACAATCCGATAAATCTGCGTCTGTTCATTCCCCTGTCCTCCTGTCATTGATTTCATTTTACGATGAAAAGCCCTTTGCCGGCAACATTTTTTCACCGGCCCAGCATCTGCTGCAGCGAATCATCGCTCGTGAAGGTATTCATGTTGAACAAAAACATAGTCTCCGTGATCTCCTCACTTTCGATCAGCGCCTCCAGATCATCATAGTAATACCGCGGGTCCACGATCACGATCTCCTCATAACAAGGGATCAGATAAGGGATGAAGGCATTGGCATAGCTGTCTTTGACAATGAGCAGCCGCTTGCCATTGGCCAGTGCGGCATCGATCCGCAGCAGCGGAGCATTGCCGCCGAAGAACACTGTATACGGATCCGCAGAAGACAACGCGTCACTGTCATACAGCGTCGTCGTGGTCGTCTCCTCTGCCGGATCCTCCACCGTATAAGGCGTCTCTTCCTTTGGCAGCTGCAGCTGCAGATCATCCTGCGCATGGGTCCAGGCGATCTGTCGGGACAGCGAGCCATGGAAGCCGGAAACTGCGTTCACGCTTTCATAATCATCCAGCGTCTCCCCCAGGAATGTCTGTGCGGCATATTTGGCGCCCAGCGGCGTCCAGTGATGATCGCTGTAAAAATAAATGTATTCATCCTGATGCGACTGCAGCGTATCCCACACATCCGTATTTGACACTGACTCATCCAGCATGCCGCACAGCTCATCATAAACATCGCGCTGCAGCGGCTGCGAGGGATCACGGCTGATCGTATCTGCCGCAAACGCGATGCGCGTCGGCGCCAGCAGCAGCGACACCGCCATATCCTCATGGCGTGCGGCAAAGTCATTGACCGCCTCCACTTGTTTTTTGGCCAGCGCCATATCCGGCGTAAACGCCTGGATCAAGGAATCGTCGTTAGCAATATACACATCTTCCACATTCTTTTCCTGCAGCGCGGCAAGGATATCACTGCGCAGCTGCATCCAGCCTTCCCGCCCCGGGAACTGGTCGCTGACAAAGGCCGAAACAGCATCCTGATAATCCTGGTCAAGCACCGATTCCTCCCAAGGCATGACGCGCTGCTGAAGCTGACGGTTTTCCGCCGCAGAAAAGGTCCGGGATGGATGAAGCAGGGAAAGCAGCATCCCGGCGCAAAGCAGGATCACCAGCAATGTCCCATATGGAAAAGTCTCGTTTTGTTTCATCTCGATCCCTCCTAAAACGCGCTGTAAAGAAACGACTGATAGCTGCTGCCGATGATGAACGCGACACAGACGATCAGCACGCCGGTATAGATGAAGGGCTTGATCCATCTGAACCAGCCAAACCGCTCGCTCAGCCAGACATTGGCCCGATGCGCCAGCGGCGTGCAGCCGATGACGCAGATCAGCAGCATCAAGCCATAATTGCGCATCACCCAGGCTGCCTGCGCCAGATCAAAGGAAGGCACATCGATCATGCTGCCAAGCAAAGCGAAGGCGCTGGAAAGATCGGGGCTGAAGAAGAACACCCAGCCGATGACGGCCAGCAGATCCGTGAGCGCGATCCTGCCCCAGCGCGGCAGTTTCATGCGCCAGCGCATGCTGAACCGTTCTGCCAGCACGAGCGCGCCGTGATACAGGCCCCAGCACAGAAACGGCAGCGTGATGCCATGCCACAGCCCCGTCAGCAGCCAGACCACCAGCAGGCTGAGCGCCAGGCGCCGGCGGCCATGGCGGCTTCCGCCCAGCGGGATGTAGACATAATCGCGAAACCATGCTCCCAGCGTAATGTGCCATCTGCGCCAGAATGCCGAGATGGAATCTGACAAGTAGGGATAGCGGAAATTGACCGGCACATAAAAGCCGAACATGCCGGCCAGACCGAAGGCCATGAGCGAATAGCCCGCAAAGTCAAAATACAGCTGCAGCGAATACGCCAGTGCCTGGCCCCAGCCGCTCACAAAAGAGAGCGGAAGCTGCGCCATCCGCGCGAACAGATCGGCCATCCAGGCCGAAAGGATCACTTTCTGTGCCAGGCCAGCGATGAACAGGCAGACCCCTTTGTTCATCTGATCGCGCTGCGCATACGGGCGATCCAGCTGGATGCGGAAATCCTCATAGCGCATGATCGGCCCCATGAGCAGCTTGGGGAAGAACGAGACATACAGCAGGAACCGCCGCAGGCTGCGCTCCGCAGCGATCTTGCCGCGGCTGACATCAAAAAGATAAGACAGCAGCGAAAACATGAAGAACGAGATGCCCGCCGGCATCGGCAGCGTCTCATAAGAAAGCGAAACGAACGACGCGAGCTGATCCAGGATCGTCCCATAATACTTGAAATACACGAGCAGGAAGACATCCGCGATCACGGCCGGCACGATGAGCCAGCGCCATTCATCCTTGCGCATCTTGCGCGCGATCAGATAATGTGCGGCGCCCAGCGCAATGAGCAAGAAGACATAGAGCGGCTCGCCCCACGCATAAAACAACAGACTGACGATGAGCAGGAAAAGCTCACGCGCATGGTTTCTGAAATACAGCAGATACAGAAGCAGCGCAAGCGGCAGCCAGCGAAACAAAAATAACAGCGTATGAAATTCCATAGACTTACCTCAGCGCGTCTTTCACGGCCTGCATCGTCGCGCTGCTGCCGCTGACGACACAGACGGCATAATCACCGATGACGCTGACCTGCGCGTCTTCCAGCATCCGGGTCTGCTGCTCCCCGTATCCCTTGAACGCTGTGATCTGCCGTTCGATATGCTGCTGCATCTTCGTTTCCAGCTCCTCTTTGTGCGCAGGTGAATAAAGGAGGATGATCTCCTCCACATCCATATAGGACGGCGCGCCGAAATACACTGCTTCCTCATAAGCATCATTGCGGATCTGCAGCAGCGCGCACAGCTGTGCCTCATCCTTTTGTTCCATATTGTCTGCTTCAGCGGCAGCGGACAGCCGCTCCTGCAGCTGCGCGGCGCTCACATACACCGCCTGCCGTGTGAACGGCAGCGCCAGCAGGAGCACGGCGGCCAGTGCCAGCATCACATATACCGCCCGCTTCATGATGCCTCCGGCAGCCCCGCACTGTCTGCCATGTGCTGTGCCCACAGCGGATAATAATCCGGACGCGGATGGATGCCATCCTGCTCAAAAGGCTGCGCGAGCGACATCAAGATATTGCCATTGTCGATATAAGTCACCCCTGCCTGCGCACAGAGCTGCACCAATGCGTCATTGTAAGCCTGCCAGCTGCCGTTTGCCGGCGTCTGCGCGATGGCTTCCTGAGAAATCGGCAATACTGAGTTGACATAGATGCGCATCTGCGGAAAGCGGCTGCGCAGCGCGCTCAGCTGTTCCTGGTAAACGCTGGCAAACCGCTCCGCATTGCCCTGCCAATATTCCAGGTCGTTCATGCCAAACTCCAGAAAAAGCACAGATGGATAGCGTCGTGCGATCTCGTCCATATACTGGCCGAGCTGATCGACACGCAATCCTCTGACGCCGATGCATTCCGCTTCATTCAGCACATCGTACACGAGCAATCCTTCCGCGATCGAGTCGCCGATGACCAAGGTCCCGCTGAAGCGCTCCGCAAGCGTCTGCGGCTGCGTTTGCGGCGTATCGTTTGCCGGCGGGGCCGGGACGGCCGGTGCCTGCGGCTGCTGCGCCTGTTCCTTTTGTTCCTGTTCTTCTTTCAGCTGCGCGCGTTGTTCATACACATCTTCGCTTGTGTAGGCAGACGCGCGCTGGCTCAGCAAAGCGGCTGTCTGTTCATTGACAGCGCTCTCTTTTCCTGTATCAAGATCACGAAAATGCCAGATAAAAAGCAAGGAAGCGGCAGCAATGGTCGTTGCTGCCGCGACATTCTGCATGCGTTTTCGGTTGTTCATTCCATCACACCCAATCATATCCCTCATCTTTAACTGTAAGGTAACACAGCTGTGAGCTAATGTAAAGAGGATACCTCAAAACGATCCCTTTCCTTACATTTCTGATACATTTCAAAAACGATCATGCCCGCAGCATGACCGTTTCCTTAGTTCCGATGCAGCCAAGCGGAGAAACGGCGCAGTCCCTCACGCATCACCGCATTATCGATTCCCAGACCCAGACGCACATGGCCTTCCACGCCAAAGCATGAGCCAGGGGCAAAAAATACGCCGGTCTCTTCTTGCAGCCGCTCACACAGCTGCGCTGAAGGCATATCGGTGTTTACTTTCAAAAAGCACACCGTACCGCTGCGCGGGATCACGCAGTCCGCCAGAGGCTCATCACGCAGCCACTCGCGCAAGATCTTGCGGTTTGTGTCCGCAATGACCCTGCTGCGCGCCATGATCGCGTCGCGATGCACGAACGCGATGCAGGCAAGCGCGTCGCTCAGCGCGCTTTCGCTGATCACATGATAATCGCGCCGCGCATTGATGCGTGCAAGCAGATCAGCGTCCTGGCAGTGGATCCAGCCGATGCGCAATCCGGCCAGCGCCATCGTCTTCGACATGGACGATGTGCTGACCCCGCGCGCATACAGATCAGACACGCTGCACTCATATTCCGGATCCAGTCCCTGATATACTTCATCACAGAGGATCCAGATGCCGCGCGCCGCGCAAAACGCACATAGCTGTTCCAGGAACGCACGATCCGGACAAGTGCCGGTCGGATTGTTGGGAAAATTCAGACAGATGAGCCTGGTATGCGGGGTCACCGCCGCACAGATGGCCTGCAGATCCGCCTGCCATCCCATTTCTTCTTTCAAGGCGATCTTCGTGACCGCGCAGCCAAGCGACTCCGGAAAAGCATACAGCTGCTGATACGTAGGCAGAAGCGTCACCACATGGTCTCCCGGCTCCAGCAGCGTCATCAGCACGAGCTCATTGGCATTGATGCAGCCATGCGCCAGCGTCACACTGTCTGGGTCATCATAGGCGTACAGCGAGGCAATGTGCCGGCGCAGCGTCAGAGAACCGATGATCGGACCGTAATCCAGCACGATGTCTTCCAGCGCCTTGCGCTCTTGCGCGCTGGCATAAGCCAGCAGCTCACGCAGCGAAAGTGCCGCGCAGCAGCTGTCTGCCATATTGTATGCACAGCAGTTTTCGTGGTCTGTCATCCAGGCCTCGACGGCAAACGTCTCGAGCTTCATCAGTGCATCACCTTGCCAAGGAAATCCCGGGCCCGCGCGCTTTGCGGATGCTCAAAGAAATCCTTTGTATTGCCTTCCTCCACGATCTTCCCATCTTCCAGGAAGACCATGCGGGTGGCCACTTCTTTGGCAAAGCCCATCTCGTGGGTCACGATGACCATCGTCATCCCTTGCATGGCCAGCTCCTTCATGACGTCCAGCACCTCAACGACCATCTCCGGGTCAAGCGCGCTGGTCGGCTCGTCAAAGAGCATCACTTCCGGATTCATGCACAGCGCCCTGGCAATGGCCACGCGCTGCTTCTGTCCGCCTGACAGCTTGCTCGGATATTCATCGCGTTTGTCGGTCAGCCCGACCCGCTTGAGATATTCCATGGCAGTCTGCTCTGCCTCTTCCTTGGTCTTCTTCATCACCTGGATCTGCGCCAGGGTCAGGTTGTCCAGCACGCTCATGTTGGGGAACAAGTGGAAATGCTGGAACACGAAGCCCATGCGCCGGCGCAGCGTCATATAATCCGGCCGCTTAGGATCGAGCAGCTGCCCATCAATATAGACTTCGCCGTTTTCCGGACGTTCCAGCCCATGGATGCAGCGCAGCACGGTGCTCTTGCCGCTGCCGGAAGGTCCGATCAGGCAGACGATCTCCCCTTTTTCGATTTCCAGGGAAACATCATCGACCGCCTTCAATTGCTTGAACTGCTTGGTGATATGGCTAACCTTAATCACTTTCCGCCAGCCTCCTTTCCAGATGACGCGCCAGATACGCGATGCTCAGCGTCATGACCAGATACATCACGCCGGCCACGATCAGCGGGCTCATCAGGTCCGCGTAATTGCCGCCCAGCACCTGCGCGCTCTTCAGCAGCTCCACGACACCGATGGTGGAGACCAGCGAGGAATCTTTGATCAGCGTGACGAACTCTGAGACGAGCGGCGGCACGATGCGCTTGAACGCCTGCGGCAGGATGACCAGCTTCATCGTCTGCCAGCGCGTGAGACCCAGCGTCTCACAGGCTTCCCACTGCCCCTTGTCCACACCGTTGATGCCGCTGCGGATCAGCTCGGTCACATAAGCGCCGCTGTTGATGCCCATCGCGATGACGCCGATCAGGAACACGTTCATGACGAGGCGAGTGCCCGTGATCTCCATATAGATCAGCGGCACTACCGCAAACAAGATGAGGATCTGCAGCAGCATCGGCGTACCGCGGATGATCTCCACGTATATATTGCCGATGCAGCGCAAGATCCGGTTTTTTGAGATTTTCGCTGAAGCGCCCAGCGTACCCAGAACCAGACCGATCAAAAGGGACAGCACTGCCATCGCAAGTGAAAGTCCTGCCCCTTTTAACAGAAAGATCAGGTTCTCGGAAGTGAGGACTTCACCCATTGCACTAAACATTGCTGTCCCTTTCCTTTCTGATTATTCTGTAAATTATTCGTTCAGCGCCTTCACTCCGTATTCATCACAGAGTTCCGCATAACGATCGGAAGCCATGAACTTGGCCAGCGCCGCGTTGATCTTCTCCAGCAGCTCATCGTTGCCTTCATACGTGATGATATAGTTCTTCTCATCCATCAGCGTCTCATCCAGCATGACATAGTCGCCGCTGTCCACATAGTTCTTCGCTACGGCCAGATCGACCACGGCAGCGTCATACTGCCCGGAAGCAAGACCGCTGAAGATGACCTTGACGTCCGCGATCGACTGCACGTTGGCATCTTCGATCTCATTGGCCGCTTTTTCACCGGTAGAGGCCGTCTGCGCTGCGATCGTCTTGCCCTTCAGATCATCTACGCTCGTGATATCTGTATCTTTCGGCATGACCGCTACCTGTGCCGTCGCTGTATACGGATCAGACCAGGCAACCTTGCGCTCCTCATCATAAGTGAAGCCAGAGATGGCCATATCCAGCTGCTTGGCCGGCAGCTGCGACAAGATCGCGTTGAATTCCATCTGACGGAACTGCAGGTCATAATTGCCGCCGTCTTCATTCATGTATTTCTCCAGCTCGACCAGCATGTCGGCATCAAAACCGACGATATTGCCTCGCTGTCGAGTGACTCATACGGCGGATAATCCGGAGATACGCCGACCAGCAGCACGGTCGGCTCCTCGCTCTGTGCCGCATCTTCCTGCGCGCTTCCGCAGCCAGCCAGCGTGCCGAGCATCAGACACGCGCACAGGCCGCTCATCATCATCTTTTTCAGTTTCATCTTCATTTCCTCCCTTTTCCATGATCGCTTTTGCGAATCGGTGACGGATCTTTGATCCGCTGACGGTTACGACAGGGCCGCATCAAACAAAAAAACGTCCTCTGCCTATGCAAAGGACGAAATCATTCGCGGTACCACCTTGCTTCCGCTGCAACCAAATGCAACGGCCCTCTTCCCTTGTAACGTCAGGCTCACGGATACGGGCTCGCAAGCTTCGCCCGATCGACTCCCAGACACGTTCATCCCTACTCGCCCGCCTGCTCGCACCGACCGCAGGCTCTCTGAAGCAGCTCTTTCAGGATTACTCCTTCTGTTCACCGTCTTTATACGACTATTATACACGACTGTGCCGGATTTGCAACACCATTTGCCCAAAAGCGCTAACAGTTTTCAAGTTATTTTCTGAAAACTATTTCAGCCCATCTGTGATCCTCCGCTCGATCTTATTAGCATATTCCTGTGCGCGCTGATCTTCACCTTTATTCCGCAAGATCTGCATCGTCAGCTGATGATTGCGCACATCATGTGATACCAAGCGCAGCCGCTCATACTCAGCGGCGAGCACTTTCCGGCGCCCATCGGTGTGCAGCGCCTTCCCGCCAAAATGATACAGCGCATACCCGTTGAATGCTGCCACCGCGAAATAGACCAGCGAAAACAATATATACCACAACACCCCGAACTTTGCCGGATAGACAAATGCGGACAATAACACCGCATTGCTCAGCGGCAAAAGCACCGGCAGAAGGAAGATCCCAGATTCGCGTCTGCGCTTGACGAACCGCAGGCAGATCGGGCAGGCGATCACATAGACGATGACTTTGATCAGCGTACCGAATACAAGGCCCGGCACTAACATCAAATTGGGAACAACTATCACCAGAGGTACTGAAACAAGGAGAAGAATCCCATATTGGATCATCACATATAACAAGATCCTGCCTTTGGGGACATTATACAGCCATGGGATCCAAAAAAGAATAAAAGCAGAAGTTAATATAAAAGTGATAAGATTATTTGCGGCAGTTGGCGTCAAGAACAATACATCTATCACCAGATTAAGCGCAATGAAGCTCAGCACGCATGCCGCCAGCTTTTTTCCCTGCCTGCCATGCTCTGCGCAGAGAATGTGGTAATAGATCCCGCTGAAAACCGACAAGATCATGTCGGCCAAGATCGTCTCAATCATCACGTCTCTCCTCCAGCAGCAGGGTCACTTGCACGATATAACGATCATCGTGCGCTTCCCGTCTCACCCAGCCATCATAGCGCTCTGCGATCTCCTGTACGATGAGATTGCCAAAGCCGTGACGCCAGTCACGCTCCTCGCTCTGCGCGCAAAAAGAGTTGGCAACAGACAATGAAAGCATATTGCCGCGCTGCTGGATCTGCAAGCTGATCGCTCTGTTCTTGGCCGCTGCGGCAGCATGCAGGGCATTGTCCAGCAGATTGGATAGCAAAGAGATGAGATCATCGCAGGAGATACGCATATCATGGCTCAGACCGCCGCTGATCTCCAGCATCAGCCCTTTTTCTTCAGCCTGTGCCTGCTTGAGGATGAGCAGCGCGTTCAGATAAGGGTCCGAACAATAGGTCTGATGAAGATGGACATGCGACGGCAGTGTTTCCTTGTCTTTCTGTGCAAGCACTTGCCGCAGATACTGACGCTCATGTTCGATCTCCGCTTCCAGTTCCGCAATGATCTGCGCCTCTTCCTTTGGCAATCGCTTCAGCCGTCTCGCCCACAGCAAGATGACAGTCAGGATACTTGCCGTAAACAGATAATAGAGAAGCAGCAGCACGCCTGCTTCAGCCGGATCGAGCGTGCCCAATGTGCCGCCGTCCCACATCCAGTGGGCAAACAATACATATGCGGCAATACTGAGCAGCAAGTAGACAAAGACGATCATCCGCCGATGCTTCATGTCCATCCTCCTTGCAAAAAAGGCTGTGCGCACACAGCCCGTTATTTCAAGAACCCGTCTACGATGACTTGTTCCGCCTCTTCTTCACTCAAGCCGAATGTCTGCAGCTTGATCAGCTGATCACTGTTGATCTTGCCGATGGCTGCTTCATGGACGACCTGCGCGTCCACATGGTTGGCCGCGATCTCCGGAATAGAAGAGATCTTTGCGCTGCCCATCAGGATCGAGTCGCACTGCACATGCGCACGGCACTTATTGTTGCCGCGAGCGATCGGATGGAACACCTGCACCGAATCGTCCTTGCCTACCGAACGCGAGACGATCTGCAGCACGCTGTCTTCACCGTCCAGATCAACAGTGACATCAGAAAGCGCGTGCTGTCTGCCATGTGTCATCAGCTTCTCGTTGATCACCAGCTTGGCTTTCGGCCCCAGCTTTGCATAAGTCTTGCGCTCAGTTGAATCTACACCGCGGATCTGGCTCATGTCCATCTGGGCAAAGCTGCCTTCCTCCATATAGATGTTGGTCGTCGGATTGAGGATGCGTTCCCCTTCACCGCTGCCTTCGCCATAGTGTTTTTCGGTGTAGACCACCCGGGCATTGGGCCCGATATGAAAAGTATGGATGCCATCATGCTGCGAAGTGTCACAGCCATCATTGTGAATGCCGCAGCCGGCGATGATCTCCACATCAGCGCCCTCGCCGATATAAAAGTCATTATAGACCAGATCATGGATGCCGCTGTCAGTCAGGATGACCGGGATATGCACTTGCTCCCCGGTCGTGCCCGGCGCGACGATGATGTCAATGCCCGGCTTATCGCTCTTCTGACGGATCTGGATATTGGCGGTGGAGTGGCGCTCCACGCCCATGCCGTTGGCGCGCAGATTGAACGCGGAGCCCGGCATGAAGCCGCTGATGCCCGCGATCTCCTGCAGCAGGCCCTTTTCCATCTGATTCAGCATGCTCACGCACCTGCCTTTCTGTTGATGCCGCACGGCTCAAAATCCATGAGCAGCGTCGGCAAGATCTCCTCGCGGCTGCCGCGCGCTTTGACGCTGCCGTTTTCAATGACGATCATCTCATCCGCCAGCTGCATGATGCGCTCCTGATGCGAGATGAGCAGGATATCCTGCTGTTTCTTCTCATGCAGAGCGCGGAAAGTATCCACCAGACGGGAGAAGCTCCAGAGATCGATGCCGGCTTCTGGCTCATCGAAGATGCTCACTTTCAGGTCACGCGCGAGCAGCGTAGCGATCTCGATGCGCTTGACCTCTCCGCCTGAGAGCGAAGCATCCACGTCCCGATCGAGATAATCGCGGGAGCACAGCCCCACATCGCTCAGATAAGAGATGCAGTTTTCTTCCTCCAGCGGGCGGCCATGCGCCAGCTCAAGCAGACGGCGCACGCTCATCCCCTTGAAGCGGGGCGGCTGCTGAAAGGCGTAGCCGATGCCCAGACGGGCACGCTCATCCACGCTGCAGGCCGTGATATCATTTCCATCGAGCAAGATCGATCCGGCCGTCGGCTTTTCGATCCCCATGATGATCTTCGCCAGCGTCGATTTTCCGCCGCCATTGGGTCCGGTGATGACCGTGAAGGCATTTTCGGTAAACTGCAGGCTGATATTGTTGAGAATCTTCTTTCCTTCTACTTCAAAAGAGAGATTTCTGATTTCCAGCATAGTTTCACATCCTTTTTGACCACACCATTTTAGCATAATCCCCATAAAAATAAAGCAGAATGACACGCAATATGCAAAAGCGCTCAGTACAGCGCAGTCAGCTCAGCGAACAAGCGTGCTGTTTCAAGGGGGCTTTCCGTGTTCCTTCCCTGATGGATGCCATCACGATCGGCCCAGACGCGTGCCCATCCCATGCGCGCTGCCGGCAAGCCGTTTTGGCGCGATCTCTTCGACTTCTCGGACACCATAGTATCCAGACATGTGCCATAACAGTCAGATGTCTCCATCCGTTTTACCTAAAAAAGGACAGCAGCTGCTGTCCTTCTCTTAGTTTTTCAAGCTTTGCAGCGGCGCAGGGATCCTGCCGCCGCGATGGATCATGACGCTGTTGCCCGCCGGATTCATCTTCATGACCGGTCCATAGCCCAGCAGTCCGCCGAAATTCAGCTGATCGCCCTCTTTGCGGCCGATGGCCGGGATGACACGCACAGCCGTCGTCTTAGTATTGACCATGCCGATAGCGGCCTCGTCCGCGATCATGCCAGAGATGAGCTCTGCGCTCACATCGCCTGGCACCACGACCATATCGAGACCGACGCTGCAGACCGCGGTCATCGCTTCGAGCTTCTCCAGCGTCAGCACGCCCTTTTCCGCGGCCGCGATCATGCCGGCATCTTCCGACACTGGGATGAAGGCGCCGCTCAGCCCGCCTACCGATGAGCTGGCCATGACGCCGCCTTTCTTGACCGCGTCATTGAGCATGGCCAGGCATGCCGTCGTTCCATAAGCGCCGCATGTCTCTAGCCCCATCTCCTCAAGGATGTAGGCGACCGAATCACCTACTGCCGGGGTCGGCGCCAGTGAGAGATCGACGATGCCAAAGGGCACATGCAGGCGCTCGCTCGCCACGCTTCCCACCAGCTGACCCATGCGGGTGATCTTGAAGGCCGTGCGCTTGATCAGGTCGGCCAATTCATTCATCGGCAGATCCTTCGGCGCCTTTTCAAGTGCTGCGCGCACGACACCGGGGCCGCTGACACCGACATTGATCACGCAGTCAGCTTCGCCTACGCCATGGAAAGCGCCCGCCATGAACGGATTGTCTTCCGGCGCGTTGCAGAAGACGACAATCTTGGCCGAGCCGATGCAGTTGCGCGCAGCGGTCAGCTCACTGGCCTTCTTCACCGCTTCGCCCATCATGCGCACCGCATCCATGTTGATGCCGGCCTTTGTGCTGCCCACATTGACCGAGGCGCAGATGTGTTCGGTCTGCGCCATCGCTTCTGGGATCGCCTTGATCAGCGCTTCATCTCCGGCGGAAAAGCCCTTCTGCACGAGGGCGCTGAAGCCGCCGATGAAGTCCACGCCAGTTTCCTGCGCGCACTTTTCCAGCGTCAGCGCATATTTGAGCGGATCGCCGCCGCTCACGCCGACGAGCATGGCGATCGGCGTCACCGAGATCCGCTTGTTGATGATGGGGATGCCATATTCCCTGCCGATGTCATTGCCCACTTTGACCAGATCTTTGGCCTTCGTGGTGATCTTCTTGTATATCTTCTCACAGGAACGGTCGATGTCCGCGTCCGCGCAGTCGAGCAGCGAGATTCCCATGGTGATCGTGCGGACATCCAGATATTCCTCATCGATCATCTTGATGGTTTCCAGCACATCCTTTGAACTGATCATCCTGCTTACCCCTGGATCCGATGCATCGAATTAAAGATATCCTCATGCATCACGTGGATCACCAGGCCCATCTCTTTGCCGACCTGTTCCATATGTGTGACAAAATCACTCAATTCCATGCTGATGTGATCGATATCCACCAGCATCGTCATCGCGAACGTATCGCGCAGCAGCGTCTGTGTCACTTCCAGCACATTGGCGTTGGCATTGGCACATTCCGTGCTTACTCGTGCCAGGATCCCGACACGGTCTTTTCCGATTACACTTACCACAGCGTTCATCACCGTTACCTCCATTCATCTTCAGATTGAATACAGTATACTTTAATTTTGCCAAAAACACAATAAAGGCGGGGTCATTCCTCGCCTGGCTCAAAACTTCATCTTGACCGCAGCCTTTTCTTGCATCTCAAAAGGCTGCAATGCGCTCATCAGCCCTTGCGCGTTGACATCGAACTCTCCTTCGTGATAGCGCACCTCGCTTTGTTGCTGCAGCAGCTTGATGATCTGCTGCGAATCAGCCTTGGGAAAGGTCACATCCCGGCGGCAGCACACGATGTTGTCCGCATCAAGCAGGATGAGGCTTGCCTGCAGCTGTCCGGCAGAAAGCAGCTGCGCTTTCCATTCGCATTCCTGCACATTAAAATAGAAATCGCTGGTGTCGATGTCCCCTGCGCTCACCAGGAACACGGCGACATCATAGCGGTAATACAGATCCACTTCCATGGGATCGCGCATGAGCATCGCTTTTTCTTCTTCGCTCCAGAACTCGTCTTTCACGACAAAGAGGAAGCGGTCCTCCACATAGTCCATGACCGTCCCCAGTTCATCGATCATGATGGGAAACGGCTGTGATACGTTAATGTTCATCATCTTTCCTCCCGGGGCGACAGCAGCGAAAGCTGCACTTTTCCCCTTTCTTCATCGATTCCGCATACCCAGACCGTGACGATGTCGCCGACGGACACCAGCTCACTAGGATGTCTGAGTCGCTTTTTGCTCATCTTTGAGATATGCACCAGACCATCTTCATGCAGGCCGATGTCCACGAAGGCACCGAAATCCACGACATTGCGCACCGTGCCTTGCAGCTCCTCGCCCTCATGCAGGTCGCCAAGTTCCAGCACGCCGCGCTTGAGCAAAGCCTGCGGGTAACGCTCACGATAATCTCGAAGCGGCGCGGCGATGGCATCGAGGATATCCTGTATGGTATACGGATCGCTGCCCAGCGCTTCGCTCAGCAGCCCCGCGTCGGCCTGAGCTGCTTTTTCCCGCGCATCTGCGCTGCCCATGTCCGTTTCTTGCAAGCCCAGCTGTACCAGCAATGCGCGGGCCAGCGCATAGCTTTCCGGATGGATGGCCGTGGCGTCCAGGGCCTCTGCGCCTTCGCTCACGCGCAAAAAGCCAGCTGCCTGTTCAAAGGAGCGCTCTCCGATGCGCGGGATCCGCAGCAGCTCACGGCGCGATCTGATCCGCCCATGCTCTTCCCGATAAGCGACGATATTTTCCGCACTGACGGCATTGAGGCCGGAGATATGCCTGAGCAGCTGCGCCGAGGCCGTATTGACATCGACGCCTACCCGGTTGACCACTTTGCTCACCGCAAAATCAAGCCGCTCCTTCAGGCGTGTCTGACTGAGATCATGCTGATACTGCCCGACCCCCAGCGACTGCGGATCGATCTTGATCAGCTCGGCCAGCGGGTCGATGACGCGCCGCGCGATCGACACAGCTGAGCGCTGCTCCACTTGCAGATCAGGAAATTCCTTGCGCGCCAGCGGACTGGCAGAATACACGCTGGCACCGGCTTCGCTCACCAGCGTAAAGGACGTCTGCAGCCGCTGCTTCTGGATGACTTCCGCGACAAACGCCTCACTTTCCCGGGACGCGGTGCCATTGCCGATGGCGATGACATCGATGCCATAGCGGCACACCAGCCGGCACAGCTCGTCCGCGGCTTCTTTTGGCTTTGCCTTGGGCGGATGCGGATAGATCACGCTCACCTCGCGCATCCTTCCCAGCGGATCGACGACAGCCAGCTTGCAGCCCGTACGAAAAGCTGGGTCGAAGCCGAGGATCCATTTGCCGCGCAATGGCGGCTGTGACAACAGCCGCTCCACATTCATGGAAAAGACATCGATGCTGGATTCCTGCGCATGCGCATACAGCGTGCGGCGCACTTCTCGCTCTACGGCCGGATAAGCCAGGCGCGCCAGCCCATCTTTCACCGCGGCAGCGATGAGCTCGCGCATCGTGCCATGACTTCGGGCATATTTGCGCAGCACTTGCGCAAAGATCCGCTCCTCGTCGACCGCGATGCTGACCGTGATCACTTTTTCCCGCTCAGCTCGCTCGATGGCCATGATGCGGTGTGGCTGGATGCGGCTCACTTTTTCGCTGTAAGCATAATACACCGCATACACATGCCGGACATCCTCGTGTTCTTTCTTCTCTTTGGTGACAATGGTGCCAAAGCGCTCCATCTCTTTGCGGATGAGTCCACGCACCCCTGCATCGTCACTGACCATCTCCGCGATGATGTCCTGCGCGCCTTGCACTGCTTCCGCAGCGCTGCCCACCTCCTCGCTGAGGAAGCGCTGCGCCTGGGCCGTCAGCCCTTTCGCATCCGGATGGGACAGCATATATTCAGCCAACGGCCGCAATCCCCGGGCGATCGCCACGCCCGCGCGGGTCTTGCGTTTCTGCTGATACGGGCGGTACAGGTCCTCCACCTGGGACAGTTTCTCACAGCCTGCAATGGCTGCGGTGATCTCTTCATCCAGTTTCCCCTGCTGGGCGATGAGCCGCAGCACATCCGCTTTGCGCTGTTCCAGCTTCTGCTGCGCATGAACCATTTCCTGGATCTGGCGGATGGCCTCTTCATCAAGACCTTTGGTCCGCTCTTTGCGATAACGGGCAATGAAAGGCACAGTGCTGCCTTCTTCCAGCAGCGTCATCACTGCCTGCACCTGCGCAGCCTGCACATGCAGCTGCCGCGCCACCGTTTCCATCAGTTCCATCTTCATCTCTCCTAGTCTAAGCTCCATTATACATGATTCCAGGCGCGTCCTGAAGCAAATTTCCTTTTCTTCCTCACTGCCTCCTTATATAATGAAATATAGAGGTGAAGACATTGAAAAAGACATCTGATCTGCCGCAGGCACCGCGCTGCCATATCCATGAGAAAGCCGCCGCCTTTGAAAGCGCGCAAAATGAACACGGCCTGTTGCTTGACCTGTTGTTCAACGCCATGCATGCTCCTGCTCAGCCCCTGCGTGCCGATTCTTGCCGGTTTGAACGATGTGTATTCGCGCATGCGCATGGCACTAGCGAATTTCTGGACTGTGTGTTCGACCATTGTGACTTTTCCGGGGCAGACCTCAGCGAAACCCATTTCTGCCGCTGCCAGTTTTCGCATTGCCGCATGAGCGGCACCGATCTGATCCAGAGCACGCTGCGCGATGTCACTTTCGAAGACTGTGCCATGGACTATGCGGGCTTTGGCGGCAGCCGCTTCGATCGCTGCCGCTTCCATTCCTGCTCCCTTAAGGAATCCGGCTTTTCCAACTGCACGCATAAAAGCCTGCAGTTTCTCTCCTGCAGGCTCGATCGCAGCGAGTTCGCGTCGACCTCACTGTCTTCATTGCATTTTGAGAGCGATGAGATCAGCGGCATCATCGTCTCGCCAGAGCTTCTGCGCGGGCTCAGCGTCCGCGCCGACCAGGCACTTGAGCTGTCCCGGCTCCTCGGTCTCCATATCGTCTGAAGCGCACAGTCGCTTCTTTTATTTTGCGCCTTTGGCCAGGCTCAGCACATTGCGGATGATCTTCACCATGGTACGCATCTCCGCAATGGAAGCAAACTCATATTTGCCATGATGATTGTAGCTGCCTGTGCCGAAATTCGGACATGGCAGTCCCTTGTAAGTCAGCTCTGCACCATCGGTTCCCCCGCGCACCGGCACGGACTTTGGCGTGAGTCCCGCCGCCGCGATGGCCTTGCGCGCCAGCTCGACCACATACATGTCTTTTTCGATATATGCGCGCATGTTGCGATACTGATCCGTGATGGTCAGCTCGATCGTGCCTTCGCCATAGCGGCCGTTGAGATAATCGCGGATGGCCAAAAACTGCTCTTTCTGCGCCAGAAATTTTGCGTCATCATGATTGCGGATGATATACGTCAACGCAGCCTTCTCGCATTCGCCTTCCATGTGAGTCAGATGGTTGAAGCCCTCATAGCCTTCGGTAAACGCCGGATTAAGCTCTACCGGCAGCATCGCATGAAACTGCATCGCCACCAGCGAAGCATTGATCATCTTGTTCTTGGCCGTGCCCGGATGGATGCTGCGCCCATGAACAGTGACCTCTGCCTGTGCGGCATTGAAGTTCTCATAGCAGATCTCATCGATGGCGCCGCCATCGACCGTATAGGCAAAATCCGCGTGAAATCCTTCCACATCAAAATGATCGGTGCCTTTGCCGACTTCTTCATCCGGCGTAAAGGCAACATGGATCTCGCCGTGCTCACTGCCCTCCGCGATGATCTCTTGCAGCGCGCTCATGATGATGGCGATGCCGGCCTTGTCATCCCCGCCTAACAGCGTCGTGCCATCGGTAACGATCAGATCCTCGCCGATGTGACCATTCAGCACCGGGAATTCCGCTGGATCCATGATCACCTCCGGATTCAGCGTGATCGGCTTGCCGTCATAGTTTTTGACGATGCGCGGCTTCACATTTGCGCCGCTCAGGTCTGTCGCCGTATCCATATGCGCATTCAGCCCGATAGAGGGATAACCTTCCGCATTGGCCTTCACGCTGCCATAGACGATACCATATTCATCCACGCGGGCATCCTCGATTCCGATCTCCTTAAGCTCTTCAACGAGCACTCTGGCCAGATCAAGCTGTTTGGCCGTGGTCGGCACGCAGTCAGAAAACTCATCGGACTGCGTATCGATCTTCACATAGTTCAAAAAGCGCTCTTCCACTTTCATCTTATCATCTCTCCCTTCCAAGCTCTGTCCCTTATTATAGCATACCGCTGCTTCAGTTCGCATGCAGCAGTGCATACTGATGGAAAGAATGGTAGATGATCATGTAATCATCCCGCATGTAGTACAGGCTGCGCTGCACCATCGGTTCCATGATCAGCTGCTTCTGTTCAAACTGATTGAGCGCCTTGATGGCAGATTCCATATATTTCATGCACTCCTGCACCAGATCTTGTTCATCATCCAGCACCGCCTGGCGCATCATGGCCCCCAACTCGCTGATCACGCCGAAAAAGCCGCCGTCCTCGCTTGGCGCTTCCTGCATCTGTTCCACATGATGAGAAAGCAGCTCCTCATGCTTGCGCAATCGTTTCAGGCAGTCATCGATCAGCTGTTTCAGCTTCTCATCCTTCACTTTCACTTCCAGGTCCTCAAACAGGGTCGCGCCCATGTGTGTCCCTTTCAGCAGCTGATTCAGCGCTTTGGCACATTCGCTCATCATCATCCTCCTTATCTCATACATCCTCATTGTGGTTCACTGCCGCAAAATTATTCACCGCAAAGGTCATTCTGTGTTATCATGGTATCGAGGTGAATCATTCATGAATTTACTGTGGCTGATCGTCAGCGGCGAATACGGGGAAAGGCTCTCACAAGACCTGAGCGCCGCGGGATACACGACTACCGAAATTGCCAGCACCGGAGATTTCCTGAATTTTGGAAACATGATCTTGTTGCTGAGCGTGAAGAAAAGCAAAGTGGACGAAGTCACTGCATTCATCCGACAGAAAATGAATGAGTACCGCCATCTCTATGCTTTCGATCAGGACGCACTTCCCGGCAATGACATCGTGATCTATGACATCCCGCTGTTTCACTTTGTCAGAGTAGGAAAAATCCCTGACCCTGAATCAGATGATCTGACAAAACGGACAGAACCGGCATGATCATGCCGTTCTGTCCATCTCAAAAAAGTTTTTTCTTTTTTTGCAATTTGTTGTTGACATAAAATTCCACGAATGCTATTATATGTGGGCAATCAGCGATGGAGGCTTAGCTCAGTTGGGAGAGCGTCTGCCTTACAAGCAGAGGGTCGGGGGTTCGAGCCCCTCAGCCTCCACCATCTTTGCCGACTTAGCTCAATTGGTAGAGCAACTGACTTGTAATCAGTAGGTTGAGGGTTCAATTCCTTTAGTCGGCACCATTTGCAAATCCCTTAAACATGGAGGAGTAGCGAAGTGGCTAAACGCGGCAGACTGTAAATCTGTTCCTTCGGGTTCGGCAGTTCGAATCTGTCCTCCTCCACCATTTTATTGGGGTATAGCCAAGCGGTAAGGCACAGGACTTTGACTCCTGCATTCCACTGGTTCGAATCCAGTTACCCCAGCCAATCGAAAAACCATGGATGAATCCACGCAGGTGTAGTTCAATGGTAGAACTTCAGCCTTCCAAGCTGACTACGTGAGTTCGATTCTCATCACCTGCTCCATTTGTTTACAGCTCATGACCAGTCATGAGTTTTTTTTTATGCCTTTTCGTCTTCATCAGACAGTATTTCAAGGTGAACCTTGTTCCGCAGCAAAGAAATATGAATATCCCATCTTTTTTTAGCACTCTAGTGTTGACAGTGCTAAAAGATTGACTATAATAATAAGTGTGATCGGGGAAAGCCCGATGGAAAGAAATTCATGAACGACGGCTGCGATAAAGACAACCGTGAGGATGTGTGTAATGGAGGCGATTGAGATGAAATTCTTCCCTGGAACAACAAACTTATTTGATGACATGCTGGATGATATGTTCACATCACCGTTCTTTACCAACCGAAGCGATATGGTGATGAAGACGGACATCACTGAAAAGGATGGGTACTATACCCTGGATATGGAACTGCCTGGCTGCAAGAAGGAAGACATCCATCTGGAGCTGAAGGATGGCTACCTGAATGTGAGCGCGGCACGCAACGCAAACAAAGATGAAAAAGACGCGAAAGGAAATTTGGTGCGTCAGGAACGCTACAGCGGCACGTTCTTGCGCAGCTTCTATGTTGGAGACAAGCTGAGCGAAGAGGACATCAAGGCCGGCTATGAAAACGGTGAGCTGAAGATCACCTTCCCGAAGGAAGTCAAGAAGCTGCCGGAAAAGAAGACCATCACGATCGACTGATCAAAAGGAGGCATTGCGCTTCCTTTTTTCTATTTTCAGACAACCATATTTTTTCAGAATCTTATTGACATTTACACGGCTGACTGGTATTATATACAAGCAATCAGCGATGGAGGCTTAGCTCAGTTGGGAGAGCGTCTGCCTTACAAGCAGAGGGTCGGGGGTTCGAGCCCCTCAGCCTCCACCATCTTTGCCGACTTAGCTCAATTGGTAGAGCAACTGACTTGTAATCAGTAGGTTGAGGGTTCAATTCCTTTAGTCGGCACCATCTGACCCGTTAGCTCAGTTGGTAGAGCATTTGACTTTTAATCAAAGGGTCTGGCGTTCGAATCGCCAACGGGTCACCATGCGGGTGTAGTTCAATGGTAGAACTTCAGCCTTCCAAGCTGACTACGTGAGTTCGATTCTCATCACCCGCTCCATCTGTGAGCAGCTGCGGATATCTTCCGCAGTTTTTTTTCGCAGTCATCTGACCAAAAAAAAAGATGCACAGCGCATCTTTCTTCACATATGTTCGATGACCTCTACATCCACCTTGTTGTCTGACGGCGAGTAATCAAATGTGATCTTGGCAAAATTATCCAGATCGGAAGTCAGGATATCCGTCACTTTCTCAAATACCGCCTCGGCGTCATCGCTGTCTTCGCAGAAATACTCGATCTTCGTCGTGATATGCTTCTTTGTGTCCACACTGTCTTTCAGCGCGCTGACAATTCCGTTTTTCTTCTCCATAATTTCACTCCTTGAGCTGATTAACTGTCATAATCATAGCACCTTTTTGCTCACTTGGAAAGAGAACGCTTTCCATTTTCCCGAAATTCTTCCATTTTCGTATTTACAAATTCAAATTTTATGGTAGAATTATTTATGCGTTGAAACAAAGGGGTATAGTACAATGGTAGTACGACGGTCTCCAAAACCGTGGATGGGAGTTCGATCCTCTCTACCCCTGCCATTGCAGATGACCGGATATATTCCGGTTTTTTTATTGACCGGGCCATGTCCAGCGGACATGGCCCTGTTTTAATTGAAGCTTTGTTCAGTACGCGCGATGATCTCATCC
>ERZ1643246.809-NODE-809-length-37974-cov-6.357077_pt1 | contig 37974 bp, 30 predicted proteins | sample MGYA00579265_ERZ1643246 | MGnify/ENA primary metagenome ERZ1643246 (study PRJEB29033, sample SAMEA4952261) | chicken gut metagenome | biome: Broiler Chicken; feature: Gastrointestinal Tract; material: Caecum | place: Ireland | collected 2018 | study: Broiler...
TCCATTGGATGAGGATGGCCAAAGCCTCCCCGCACGCCGCAGGTAAGTGCTGCTCTCTCCGCCGCATAATCCAGAGCTTCCTCCATTTTTCCCGTATCCTCATACCGGGTCAAAAATCCCGCGATGAAGCTGTCTCCGGCTCCCATAGTATCCACCGCATTGGCAGGCTTGATGCCCTGGCTGTAAAAATTGGTTCCATCGTAAAACAATGCCCCGTCTTTTCCTCTGGTCACTCCGGCAATTTTGGTTCCCAGCCTGCAGGCCTCCGTCAGAAGCTCCCTGCAGGCTTCCAGCTCCAAGTCGGCTCCGGAAAAGAAGGCATAGGTCAGGTAAGGACACACTCTCTTTAAATATTCCGGTCCTCTTTTGTCTGAAAAATCGAAACTTACCTTGCAGGCTGCGGCTAAAGCAGGAAGCTCATACTCAATATTTGAGTAACAGCTTGTATGGCACACATCAAACTGCTGAATCAGAGCCACATCCTCCGGTACGATACGGATAGCAAAGAGATGCTGACAGCTCTCCCTGGGGCCCGGGCCGAATACACGGTCCCCGTCCTTCAGATACACTCTGGGTTTTGCTGACGGGGCATATACCCGCCGTGAGCGTGAAAATCCCACTCCTTCCTCAGCCAGGCATGCGCGAATCCACTGCGCATTTTCATCATCTCCAAAAATCCCGATGTACTCTACCCGTTCTGCACCATTTTTCTTGCAATTTACCGCTACATTCACTGCATTCCCGCCTGGAAAATATACTCCTGCATCTACGTAGCAGTCTGTCACATTGTCTCCCACTGCAATCAATCTCATTCTGTATGAACCTCCTTATCCTTTCACGCTTCCCGCCGTGATGCCCCGGATGAAGCTCTTCTGCATCACGATAAACAGTACAATAATGGGAAGGCATGCAATTACCATTCCCGCCATCACAACACCCCAGTTGGTCATCAGCCCGTCCGAGAATACCATAAGTCCTACGGGAATCGTCTGGCGTTGTGAGGAATCGATAAACATGGTAGCAAAAACGAACTCATTCCATGCATAGTAAGCAGTCATGATCACCACTGTGGACACGATAGGCTTCGACAGCGGCAGGTAAATCTTCCGATAGATCTGGAACAGGCTGGCCCCGTCAATAAGGGCGGATTCTTCCAGATCCTTAGGGATCCCGATGAAAAATGAGCGAATCAGCATCACCGATACCGGAATCCGGAATGCTATATAAGGGATGATCAAAGCCGCATATGTATCTTTAATCCCCATGTTTTTCAGCAGCATATACAGGGGCAGAAGGCAGACCTGAGGCGAAAGGAGCAGACCTCCCATAATCGCCAGGAAGCATACAGAAGCCAGCTTATTTTTCAGCTGACAGATGCCGAAGGCCGCAAAAGTGGTCAGTACCACAACACCTGCAATGGTTCCGGCACTTACGATCAATGAATTGATAAAATAATTAGAAATTCCCCGGTCCCAGGCTGTCTTATAATTTTCAAAAAGCCATTCCTTCGGAAGCCCCCATACGTCCTTAAAGATTCCGTTATAATCCTTAAAGGATGACATGACAATCCAAAACATCGGATAAATAATCAGTATTGCCAGGATAATAAGAACAGCCAGCCAGACGATTTCTCCGATTCCAATCCTGTTTCTTCTGGACTTGCTCCTTGCCATTACGCCTCATCCTCCTTTCCTCCGATAGTCAGGAACTGGATGCTTGACAACACCGCTGTAATTACAAAGATCAACATAGCAATAGCGGAGGCATAACCCATATCGTTCTTTACCACACCGGTTTGGTACATGTGCAGGGCCAGTGTCATGGTAGATGTTCCCGGACCGCCGCTGGTGAGAATATAAGGTTCATTAAACACGGTAAATGCACCTACCACCGTAATCACCATAGTAACAAAAAACATCTGACGCACCTGCGGAACGGTTATGCTCAGAAACTGCCGTATCTTTCCGGCGCCATCCATCTCTGCCGCTTCATAGAGATCTCTGGGGATCTTCTGAATTGCCACAATAAACAGCATGGTCACATATCCCGTGCTCTGCCATTGAGACACCGCAATCACCGCATACATGGCAACAGAGCTTTTGCCCAGCCATATGTTGGTCAGCCCATCCAGGCCGATCAGTTCAAGGAAACTGTTTAAGAGTCCCATCTGCGGATTGTAGATAAATTCAAAAAGCAGGCACACTACGGTCATGGACAGCAGGGTGGGAATGAAATAGGTTGTCCTGAAAAAGGGAGAAACCTTCTGGAACACCCGATCCTCCAGCACAGCAGCCAGAACCAGGCCGAACCCTACCTGTATGATCACAGAGATTACCGCATACAAAATATTATTTTTCAGACAGGTAAGAATAATGGGATCAGAAATAAGCTTGCGGAAATTAGCCAGCCCCACAAACTGTTTTGTTACCGCCGACAGGGTAAAGGACTGAAAGCTGTATGTCACATTCATGACCAGGGGATAATACACAAAAAGCCCTAATACGACAAGACACGGCAGAACATATAAAAATGCTGCTCTATTTCTCTTTTTACTCATGGGAAATCCTCCATTCTGTGCCGGAAGCACAATGCCGGTCTTCGACAAAAACCATGTAACAGACGCAGGCGGCCAATAACTGACCGCCTGCGGACTTGCAGCACGCATTCAGCGCGCCTGGAATCTTTTCGTTTACTGCTTTGCCCGTAGGTCTGCGGCTGCAGCCTGCACATCGGCCATAGCCTCCTCGGGGGTCATATCTCCGGCAGCCACTGCAGATGCGCCCTGACCGAACACGGTATAAATAGCTGCATCACAGGCATTGTCAAACCACGGAGCCATCTGACTTGCACTGTCGATCGTCTCCAGTGCCTCGATCTGTGCCGGCAGAGCATTTTCCTCTGTCAGAGCACCATTTACGCAGGTAAGATCGCCGCCCTCTGTGGTCAGCTGTACGGCACCGCCCTCAGGACTTACCAGCCATTTCAGGAACTTGATGCACTCTTCCGGATGTTCCGCCTTGTTGGAAACCATGAAACCCTCCGGAGCGCCGGTAAGCGCATTGGGATCTCCCTTTCCTTCAGAGAAAGCCGGGAAGTTAAAGAATCCATAATCAAAATTCACCGTATCAGTCATCAGGGAAATCTCCGCAAACTGCAGATACATAATAGGAGATTCTTCCGTTGCGAAATAGGTATTTCTCGCCGTTTCATGGTCGATTGCCACTGCTACTTCTCCCATATAGGAAGTCAGCTGTTTCCATTTATTGAGGACATCCACATAAGCAGGATCTGTAAATTCTCCCGTTGCCAGATCATAATCTTTTGCAAGAACTTCCGGATCCACCATGCGCTGGTTCATGGTTCCAAGATAGTGAAGGATCGCCCATTGATCCTTCAGTCCTTCTGTAATCGGTGTCTCATAGCCGGCTGCTTTAAGCTTATCCAGTACATCGATGAACTCATCCCATGTAGTAGGAACTTCCAGGTTGTTCTCCTCAAAGATCCGCTTGTTGTAGAAGAACGCTTTTCCATCCTGGGACCACGGAATCGCCATGATCTTCCCGTCAAAGGTGAATGGGCCTTTGCTGACTTCCGCAATTGAGTCTCCCCATTCCGGATCCTCCTCGAACACGGATGTCAGATCCATCACATTGCCAGAATCAATCATCTCCTGGGCAAAGCTGCCGGACCAGGATGAGAAGATATCCGGAACCTCGTCTGTGGAAACGATCATACGGATTTTTTCCTTATACTGATCGTTGAGAATACAATCCATGTTGATCTTTACGTTTGGATTTTCCTCCTCATACCGGGCAATCAATTCCTTAAACATGGCATTCTTGGGATCGTTGGGCCAGCGGTGAAAGAAATTGATCTCGATGGTTTCCCCGTCAGCGGAAGCTCCGGCCGCTGCGGTACCATCTGCCGATGCTGTATCTTCTGACTTGCCGCCGCAGGCTGCCAGTGAAAGTGCCATTACCGAAGCTGCTGCAAACAATACTGCCTTTTTTATTTTTTTCATAAGCCTCTCCTCCTGAGCTATAGTTTAATACTCCATTTTCCACATATAGCGGCGTACGCCAAGATCATGTCCTCTCTCATAGGCAATCGCATCCGCCATAGAACGAAGTACAGCTCCTACCAGAAGGGGTGCATAGTATTCCCGTACAGACTCATCAATTCCGCACCAGTCAAAATCCGCTGCATCGATCAGTGCAATCCGCTGGGAGAACTTTTTGCAGAAATTATACGCTCTCTCATCCAGATACCGGGTAGAGCCCACGCCTTTTACGATGATAAAGGGAACATCAAAATCCGTCACCTCAAAAGGTCCATGGAAATATTCACCAGAGTGAATGCAGCTGGAGTGGATCCACTGCATCTCCATCATCAGGCAGATCGCATAGGAATAGCACTCTCCATAGCATGCACCGCTGCCCATGGTATAAAGCAGAGGCTCTCTCTTATAGCTCTTGCCCCACTCCTTTGCAAAATCTGCATACTGAGCCTTTACCTTATCTGTTGCCTCTTTTAAATGATCCAGAGCGGCCAGTCCCTTATCATATTTGGGATCGGGGCTTACTACATTCAGGATTCTGAAGAGCAGAGAATACAGGACGCCTTTGTTCAGGTCGGTAGTATCTGCCTCTTTTCCCCAATCGTAAAATATGGGATACTCTGCTGCCTGCCACAGAGGAGAATCCACCAGGTGGGAAAGGGCAATCGTCAGGGCACCCTTCTCTCTTGCCATCTGCGCAGCCTTTACAGTCTCAGGAGTGTTTCCTGAATGGGAACAAGTAATCACAACGGAATTCTCATTCAGTGCCTTGGGTTCCATATGTACGAACTCGTTTGAAGTGTAAATGCTGGCCGGAATCTCGATTTCCCGGTCAAACATAAACTGGGCAGGCATCATAAATGCCTGAGAGCCTCCGCAGGCCACGAAATAAAAATGATTAACCTTTTTTCCCTCTACAGCTTTTACCGCCGCATCAATCTGTGCAATAATCTCACTCTTCATGACAGCTTGATCCTCCTCATCACTTTTTTAATATCGTTATATAACGTTATATATCATACTATTTATATACATCAAATCGAACAAACTGTCAATAGCTTTTTTCATTTTTTTAGTAAAACTGTCTGTCCCCGGATACAAAAAAAGCCCCGGAGAAATTTTCTCTGGGACTTTTTAACACTTTACGCACCCGGATTAGGGGCGATGGGTTCGATCACATCCGGTCCGGATTCAGGCTGGCTGACTACTCCGGGGCCGGCCTCCACCGTGCCTCCCGCAGCGGTCGTCTGAGGCGGAACTGCCGCTGTCTCGCTAGCAGAGGGAGCCTGAGTGGTCACTCCCGGGCCCACCTCACCGGTTTCGCCGGGAGCCGCAGCAGTGGTCTCACCGGGAACATAATCATCCGGCATTCCGTCCACCGTGGAAACTACAGTCTCCGTTCCGGTAGTGGTCTCATCCGGCGTCAGGACCACACCTGAGGTGTTGCGCAGAATCACCGGTGCATGTCCTTTATAGGTGGTGGTGTGGTCTGTCTCGCGGCTGACCTCCACCCCGTCTTTGTAGGTAATTTTATAGGTTACCCAACGGCTTCCGCTGGTCCCGGCGCTCTTTACCTTCTCCTCCCCGATCTGGAGAGTCTGATCCTCCTCATAGGTGGGGGCCGGCGGCGGAAGGGTTTCCGTCTGCTCCGATTTCAGGTCAATGGTCACGCCCTCGTCCAGAACCGGAATTCCATAGACGGAAACAGTCATCTTCTGATTGCTGTAGCTTGCTTTCAGTCCAATAGCTGCTTTAGAGGTGTTCACGAACTTAAAGTCCGGCAGCTCCCAGCTGACGGTGGCATCCTGACCAGGAGTTACATAGGAAGGTTCAAAGGTATGAGAACGGCGGTAGCTGATCTTCATGCCCGCGCGCACCACTGCATTGTACAAGGTACTGGATACCTGGCACACGCCGCCTCCTGTCTCCTGGACCACCTCTCCGCCGCTGTAAGCAGCCGCTGACTGGTAGCCCTTGGCCTCCGTCCGCTGTCCCACGGTTTCATTGAAGGAGAACTCTCCTCCCGGCTGGATCACCGTGCCGTTGATCGCCTCTGCCGCCAGACGGACATTGGTATTCCGCTTTGCATTGGCCGTGGTGGTGGTCGTAAAGGTGCTGATGGTCTTATACAGATCCTTTGCACTGGCCTCGGAAATCTCCGGCTGCACCTCGCTGCCTGTGGCCTCGATGGCTGCATCAAACCGGCGTTCATCCAAAGCGGACTGAATATCCTGCGCCAGCTTCTCCTGGTCTATGGCAAAGCCGGTCTCCTCTCCGGCGAAGACGAACTTGCCGCTCTCTTTATCAAAGCTCTGAATCGATCCGTTCTTGGGAGATTTATCCCATTTTGCCGCAGCCGCAGCCGCCTCGGCAGCAATGACTTCCTCCAGTCCGGTGGTATCCAGGCTGTAGCTCTCCTTGGGGTCTCCCGTATAAATCTCATCCAGCAGGCTGTCCACCTTCTCTGCCATCAAATCTGCAACCTGGTAGACCTCCTCCCCGTAGGTAACGGTCATGGACCAGGGATATTTCGCCAGGATAGCGGCCTCTGCCTCCGTCCGGGACATTCCGGTAATCTCCACTCCGTCCACTGTTACCTGCTTCTCCATGGCGGTCTCTGTTACGGATTCCTGGCTTGCATCCGTCCCCTCACCGCTTTTGGTGGCCTGCACCACAAACACGATGCATGCAATGACGACGATGAGGATCACGCCCACTATGGCAATCAGGCGGTAATCCGGCCCTTTCCTTCTCCTGTGGCTTCCGGTCCTGTAGCTGTAGGAACTGCCCGAACGGCTGCTCTGGGAAGTTCTTCGGTTTCTGCTCCCCGACTCGGATTTCCGGTAAGATGTACTTCTATCACTGCTTCTGCCCTGGCTCCTGCCGGAGGAGGTCCTTCTTCTGCTCTCTCTTTCCAACTGATTCATTCTCTAATCACCCATATCTATTTTTCTGCTCATTTTATCCAGACACCGGAGGCAGATTTATGCCGCCTCCAGGTTCACAGATTGTAGTATAGCATACTTTAAACGAAATGGAACTGGTTTTTTATTTTTTTTCCCGTAAATTTACTTATTATGAAAAACGTGTTACTATAAAGTCAAATTACTGTTATAAATATTACAAAACTATTTCGAAAGGTGACATTTTTATGGCTATGATCGATCTGCATGTACACTCCACCGCCTCCGACGGCACCTGTTCCCCCTCCCAGGTGGTGGAGCTTGCAAAAAAAGCCGGCCTGAAAGCCATCGCCCTGACGGACCACGACACCGTGAGCGGCGTTGCGGAAGCTTTGAAAGCCGGACAGGAGAACGGCGTTCGGGTAATCCCCGGCATCGAGCTCTCCAGCATCTATGAGGGAACGGAAATTCACATTCTGGGGCTTTTTGTCCGTCCGGATGATCCGGACTTTCTGGCTGCCCTAAAGCATTTCTCCGCCATCCGCCAGGAACGGAATAAAGAAATGCTGAGGCGCTTTGAAGATGCCGGCATCCACCTCCCCATGGAAATACTGACCGGTTCCAACCCCCATACCGTTATCACCAGAGCCCATGTGGCACGGGCACTGGTAAGCCTGGGATACAGTCCTTCCATGGACCAGGCCTTTCAAAAGTATCTGCAGTACGGAGGCAAATACTGTCCGCCCAAAAAGGCTCCGGACCCCCGGACCGTAGTTCAGACCCTGAAGGCCAACGGCGCTTTCGTTTCTCTGGCCCATCCCATGCAGTACAAGCTGGGGGATGCCAGGTTGTCCCAGCTTGTATCTTCCATGAAGTCCTGGGGTATGGAGGGGATCGAGGTCTACCATTCCTCCCACAACAGTCTGGACGTCCGGAAACTTTTGGATCTGGCCCGTTCGTTCAATCTTCTTCCCACAGGCGGTTCCGATTTTCACGGCTCCAACAAACCCAAAATCGCCATCGGCGTAGGACGGGGCAATCTGAGAATTGACGAGTCCCTTCTGGAAAATATCGACATTCTGCGGAGAAAAGCTTAAAACGCTATGGTTTTTTTCCGATTTTTCAGCAAAATTCTGGTTGTGTCCCGGCCGGGCCTTTGCTATGATAGAGGTACATTCATAACGATCAGATCAAAAATGAGGAGGAGTTAATCATGAAGATCCAAAACATTGATAATGTGGAGAAATTTTTTAATGTGATCGACCAGTGCAAGGGCAGAGTAGAACTGGTATCCCCCGAGGGAGACCGCATCAACCTGAAATCCAAGCTGACCCAGTACCTGTCCATGGCTACCCTGTTCTCCAACGGATATATTAAAGAGCTGGATTTAGTTGCCCACGACAAGGAGGACATCGAGCGTCTGATCAAATACATGTATCAGGGCGAGTAATTCCCGCCGTGCTTTCTCAAAAAAGGCGCCTGCTTCAGGCGCTTTTTTTGTTCTTTGCTTGATCATCCAGCCGTTTGTGAACCGCCTCTCTCAACAGAGCGTACAGCACGGAGCAGAGCGGAATAAAGATCAGCATTCCCACTACTCCCATCAGGCTTCCGCCGATGGTCACTGCCGCCAGCACCCAGATTGAGGGAAGTCCCACGGAGTTTCCCACCACATGGGGGTAGATCAGATTCCCTTCAATCTGCTGAAGGACAAAAAAGGTAATGACAAAAATCAGCGCGCTGGTCGGGCTTACCATCAGCATCAGGAAAGCTCCCACTCCCAGACCGATAAAGGCCCCAAATATAGGGATCAGCGCCGTAAACGCAATCAGCACGCCGATCAGCAGCGCATAGGGCAGTTTCATCACCGACAGCGTGACAAAAAACATGGTTCCCAGGATCACCGCCTCCAGGCACTGCCCCGTCAGAAAACTGGAGAATATTTTTTCCGAGAGCCTGGCGATGTAAAGAATCCGCTCTACCGGTTTCTCCGGAAGAAATGCCCTCAAAAGCATTTCCACCTGCCGTTTCAAGGTTTCCTTCTGCATCAGAATGTAGATGGAGAAGATAAAGGAAATGGAGAAATTGGTTACTCCGGATGCGATGGAAACAGCTGCTGAGAAGGTAGTGTTCAGCATGGTCCCTGCCCCGCTTCTCAAAAAAGTCACCAGATTGGTTAAAATCTGTTCCCAGTCAATGGAGATGCCGGAAATGTAATCCAAAATCTCCGGATAGCTGGCAAACAGCTGTTCCGCTCCCCTCTGGATGCCGGCAAAAAACAGGGGGATGCTGCTCTGCAGGGACCAGAGCGTCCGAAACAGCTCCGGTGCCACCACAAAAAATACCAGAAACAGAATTCCCGCAACCAGCAAAATTGAAAGACAGAGGCTGATGGGACGCCGGATTTTTCTGTGTTTCTCCGACACAGGAAGATGGGCCTCAATCCGCCTCATCGGCACATTGAGAATAAACGCGATCACTCCGCCGATAATGAAAGGCCCTCCAATGTGCAGCAGCCGCCCCAACAGTACCAGAAGACGCCGGTAATTCACGCCAGCCACCACTACGACCACCGTAAACAGAACCAGCCCCTGAATTTTTCTGATTGTATCCCGATTTAATTCCATCCAGCTTTTCCTTTCCGAAGGCTGGCCCGGATGTATTTATTCCGGACGCCCTTTCCCTGCCTCCTGCATAAATTCTTTTATGATCTCCTCCGCATTTTTCTCAAATGTCCCCTGGACCATCTGGGCGCTTCCTCCGCCCCGTCCGTTTAAAATGCGGTTTAATTCTTTTCCCAGAGGACGTACGTCCTGCTTGTCGCTTCCAATTACATAGAAGAAGCTTCCCGCCTGGCTGCCCGGAGAGAGGACCAAAACGACATCCCCTCTGCCCTGCTTAAAAAGCATGGTGGCCAGCTGGCGGAGGGAGGCCGGTTCCAGCCCCTCCTGGACCAGAGCCAGCGGTCCGGACTTCTCCTGAAGGCTCTCCGTCTTCAGCTGAAAATACTCCTTGCGAATCTGAGCGGTCCGGGCCTGCATACCAGCATTTTCCTCCTTCAGGCGCTCCACCGCCTCCGCCAGCTGATCCTCCCTGGCAGAGAGCAGGCTGGAAATCCTGGCGTCCTGATGAACCCTCCTGCGGTAGTCCAGCAAAGCCTTTCTCCCGCAGAGAATGGAGATCCGCACGCCGCCTTTATAGTGGATCATCCCCGTCACTTTGATCATGCCCACTTCTCCCGTGTTTTCAACATGGGTTCCGCAACATGCACACACATCAGCTCCCGGAATCGTAATAATCCGCACATCCCCGGTCAGTTCCTTTTTGCTGCGGTACTCCATGCGTTCCCGCTCCTCCGGCCCCGGAAAAGCTTCCTGTACCGGCACATTGTCCCACACGATCTGGTTGGCCTCCTCTTCCAGCTCTTCTAACTGCTCCCAGGTCAGCACACCATTAAAATCAATGGTAACCGCCTGCTCACCCATATGAAAGCCCACATTGTCGTATCCGTATTTTCCATGGATCAGCCCGGACAGAATGTGCTCCCCCGTATGGTGCTGCATATGGTCATAACGGCGCTCCCAGTCGATTACTCCTTCTACCAGCTGCCCGGTCTGAAGCGGGGCCGCCACACGGTGGTATACCTGATCTCCCTTTTCCCACACATAAAGCACCGGTACCTGTCCCAGAGTCCCCGTATCAGAAGGCTGTCCGCCTCCCTCCGGGTAAAAGCCGGTCCGGTTCAGGGTCACCACCCAGTCCCCTTTGTCCGAAGGCTCACAAGTTTCCACCACTCCCATAAATGTCTTAACGTATGGAAGCTGATAATAAAGACGTGTACGGTCCATTGCGCTCTCCTCTTTTCCTTTCATTCCAATTGCTTTTTATGGCGATTATACTACACTTTCCTATTCCTACCAAGAAAAACTTTTATTTTTTTCAATTTTCTGAAACTCAGCCAAGCCGGTATTCATATGATACATTGTAATCAATCATTTTTATGGAGGAACTTAAACATGAGTGATGTAGCGGCTACCAACTGCGGATGCGATTGTGGATGTGGATGCGGGGCAGGAGGAAACGGATGCAACCTGATCTGGCTGATCCTGATTCTGTGCTGCTGCTGCGGAGGAGGAAACGGAGGATGCTTTGAACATAACAACTGCGGCTGTGATTTAATCTGGCTCATTCTCATCCTCTGCTGCTGCGGCGGCGGAAATAACGGCGGCGGCTTCTTCTGCTGCTGATCCAAGGCTCATCTGAAAGGGGCAGGTGATTTTCTCACCTGCCTTTTCTATTTGCCTGTAAGCGCGGACACATTTCCGCCCTCCGGCCTTGGAGAGGACTTACCTGTCCCGTTTTTCCCTGAAAAGCCTCCCTTTTGTCCCTCTTTTTTTCTGTAAGCGCATTCCTCATCAATCTCATACACGCTGTTTCCTTCTATAATTAATCTGCAACGCATGCTCATCCGTTCCTTTCATTTTTCAACAGGATTTGAATACTCTCTACCCTATATCATATGCATTCCGGCACCAGGCGGCCCCGCCTTTTCTGAAAACCGTCATGTTTTCGTTCTTCCCTTCATATACATTCATCAAAGGATCTTGAAAGGCCGGTATGAGGATGAATCAAACCGATTCCTATAAACTGACAGACCTGGATTACCTGATCGGAGACCACCGGCTGCAGATGCTGAAAGCGGCTCTGCCATTTCTCAGCATTCCCCAGCAGCGGGCCCTGTCCCTGGCAGTCAAATTCCAGGAACTGAGACGCACCTATCGCCTGTTTTCTGATGAGGAAACCGCCTCCCTGGGAGTCTGCTCCCTGGACGCACCTCCCAAAAACGGCTCCCCAAAGGAAATGCTGAAAGCCATCCGTCCCTACGGGAATCCCAGAGAGCGGGAGGTAATCGATATGGCACAGAATCTGATGGACGGCCAGACGCCTATGGAACAGCTCATGCGGCTTTTGAGCCCGGAACAGCAGTCCCGCCTGGAAACCATTCAGCTGCTGATGCAGACTCTTCAGACCATGGGCTCCAGCTAACCGGCAATTCACACAAACTTTAGAAAGGAGCAGCTGCCTTGATGACTTCCGACTGGAAATCAGACCCCAGACTTCAATCTATGGACCCCAGAAAGATCCGGCTTTTGGAGGAGTTCGCCGGACAGATCGCAAAAACAGAGAAAACCAATCTGCTCAATGCCATTCTCTCTCTGAATCAGAAGGCCGCCGCCCAGGGACTGCGCTTTGACGACCAGGAAACCAGCCTGATCGTTTCCGTCCTCACCGCTTCCATGGGACCAAGCGAAAAAAAGAAAGTGGAAACCCTCCGGCTTCTGTCAAAAAAGCTGGCAGGAAGGCGCTGATCCGCGCTCTCCTGCCAGCTTCTGCTGTCTCTGTCACTTCAGGCTTTCCAAATCCTGTGCGATCACAATCCTGGTATTCTCCGTAACCGCCTGAAGCAGCTGCTCCATCCGTTCCTGGGGAAGGCGGATGCAGCCTGCGGAACCATTGTCCGGGCTGGCTGTATAGCAGTGCAGGAAAATGGCCGATCCTTTTCCCGGAACGCAGTCTTCATTGTAATTTAATGCCAGAGCGTAATTGTAATAGGGCGAACAGGCCGGCAGATTTTCCGCGGAATTCCAGTCCACAGGAGTTTTAGCAGTATTCACCAGCTGATTATAATGGGGACTTGCCGGGTCATCTACCCAATAATCACCCGCCTGGATCAAATGGTACGGGAGAATGGAACCGGGGTTTTCCAGCAATCCAAAGGCCAGGGTAAAGGCGTAGGTTCCGGAAGGAGTCCTGCCGTCCCCCTCCGTCTTGTCCGCTGTGATTCCATTTCTGCCTACGATCCCGGCCTCCTGCCAGGTCAGGCCCCAGTTCTCCTGTTCATCCTTTTGGTAGTAGAATACATCCGCATTGCATCCGCCGGTCCCCACTACCACGATCATCTGGTCCGCCTCCTTTGCAGCTTCCAGATTTTCCGGGATGATCTGCCCGTCCCTTACCGGAACTTTTTGGGTTTTCTCCTCCGCCATGACAATGCCCGGTCCCGTCATCGCATCATCCTGTTTTACCTGACCTGCGCCAAAGCTGCAAGTCGTTATGGAGGCCGCCGCTGCCAGCCCCAGAACAGCTGCCATTCCATATCTTCTCTTCATCATTTTTCTGTTCCTCTGTTTTTCTGATTTTTTAAGCCTTTTACTGGTTTCCATTATACGGGAAAACGGTGGAAAAATATAGGAAAATATTCTTACGATTTTGATCTTTCTTAAAAAAGAGATTTCCGGAAAGCTCCGAAAATCTCTTTTCATTTGATTGATCAGCCTTTTACCACCAGATTGATAATCCGGCCAGGCACATAAATTTCTTTTACCACGGTTCCGTTCAGCCGGTCCGCCACCGCTTCCTTTCCTGCTGCAATGGCTTCCTCCTTGGCTACGTCTGCCGGCAGGCTGATGACCGCTCTGGTCTTTCCATTGACCTGAACCGCAATCTCCACCTCGTCGTCCTTCATAGCCTCCTCGTCAAACTCCGGCCAGGAAGTGTGGAACACGCTGTCGGTTCCGCCCAGCTGCTGCCAAAGCTCCTCACCCATATGGGGCGCAAAGGGAGCCAGCAGAATCACGAAGGTTCTCAGGGTCTCCTTGTCGATCCCTCCCTCCTTCTTGGCCAGGTCGATAAGCTTGTTGTTGTACTCCATAAAGCCGGAAACAACGGTGTTCAGGCTGAACTGGTTGAATCTCTGCTCAATGTCGTAAACCAGCTTGTGGCGGATCTTCAGCATCTCCTTGGTGGGCTCGATGTCCTTGTCCTTGCTGTCCATCACCAGATTCCAGAAACGGTTCAGGAAACGGGAAACACCTTCAATTCCCCGGTCATCCCACTCTGCATCCAACTCCGGCGGTCCTACGAAAAGCTCATAGAGCCGCAGGGAATCACAGCCATAATCTCTTACCAGATCATCCGGTGAAACCACATTGCCCTTGGACTTGCTCATCTTGATGCCGTTCTTTCCGGTAATCATGCCCTGGTTGAACAGCTTGGTAAAGGGCTCGTCAAAGTCAATGACGCCGATGTCGCAGAGGAACTTGGTGTAGAATCTGGAGTAGAGCAGATGGAGGACCGCATGCTCTACGCCGCCGATATACATATCCACCGGCAGGTACTTGTCTGCCTTCTCTCTGGATACCAGCTCCTTGTCGTTGTGATTGTCCACATACCGCAGGAAGTACCAGGAAGAGCCTGCCCACTGGGGCATGGTGTTGGTCTCACGCTTCGCGGGAGCGCCGCATACCGGGCAGGTGCAGTTGACCCAGTCGTCAATGGCTGCCAGAGGAGATTCTCCGGTACCTGTGGGCTGATAGCTCTCCACCTCCGGAAGCTTTAAGGGCAGCTCCTCCTCCGGTACGGGAACGCAGCCGCACTTGGGACAGTGGATGATCGGGATGGGTTCTCCCCAGTAACGCTGACGTGAGAATACCCAGTCTCTTAATTTATAATTGACGGTCTTGCGGCCAAAGCCCTTCTCCTCGATCATATGGGGAGCTTCCTTTTTCAGAACAGCGGATTCCATTCCGTTCCATTCGCCGGAATTAATCATGATGCCGCTGGCCTCCGTGTAGGCTTCCGTCATATTTTCAATTTCCTTGCCGTCCTTGGCAATTACCTGGACAATGGGAGGACCGAACTTCTTGGCAAACTCAAAGTCACGGTCATCGTGTGCAGGCACGCACATGATGGCGCCGGTTCCGTAATCTGCCAGCACATAGTCGGACAGCCAGATGGGCGTCTTGGCGCCGTTTAAGGGGTTGATGGCATAGCTTCCGGTAAATACGCCGGTCTTTTCCTTGGCCTGCATCCGGTCCACGTTGGAGCGCATGGAGGAGTCGAAGATATATTTCTCAACTGCCTCTCTGGTCTCATCGGTGGCCAGGCTCTTTGCCAAAGGATGCTCCGGTGCCAGCACCATGAAGGTTGCGCCGTAGAGGGTATCCGGTCTTGTGGTGTAGACCGTAATCTTCTCCTCCCTGCCGTCGATGGGGAAATCCACCTCAGCGCCGTAGGATTTTCCAATCCAGTCGGTCTGCATCTTCTTAACCTTCTCCGGCCAGTCCAGCTTATTCAGATCATTTAACAGACGCTCTGCGTAAGCGGTGATCTTTAACATCCACTGGCGGAGGTTCTTCTTGGTTACGGGAGTGCCGCAGCGCTCGCAGCAGCCGTTGACTACCTCCTCATTTGCCAGGCCGGTCTTGCAGGAAGGACACCAGTTGATGGGGAACTCCTTCTCATAGGCCAGGCCGTGCTTGAACATCTGGACAAAAATCCACTGAGTCCATTTATAGAAGGAGGGATCCGTTGTGTTGACCTCCATATCCCAGTCGTAGATTGCTGCGATCTGCTGGATCTGGCGTTTGATATTCTTGATGTTTTCCGCTGTGGACTTAGCCGGATGAACGCCCATCTTAATGGCGTAGTTCTCCGCCGGAAGTCCAAAGGCATCCCAGCCCATGGGATGGATCACGTATTTGCCCTTCAGCAGCTGGTAGCGGCTCCATACATCGGAGATCACGTATCCTCTCCAGTGTCCTACGTGAAGTCCGCTGCCGGATGGGTAGGGAAACATATCCAGACAATAGTATTTTTCCTTTTTCCCGTCGTTGACGTTGATGGGATGCTTCTCCCAGTTTTCGCGCCATTTCTTCTCGATGGCGCTGTGGTTGTACTGCGTTGCCATTGCTTTCGTTCCTCCAAATTCGTGTTCGGGACCGTGCCGGTAAACAAAAAGCCTGCGTCTCTTATCTGTTACAAGAGACGCAGGCCAAAGTCCCGCGCGGTACCACTCTGTTTCACGCTGCTCCCAGGAACAGGAGCGCATGCCCTTAACTCCCTGTAACGGTGGGGTTCCGTCCTGTCCTACTTGTCTTCCGTTCGGCAGGCTGCTCCGGGACCAGTTGGGCCGGCTCTCTCCACCGGCTCACACCATCCGCCGGCTCTCTGAAGGATCGGGTCTGCTTACTATTTCCCTTCATTGCATTTGTGCTGGATACTAATTTAGCATATCCCGTCCCTGCTGTCAATGAAATTCAAAGATTGTTATTTTTTTATCAATTATATTGTTTTTTGTAAAATTTATGATATACTACTACAAAATTCAAGTAATGCCAGGGTCAAAAGGCTAAAAATCTCATGCGGGCCTGCCTGCATACAGTCTTTTGCCCCTCCCATCTTCAGGTAAAATACAGACGGAGGAAATCAAAATGGAAAATATGGAGCACAAGAACCTGACCTTGCTGACGGACCTTTACGAGCTCACCATGATGCAGGGGTATTTTAAGGAAAAGGACGCAAATGAAACCGTAGTCTTTGACATGTTCTACCGCAACAATCCCCACGGCAACGGCTTTGCCATATGCGCAGGGCTGGAGCAGGTGATTGAGTACATCGAAAATCTTCGCTTTTCCAGCGACGACATCGCCTATCTGCGCAGCCTGAAGCTTTTTGACGAGGACTTTCTGGAATATCTCCGGGACTTCCGCTTTACCGGTGATATCTACGCCATTCCCGAGGGAACGGTGGTATTTCCAAGGGAACCCCTGGTAAAGGTAGTTGCCCCGATCATGCAGGCCCAGCTGATCGAGACTGCTCTTTTAACCCTGATCAACCATCAGAGCTTAATTGCCACCAAGGCCGCCCGGGTCATCCACGCAGCAAAGGGAGACGGTGTGATGGAATTCGGACTCCGCAGAGCCCAGGGGCCGGATGCCGGCATCTACGGCGCAAGAGCCGCCATGATCGCCGGATGCATCGGAACCTCCAATGTCCTGGCCGGCAAGATGTTCGATGTCCCCGTCAAGGGCACCCACGCCCACAGCTGGATCATGAGCTTCCCGGATGAGCTCACCGCCTTCCGCACCTACGCCAAAATTTATCCCTCCGCCTGCATCCTTCTGGTGGATACCTACGACACCTTAAATTCCGGCGTTCCCAACGCGATCCAGGTATTTAAGGAAATGCGGGAAGCAGGAATCCCCTTGACCTTCTACGGAATCCGTCTGGACAGCGGCGATTTGGCTTATCTGTCCAAAAAGGCCAAACAGATGCTGGATGAAGCCGGCTTCAGCGATGCCGTCATCTCTGCCTCCAACGATCTGGATGAGGATTTGATCAGCAGCCTGAAGGCCCAGGGAGCTGCCATTAACTCCTGGGGCGTGGGGACCAACCTGATCACCTCCAAAGACTGCCCCTCCTTCGGAGGCGTTTACAAACTGGCCGCTGTCAAGGAGAAAAACGGGGACGGCTTTATTCCCAAGATCAAGCTGTCGGAGAATGCGGAAAAGATTACGAACCCGGGCAACAAGACCATTCAGCGGATCTACAGCAAGGACACCGGAAAGATCATCGCGGACCTGATCTGCCTGGTGGGAGAAAAATTCAGCACGGAAAACTCTCTTCTCCTCTTTGACCCCATCCAGACATGGAAGAAGACCTTCCTGGCCCCCGGCACCTATACCCTGCGGGAACTGCTGATCCCGGTATTTTTAGGCGGCAAATGCGTTTATCATTCTCCGAAGGTAATGGAGATCCAGTCCTACTGCAAAAAAGAGCTGGATACCCTGTGGGATGAATCCCGCCGCCTGGTCAACCCCCACACGGTACATGTGGACTTATCCAACCAGCTGTGGCATATGAAGAAACAGCTTCTGGACACCTACCACCATGAAATCGGATAAGGCTTCCTCCCGGAAGATCCAGTGGGGCGGACTCCCCTTCCACTCCCTTAGCTGGGACCTGCAGCAGCGTTTCGGGAAAAAGCTGTACAAGCTTTCCTTGGACGGGGGCATGACCTGCCCCAACCGGGACGGAACGCTTGGAAGGGGAGGCTGCATTTTCTGCAGCGAGGGAGGCTCCGGCGACTTTGCTGCTCCCCGCCAGGAAGATCTGAACCTCCAGATCCAAGAGGCAAAAGCGCAGATTGCAGGGAAAGCAAAGGACCTGGAGCCTCCCTCCTATATTGCCTATTTCCAGTCCTATACCAATACCTACGCTCCCCTTGATCATCTGGAAAAACTGTTTTTTGCGGCTGCCGCTCATCCGGATACAGCTGTCCTTTCCATCGCCACCCGGCCCGATTGTCTGGCCGAGCCGGTCATCGCCCTCCTCTCAAAGGTCAATCAGATCAAACCTGTGTGGGTGGAACTGGGGCTTCAGACCATCCATGAGGATACTGCTTCTTTTATACGCCGGGGCTACCAGCTGCCCGTTTTTGAGGACGCCTGCCGCCGCCTGAAGGAAGCAGGCCTTGAAACCATTGTCCATGTGATCTTAGGCCTTCCCGGCGAAGATGCTGCCCGCAGTCTGGAAACCGTCTCCTATCTGGCAGACCGCAGGCTGGGGGACGGCATCAAGCTGCAGCTTCTTCACATATTAAAGGGAACGGACTTAGGGCAGCTCTACCTGCAGGATCCGTTCCCCCTCTATACCATGGAAGAATATATCGATTTGGTTGTTGACTGTGTGGAACTGCTTCCTCCGGAAATGGTCATCCACCGTCTTACCGGCGATGGTCCCAAAGACCTTCTCATTGCTCCTCTGTGGAGCCGCCGGAAGCGTCTGGTGCTGGGAAGCCTCTACAAACGCTTCAGAGAGCGAAACACCTGGCAGGGACGTCTTTACGAAGGGCCGGTCTCCTAATACTGGGAGACCGGCTGTACTTCTCCCTGTTCATCAATGGTTACCCCGTAGGAGATGCCTGTTATGTAGCTGTAAAATTCTTCTTTCTCCCCATCCTCCGTCAGCGCTCTCGTATATCCGGCCCCAGAGGTCCCCGGGATCAGCGTCAGCTTCTCCTGCCCGCTCCCCAGTTCCGCCTTCAGCAGAGCCGTTCTCGGAATGCTGCTTCCGAATACAAAATTCCCCAGACTATAGATGATCGGCTTTCCTTTATAATACTCGATTCCCTGAAGTACATGGGGATGACTTCCCACTACCAGGTCCGCACCGGCATCAATGTACTGTTTGCCCATGGCCCTCTGATATTCCTCCGGGTGCTCCGCCCGCTCAATTCCCCAGTGAACGTAGACCACCACATAGTCGCAGTTCTGGTCCAGCTTTTCAATCTCCTGAATGGTCATGGACGGGTCATAGGTTACCAGCATCCCAGGCTTTGAGGAGGAAGCGTTCCAGGATGTCTCCGGTATCACCCTGGAAGCTCCCAGAAATCCGATGGTCTTTCCCTGAAGCTCCACGATCACAGGCTTCTTCGCCTCCTCCAGATTCCGCCCTGCCCCCACGTGAGAAATTCCTGCTCCGTCCAGGGTGTCCAGGGTATCTACCAGGGCGTCCGTTCCAAAATCCAGGGCGTGATTGTTGGCCAGCGTCACCAGGTCAATCCCCATCTCCTGAAAAATGGATACCCTCTCCGGAGGCAGACGGAATGTATACTGCTTATCCGGCGCTGCCTCCCCCCTGGTGCTGAAGGGAAATTCTTCATTGACCATAAACAGGTCCGCCTTCTGAATTTCCTCCAGCAGGTTCTGGTCCACCACACCGGTGATCCCCCCTCCTGACTGATAGGCGTTCAGCACATGGTCAGACAGCAGCACGTCCCCCGCAAAGAGCAGCGTGACGGCTTCTTCCGGTTCCGGCCATCCGGCAGATGTTTCTTCCTGGTACACGGCAGATGGCTCTGTCTGCACAGCCATCTGCTCCGTTTCTTCCGGAAGGCTGGCTTTCTCTCCTTTCTTTTCCCCTTCGGAAACAGCCATGGTTTCTACCTTCTCGTAGGAACCATAGACACCTTTTCCAATCAATAGTCCCAAAACTGCAATCAAAAGGATTCCCAGCAGGGCGGCCGCCGCAGCCACTGTGCCTTTTCCCTTCATCGTTCCCGTCCATCCTTTCCCAAGCTGTTTTCTGATCCGCTAAAAAGCAAGAACAATACCGCCGTCCCCGGCGTAAAGAGTCGCCACTCCCGCTGTCTCGGTGATCACGATCCTTCCGAATCTGGCAAGGGAGCAGAGCTGCTCTTTTACAAATTCCGCCCGCTGGCGGTTATTGCAGTGGGCAATCACCGCGGTTTTCTTCAAGGTGTCTCCCCCTTTGGAAACCGCAATGGCACACATGCGCTGCAGGGCTTTGCTCATACCCCTGGCCTGGTCCAGCTTCACAATCGTACCCCGGTCCGCCCCCATCACCGGCTTGATATTCAGGGCAGTGGCAAAAAATGCCTGAAGACCGGAAAGACGGCCGTTTTTTCGCAGGGTTTCCAGGGTCTCCAGCACAAAATAAGTATTCATACGGTCTCGGTACTCCAGCGCCTGAGAGAGAACCTCGTCCGCCTCCAGTCCTGCCTCGCAGAGTCCCTGAATATAAAGGGCCACCGCCATCTGTCCGGAGGAGGCGGAAAGGGAATCGATCACTTCCACCCGGGAGCCGGTCTCCCCCTTCTCCTGCAGCTCCTCCTGGTACATCTGGCTGGCTGCTGCCGCCGAATTGTAGGAACCGCTGAGATGGCAGGACATGGTGATCACGAAAATCACATCGGTTCCGGCCTGGCGGTACTTCTCCAAAAACAGCTCCGGCGATGGGCAGGCTGTTTTGGGACACTGCGGGCAGGCCTTTACCATAGAAAGAAACCCAGCCTGATCAAAATGCTCATCATCCGCCACGATCTGATCTCCCACCTGCAGGGTCAAAGGGACCGTTTCAAATCGGGAATCCTGCTTCATATCCTCCGTCAGATCCAGGCAGCTGTCGCCGATAATCTTATAGGTCATAGTGTTTCCTCCGCTCATCATCACATTATGTAGTATTCATTACTACTTATTATATCATGACTGCTCCCTATGTCAATCCGGAACCCTGGAAAAACTGTGGAAAATAGCGGAAATAGTGGAAATTCCGAAAAAAGGCCCGGAAGCCTTCGCTCCCGGACCTTCGGCCGTTCGGCCGCTCTGTCCTCAATCTTTCTTTTCTCCTGACAGCAGCATCATAATTTCATTGCTGCGCTCCACAAAGGCAGTCATCCGCTCCGGGCTCAAGGGTCCGTGGCTCAGACTTGCCAGGTCATAAAGCTGCTGGCAGATCTTCACTGTATTCGCCTCGTCCTTATGGCTAAGCACATACTGCACAAGCGGATGATTGGCATTTAACACCAGGGTTTCCCCGGCTCCTCCGAAGATGGAGGGATCCATGCCGCCCATGCTGTACATCTTCATCATATCCTGCATCCGGCGGGTATCCTCGGAAACCGTAATCATGGAGGCAACCTTCTCGTTCTTCATCTTCTCAACCTTGATTTCCAGCTTGTCATTGTTTAAGTTCTTCTTGAAAATCTCGGTCAGTTCCTTGGAGGTATTTTTGAACTCCTCATCATCCTCCTTCACCTCTTCCTTGAAGGCGGCATTCAGATCCGTATCGATGCGCAGGAACTTCACTCCCTCGTGCTTCTGTTCCACCTTGCTGATAAAGGGATTGTCAATATTGTGCGGCAGAAGCACCGCATCGATCCCCTCGCTCTTAAAGAGGTTGATGTACTGGCTCTGCTCCTTCTCATCGGTTACATAGAAGATGGTATTCTCATGCTTCTCCTTATTTTCCTCCAGGCAGTCCTTAAAGGTCAGATACTTGCCCTCCAGGTTCTTAAAGAGGATATAATCCCCCATCTTCTCCGCAAACTTCTCGTCCTTGATGTAGCCGAACTTGATGAAGGGAGCAATGTCATCCCAGTATTTCTCATAGTTCTCACGGTCGGTCTTGCACATGCCGGAAAGCTTGTCCGCCACCTTCTTGGTAATGTAGTCGGAAATCTTCTTTACAAAGCCATCGTTCTGCAGAGCGCTTCTGGAAACATTTAAGGGCAGGTCCGGACAGTCGATGACGCCCTTTAAGAGCATCAGGAATTCCGGAATAACTTCCTTGATGTTGTCAGCGATGAATACCTGGTTGTTATACAACTTGATGGTTCCCTCCAGGCTGTCATACTCCATATTGATCTTGGGGAAGTAGAGAATTCCCTTTAAATTGAAGGGGTAGTCCATATTCAGATGAATCCAGAACAGCGGCTCCTTGTAATCCATAAAGACCTTCCGGTAAAATGCCTTGTACTCCTCATCGGTACACTCATTGGGATGCTTGTTCCACAGAGGATTCACATCGTTTAAGGGTACGGGGCGCTTTAAAATCTTATACTGCTCTCTGGCCGGCTCCACCTCCACAGTCTCCTTGGTGCCGTCTTCCTTCTCTTTTTCTTCGGTCTTGGCCGGCTCCATCACCGTCTCCACTACCGTATCTTTATCTGTCAGCTCATCCTTCTCAATGGTTTCGTACTGGGGCTCCGCCGTCTCGTTTGTCAGATAGATGGGTACAGGCATAAAGGAGCAGTACTTCTCCAGCACTTCTCTGGCCCGGTACTCATTGCAGAACTCGTGGCTGTCCTCGTTCAGATACAGGGTGATCGTGGTTCCCACCTGGCTCCTGTCGCCATCGGTCATCTCAAAATCAATTCCGCCCTCAGACTCCCAATGAACCGGCTTCGCATCCTTCTGGTAGGAGAGGGTATCGATGGTCACCTTATCTGCTACCATAAAGGCCGAATAGAATCCAAGACCGAAGTGACCGATGATCTGGTCCTCGTTGGCTTTGTCCTTATATTTTTCCATGAAATCCTGGACACCGGAAAATGCGATCTGGTTGATATACTTGTCAACCTCCTCCTCCGTCATGCCCAGGCCGTTATCGGAAATTTTGATGGTTTTCTCGTTGGGGTTTACCGCTACCTGAATCTGGTATTCCACATCCTCAGGCTTCTCATACTCTCCCATCAGCTCCAGTTTTTTTAATTTGGTGATCGCATCGCTGCCGTTGCTGACCAGTTCCCGGTAGAAAATATCGTGGTCGGAATACAGCCACTTCTTAATGACCGGAAATATATTCTCGCTTGTAATAGACAAACTGCCTTTTTTCGACATAATCAATCCGCCTCTTTCTTCCATAATATATTCATATCCTACATTCTAGTACCATCCTCCGAAAAAGTCAACAAAAAATTAGCACTCATTTGAAATGAGTGCTAGTAAGTCACTGTTTTTCCGCTGTAAATACTGCTGCTGTTCTTCCTTTCAGGCGGCAGCCATCTCCCAAAACGGGGCGCTCCGCTCCCGCATAGCAGCCGGCTTTACTGCCGTCCCCGTATGTATCCACATTCAGCAGCCAGTGCATATAGCGTGGAATTTTCGGAAGGCTGATGGACACTTCCTCCCAGTGGGTGTTGATGGCCAGATAAACCACATCGTCCTGTCCCTTTTCCTTGTCATATCCGGCATAAAGGATTCCCATAAAGGTGCTCTGATCGTTCATCTCCTGGGCCTCGCCGCCTGTACCGCAGATTCGGACTGACTCCAGGCCGCAGACCGCCTTCGGGAGGCTGCGGCGGATAGCTGGATGCTCCATGCGCAGGGCAATCATAAAGCGGAAAAATTCAAACATATCCAGATGTTTTTCCAGGTTCGACCAATCCAGCCAGGAAATCTCGTTGTCCTGACAGTAAGGATTGTTGTTGCCGAACTGGGTATTGCAGAATTCATCGCCGGCCAGAAACATGGGGGTGCCCCTGCTGCACATCAAAACCGCGCAGGCATTGCGGATCATCCGCATGCGGAGCCTCATTACCTCCAGATCGCTGGTATCCCCTTCAAATCCGCAGTTCCAGCTGCGGTTGTCATCGCTTCCGTCCGTATTGTTCCATCCGTTTGCCTCGTTGTGCTTGCGGTTGTAGGAATACAGGTCATAAAGAGTAAATCCATCGTGGCAGGTGACAAAATTCACAGAGGAATTATACCCGGCGTATCCGCCCTCATACAGATCCATGGAGCCGGTAATCCGCATAGCCGCCTCCCTGGCCGCCCAGGGACCGCATTTCAGGAAATCCCTCAGGGTATCCCGGTATTTCCCGTTCCATTCCGCCCACCGCTGCCAGGCCGGAAAGCGTCCCACCTGGTAAAGCCCTCCCGCATCCCAGGCTTCGGCGATCAATTTGACATTTCCCAGCACCGGGTCAAAGGCCAGCCGCTTCAAAAGAGGCGGATTATTCATGGGCGAGCCGTCCTCATTCCGTCCCAGAATACTGGCCAGGTCAAAGCGGAAGCCGTCCACCCGGTAGTTTACCGTCCAATACCGCAGACATTCCACGATCATCTGCTGGACAATGGGATGGTTGCAGTTTAAGGTATTGCCGCAGCCGCTGAAATTGTAATAATAGCCGTCCGGCGTCAGCATATAGTAAATACTGTTGTCAAATCCCTTAAAGGAAAATACCGGTCCCTTCTCATTCCCCTCCGCAGTGTGGTTGAACACCACATCCAGGATCACCTCGATCCCGTTGTCGTGAAGGCTCTTGATCAGCTGCTTCAGGGCCATCCCTTCCCGGTTGTACTCCAATGCCGCCGTATAGCTGGTATTGGGAGCAAAAAAACTTACCGTGTTGTAGCCCCAGTAGTCCAGAAGCTTTCTCCCGTCCACCTCCCGGACATTCATGGTCTCATCAAATTCAAACACCGGCATCAGCTCCACCGCATTGATGCCAAGCTGCTTCAGATAGGGAATCTTCTCCTCCAGCCCTTCAAAGGTTCCGGGATGCTCCACCCTGGAAGAGGAATGGCGGGTGAACCCCCGGACATGGAGCTCATAGATGACCAGCTCGCTCATCTCCCGGGAGGACTGAGGCATATCGCCCCAGTCAAAGTTATTCTTCACGACCCGGGCATGGTATGTTTTGGTCCGGTTTTCCCCCCAGAGGCGCATCCCCGTCACCGCCTTGGCATAAGGGTCCAGCAGAATCTTTTTCTTATCAAAGATCAGGCCCCTGGCCGGATTCCAGGGACCATCTACTGAGTAGGCGTATTCGAAATCTTCTATGTTCAGGCCGAAAACGATCATGGAGTAGACCTTTCCGATCTTGTACTCCTCCGGAAACGGAAGGACCGCGTAGGGTTCCTCCTCCTCACGGTGGAACAGGAGCAGGGAACAGCCTGTGCCGTAGTGGGTGTGGACTGTAAAATTCACCCCGTTCTGAAGCAGGGTTGCCCCATTGATATCGTAAAGTCCCGGCCGGACGGGGAAACCATTGATTTCCCCCAGCGGGATCATGGACACCGGCAAAGTGTGGACCGCTTCCTGATTCATCAACTTTATCACGCCTCCTTCATCAGGGGAGAAAATCCCGCACCTTTTTGCTCTTGGACGGATTTCTCAGCTTGCGCAGAGCAGCCGTTTCAATCTGGCGGATCCGTTCCCTGGTTACGTTAAAGCGCTTGCCCACTTCCTCCAACGTCATGGGCTTTCCTGTCTCCAGGCCAAACCGGAGAATGATCACCTCCCGCTCTCTTGGGCTCAGTCCTGCCAGCATCTCGTCGATCTCCTCCCGCAGCAGGAAGCTCTCCGCCTTGTCCTCCGTGGACTCATTGCTGTCATCCGCCACAAAATCTCCCAGGCTGGAACCGTCCTCATCTCCTACCGGTGTCTCCAGGGACACCGTATCCCCGGAAGCCTGAAGAAGCTCCGTCACCCTTTTGCGGGGCATGCCCAGGTTCTCCGCCAGCTCATCTACGGACGGCTCCCTTCCCAGGCTTACGGATAAGTTCCTCTGAGCCCTGCGAATCCGGTTTACCGTCTCCACCATATGAACAGGCAGCCGGATGGTCCTGGACTGGTCTGCCAGCGCCCTGGTAATGGCCTGCTTGACCCACCAGGTGGCGTAGGTGCTCAGCCGGTATCCTTTGGTGTAGTCAAACTTTTCCACCGCCCGCATCAGCCCGATGTTTCCCTCCTGGACCAGGTCCAGAAAGCTCATGCCCCTGCCGGTGTAATGCTTTGCGATGCTGACCACCAGACGCAGGTTGGCCTCCACCAGCTTTTTCTGGGCATCCATGTCCCCGGCCGCTTTTTTCTTGGCCAGCTCATACTCTTCCTCAGCCGAGAGCAGAGGGATGGAGCCGATCTCTTTCAGATACTCCCGTATAGGGTCCCCTACGCCTACACCTTCCAGGATCCGGTTTAAGCGGTCCGGGTCCTCCATGGAACCTTCTTCCTGTTCGTCCCCGGCATAATTCTCGTCAAAATCATCGTCCTCCAGGAGTACATCCTCCGGTCCGTCCTCCGGCGTTTCCACCCGGACTCCCTTATACTCCAGGGCACTGTAAACCTGCTCCAGTTCCTCAGGCGTCACCTTCAAATCTCCAAGCTGGTCCAGCACCTCCGTCGGCTCCAGGATATTTCCCTTGGCCGCAGCTGCCTGGCAAAGCTTTTCCACACGCTCCTTCAACACCTTTTTCTCCATGATCCTTCCGTCCTTTCCCCTCCTGTTAAAGGAGAGACTGCCTCCTCCTGGGAGAAGTTAAAACCCTTGCTGTCCCGTACATGCAATTCCCATCTTTTTGAGCAAAAGCTCTCCCTGCCGGTCCCACTCCTGCTCGATGGTTTTATCCAGAGTAAAAATTTTCAGCGAAAGACCTGTTACGCAATAGAGTGTACTGTCCTCGTACCGAATATTCAGGTACAATGCCGGCAGATTTTCCTGCTCCAAACCCAATCTGGAACAGAATTCCTCTGTCTGCCTGCCGGAAGCCTGCAGTACAATCCCAAATCGCTCCGGCAGTCTTTTTCCTTTGATCAAATCAAAAAAATGGGGACGCCAAAGTTTCCAGGGCGCATAGGTCCCCTCCCCCAGCTCTTCCAGCTCCTGGGGCAGAAAATACCCCCTGTGAAGCCGGCCGTCAACGGAAACCGTGCCAAAGGTGACAATCTCCGCCTCCTTCAGCAAAAATCCGTCAAAGCTTTCTTTTATAAAGAGCTGGCTGGTGAAATTCTTCACATCCTCTATTTTAATTGCCACCATCGCTGCTTATCACTCCGATATTAGAATCAACAGTACCATTATACTTTTTTTGACTATGTCCGTCAAATGATTTTCGTGTAAACCAGATGCAGATCATATTTTGATTTTCCCCTCTTGACATTTGTGTTACACAAACGTTTATGATTCATCTCGGCGCAGGATCCTGCGCACTCCAATTCATATGGAACGTTTTTTAGGAGGAAACAATTTCATGATCGAACTAAAACAAGTAACAAAGCAGTACCGGCAGACGACGGTGCTAAGCAGCATCACGCTGTCCATCGATGAACCGGGGATCTACTGTCTGCTGGGCAGAAACGGAGCAGGCAAAACCACCCTGCTCAAGTCCATCGCCGGATATCAAAACATCACAAAAGGCGTTATCAAGATTGACGGCAGGACCATCTCCACATCTGCTCTGGATACGGGCGTCAGCTACATTGAAAACTTCGCGAAGCATTTTAATCTCCCGGTGCACAGGCTTCTGCAGGCCGCATCTCAGGTAAATCCCGACTTTGATCACGACTTCGCCCTGAAAATGATGGAACGTTTTGAACTGGACGGCAAAAAGAAATTCCGCCAGCTCTCTCTTGGCATGAAAACCATGGTCTCCACCATCATCTGCCTGGCAAGCAGCCGGAAGGTTATCCTGCTGGACGAGCCGGTTCTCGGCTTTGACGCCATTATGCGGGTGGAGTTTTACGAGCTGCTGAAGGAAAGCGTTCAGAAACACCCGCGGATCATCATTGTATCCACCCATATTATCGAAGAAATCGCCAGGACCATTCAAAAGCTGATCATCATCGACAAGGGGAGCATCCGCTTCTTTGATACCCTGGAATCGATTCATCCGATGTCTTTACAGGATTTCTTCATCCAAACGGTAGGCCATAAAGGAGGTACGGCAAAATGAGTCCTGTTCCAGCGATCGTGAAGCGTTTGCTTGCCAGCAACAAGATCAGTTTCATCCTGACCGCCCTCGTAGTGGTCTGCGCTGCCTCTTCCGGGGATGTGGTTTTAAGCAACGGAAATTATACATGGCTCCTTGCGGTCCTGACCCCCTTCTTTTTTGTATTTTACGATTTTACAAAATTGATGCATTTGGGAGCCAGCAAAAAGGATTATTTCATCGGCTGCCTGACCAGCTATGGATTCCTGGCCCTCTTCATCTCCGTCCTCAATACGCTCATCCATCAGTTCCTCGACCCTGTGGTCCCGGCCCGGACCGTCATCAACCTGATGGATGTATGCGGCTGGACGGAAAATGGGATCTTAACCGCCGGATTCCAGCAAATGTGCTTTTTACTGCTGGCAATGATCTTTCTCCATGTGCTGTTATCCATGCAGGCCCAATGGTACGGCTGGCTGGCCGATCTCCTGCTGACCGCTGTGATCTGCGTATTTACGCCCGTTGCACCCTTACGCGGGATTTTGGCCGGTTTTTTCCGCCTCATCATGCTGAACGGCAACGCGCCCCTGCACATTGGAATCTGTCTGCTGTTTGGCGCCGGGCTTGTTCTTGGCGGGATCGCGGTCTTAAAGCGGAAGACCTTATAGAAACCAATTCGCTATTCCCCCACATACACCTGCGCTTCATAAGTCCACTGGAGGATACCGGACACCACAATGAGCTGCACGGTAAAGTCCGGCTCCGCACCGTATTTGGCCCGGGCGATGCCCACCAGCTCCTCCAGTGTCCGGGCCCTGTTTTCCTCCGTACAGCTGGCGCAGAGGTATTTTCCTTTTGGCAGCTTTTTAAGTCCGGCTGTGTCCTCATAGCGGGTGCAGACGGCAAACAGTCTCGCCCTTCCATTTTCCGTGTATATGCCGGCCAAATCCTCAAAGGAAAATTTTTCTTTTAAGGCCAAAGGAAGCTTGTCGTAAAAATGGCCGAGATAATTCCAAAGGTTCTCAAGGGCCGCTATTTTTTCGTCCGCCTTTCTTTCCGCCTGCGCTAAAAATTCCACGATCTTTTCAAGGTCATCGTATTCCAGAACGTTTTTGATCTCCTGCAGGGGCAGACCCATCAGCTGCAAGGCCCGGACCGTATTTAACCGGACCAGGTCCTGCTGGGTGTAATAGCGGTAATTCGTCCATTCGTCCTTTTTGCTCGGCTTCACCAAGCCGATGCGGTCGTAGTGGCGCAGGGTTTCGCTGGTAGTGTGGACCGCTTTGGCAGCCTCTCCAATTGAAAGATAATCGGTCATTTTCCGTTGCTCCTGTTGAATTTTGTGCGGCAGAAAGGGGATCTCCCATCGCCGGAAGATCCCCTTCATGCAAACGGTACTGCACTATCCCTGATCGCCCGGCGGGACTTCACGTTTCCCCGGCTGCTTTCGGTATATCGATCAGTCAGAATACCCTAAACCAGATTGGTATACCCCATCAGGCTTGCATCCACCGCCTTGGCAGCTTCCCGGCCCTCCCGGATGGCCCATACCACCAGAGACTGGCCCCGGCGCATATCTCCTGCGGTAAACACCCGCTCCGCGCTGGTACGGTAGGAGCCGGGCTCCGTAGCCACGTTGGTCCTTGGATTTAACTCCACCCCAAAGGCCTCCGCCACGTAGCTCTGGGCTCCCAGGAATCCGGCCGCGATCAGCACCAGATCCGCCGGAATCTCCCTGGCGCTCCCCTCCACGGGAACCATCTGGGTCCTGCCCGTAGCAGGGTCCGCCTTGGGCTCCAGGGAGATGATGACAGCTCCGGTCAATTTTCCCTCCTTGTCTTTTAAGAAGGACTGCACCGTTGTCTGATACACTCTCGGGTCGTGGCCGAATACTGCTTCCGCCTCCTGCTGGCCGTAGTCCACCTTCAGGACTTTGGGCCACTCAGGCCAGGTGTTGTTCTCCGTCCGGTGAACGGGGGGCTTGGGCATCATTTCCAGCTGGACCACAGAGGCGCAGCCCTGGCGGATTGCCGTTCCCACACAGTCATTTCCCGTATCGCCGCCGCCAATTACCAGAACATTTTTGCCCTTGGCGCTGATATAGTTTCCGTCCTCTAAACCGGAATCCAGCAGACTCTTGGTGGTGGCCTTCAGATAATCCACTGCAAAATAGATCCCTTTGGCATCTCTGCCCTCCACTCCGATATCTCTGGGATTGGAGGCCCCGCAGGCCAGGATCACGCGGTCATACTCCTTCAGGATCTTGGAGGCCTTGACTGCAGCGCCCACATCTGCTCCGGTGACGAATCTCACGCCCTCCTCCTCCATGATTTTTATCTTCCGCTCGATCACCCATTTTTCCAGCTTCATGTTGGGGATTCCGTACATCAGAAGCCCTCCGGGCCGGTCGCTCCGCTCAAATACCGTAACAGTGTGGCCCCGCTTATTCAGCTGGTCTGCCGCCGCAAGCCCCGCAGGTCCGGAGCCGATGACAGCCACCTTTTTTCCGGTGCGGATCGCCGGCGGCTTTGCCTTCGCCAGCCCTTTTTCATAAGCCCGCTCGATGATCGCCCGCTCATTTTCCTTGATGGAAACCGGATCCCCGTGCAGGCCGCAGGTACAGGCCGCCTCACATGGGGCCGGGCAGACCCTGGAGGTAAACTCCGGAAAGCTGTTGGTCCTCTTCAGCCGGTTGTAGGCCTGGGACCAGTTTCCCGTATAAATCAGGTCGTTCCACTCCGGGATCAGATTGTTTAAGGGACAGCCGCTGACCATTCCGTTCATCATCATGCCCGACTGGCAGAAGGGAACACCGCAGTCCATACATCTGGCCCCCTGCTTTCTCTGCTCCTCTTCGCTCAAAGGGATGTGAAACTCTCTGTAGTTTTTAATCCGGTCCAGAGGAGGAGTTTCTCTGCTGGTTTTCCGGTCGTAATCCATAAATCCAGTAATTTTTCCCATGACTCTCCGCCTCCTTTAACCTTTAATATTCGCGTAAAACGCTTCAATCTGAGCCTGCTCGCTGTTCAGTCCCTTTTCCTCCATCTGCACGATGGCATTCATCATGCGGCGGTAGTCGTGGGGAACGATCTTTTTAAATTTAGGCAGGTACTCGCTGAAATGTTCCAGGATCCGCTTGCCCTTCTCGGAATTGGTGTAGGATACATGCTCCCGGATCAGGTCCTTCAGCCCTAAAACATCGTATTTTCCCGTAACTTCCTCAAAGGATACCAGTTCCTTGTTCAGTCTCTTGTACAGATCCCGGTTCTCATCCAGCACATAGGCGATGCCGCCGCTCATGCCGGCTGCAAAATTCTTTCCGGTTGGTCCCAGAACCACCACGCAGCCGCCGGTCATATACTCACAGCCGTGGTCGCCCACACCTTCCACTACCGCAGTGGCACCGGAATTGCGAACGCAGAACCGCTCACCGGCAATGCCGTTGATGAACGCTTTTCCGCTGGTAGCTCCGTAGAGAGCCACATTTCCGATGATGATATTCTCCTCCGCCTTAAAGGGAACTCCCGTAGGCGGATAGACGATCAGCTTGCCGCCGGAAAGCCCCTTTCCAAAGTAGTCGTTGGAATCTCCTACCAGCTCCAGGGTCAGACCCTTGGGGATAAATGCGCCGAAGCTCTGGCCGCCGCTTCCGTTGCAGCAGATGGTGTACGTGTCCTCCGGCAGTCCCTCCGGATATTTCCGGGTAATCTCAGATCCGAAGATGGTTCCCAGAGTACGGTTCACATTGGAAACATCCATCTGGATGCTCCGCTTCTGTCCGCTTCCCAGGGCAGATTTCATCTTCTTTAAGATCACCTGCTCATCTGCCGTATTCTCCAAATGGAAATCGTACACCTGCTTGTGGGTGTAGCCGGCCACCTGGGTTCCGCTGTAGGGGTTGTCCAGGATCTGGCTTAAATCCACCTCACGGGCCCGCTCGGAGGGAAGATGCTCCTTCTTTTTCAGAAGATCCGTCCGGCCTACCAGCTCGTCTACCGTCGCGATGCCAAGACGGGCCATAATCTCTCTCAGCTCCTGGGCGATAAAGTACATGAAATTCACCACATACTCCGGCTTTCCGGCAAAACGCTTGCGCAGCTCCGGATTCTGGGTGGCGATACCCATGGGACAGGTATCCAGGTTGCAGACACGCATCATCACGCAGCCCAGGGTTACCAGCGGAGCGGTGGCAAAGCCGAACTCCTCGGCTCCCAGCATACAGGCGATGGCCACATCCCGTCCGGTCATCAGTTTTCCATCGGTCTCCAGAATCACCTTGTCCCGAAGTCCGTTCATGATCAAAGCCTGGTGGGCCTCCGCCACACCCAGCTCCCAGGGAAGTCCTGCGTTGTAAATGGAGTTTCTGGGAGCTGCTCCCGTTCCTCCATCGTATCCGGAAATCAGAATTACCTGAGCTCCCGCCTTGGCCACGCCGGCGGCTACGGTCCCCACGCCGGCCTCCGCCACCAGCTTCACGGAGATCCTGGCTTTGGTGTTTGCGTTTTTCAGGTCATAGATCAGCTGAGCCAAATCTTCAATGGAGTAAATGTCATGGTGGGGCGGCGGGGAGATCAGGCTCACTCCCGTGGTGGAGTGTCTGGTCTTTGCCACCCAGGGATAAACCTTGTTGCCGGGAAGCTGTCCGCCCTCACCGGGCTTTGCACCCTGTGCCATCTTAATCTGAATCTCCTGAGCGCTGACCAGATAGCGGCTGGTCACGCCGAAGCGGCCGGAAGCTACCTGCTTGATGGCAGAACACCGGTTCATGCCGTCCGGTCCCGGAGTCAGCCGGTCGATGCTCTCGCCGCCTTCACCGGTGTTGGATTTTCCGTGAATCCGGTTCATGGCAATAGCCAGAGTCTCATGGGCTTCCTGGGAAATGGAGCCGTAAGACATGGCTCCTGTCTTAAACCTGCGCACAATGGATTCCACGCTCTCCACCTGCTCGATGGGGATGCCTCCCTCCTCAGGGAACTGGATCTCCATCAGGGAGCGGAGGTGACAGGCCCGGTTTTCCTTGTCCACCTCTCCGGAATACTGCTTAAACAGCTCATAGCTCCCTTTTCTGGTGGATTCCTGGAGCAGGTGAATGGTCAGAGGATTGTACAGATGGTCCTCCTGCCCCGCTCTGGACTTGTGGCTTCCCACGCTGTCTAAGGTCAGGTCCACATCCAGTCCGAGAGGATCAAAGGCTGCGGAATGGAGGGCGTCCACATCTTTGGCGATATCCTCCAGGGTAATTCCTCCCACCCGGCTGACCGTATCGGTAAAGTATTTGTCCACCACTTCCTTGGAAATTCCGATGGCCTCGAAAATCTGAGCGCCCTGGTAGGACTGGATGGTGGAAATTCCCATCTTGGAGGCAATCTTCACGATCCCATGGAGCACCGCGCTGTCATAATCGCGAACCGCCGCATAGTAATCCTTGTCCAGCATGCCGCTGTCGATCAGGGCCCGGATGGACTCATGGGCCAGATAGGGATTCACCGCGCAGGCACCATAGCCCAGAAGCGTAGCAAAGTGGTGAACCTCTCTGGGCTCCCCGCTTTCCAGAATCAGGGCCACGCTGGTGCGCTTCTTGGTCCGCACCAGATACTGCTGCAGAGCCGATACCGCCAACAGGGACGGGATGGGCACATGATTCTCGTCGATATCCCGGTCGGAGAGAATGATAATGTTGGCTCCGTCCTTGTGGGCCCGGTCCACCTCCAAAAACAGCCGGTCGATCGCTCTCTCCAGAGAGGTATTCTTATAATAGGTAATGGGGATGACCTCCACCTTGAAGCCGGGCTTCTTCATGTTTTTGATCTTCAGCAGGTCCGTTTCTGTCAAGATCGGATTCTCCACCCGCAGGATCTTGCAGTTTTCCGCATTTTCCTCCAGGATGTTGCCCTCCTCTCCCACATATACGGTGGTGGAGGTCACGATCTCCTCCCGGATGGCGTCAATAGGCGGGTTGGTCACCTGGGCAAAAAGCTGCTTAAAGTAGTTGAACAGCGGCTGATGCTTCTTGGAAAGCACGGCCAGCGGGCTGTCCACGCCCATGGCGCTTACCGCCTCCGCCCCCGTCTTTGCCATGGGAAGGATCATGGTCCGGTACTGCTCATAGGTGTAGCCGTAAGTCTTCTGCAGTCTCAGACGCTGTCCCTCCTCCATGGCGGGTGTGCCGATATTGGGTACCGGAAGGTCCTTTAACTCGATCAGGTTGGAATCCAGCCACTCGCCGTAGGGCCGGCGGCTGGCATAGTAGTGCTTCAGCTCCTCATCCTCAATGAGTCTGCCCTTTTTGGTGTCCACCAAGAGCATCTTGCCGGGACGCAGGCGGTCCTTCTTCACTACCTTGGTCTGGTCTACCCGGATGGCGCCTACCTCGGAGGCCAGGATCATATAGCCGTCCTCGGTAATATAGTACCGGGAAGGACGCAGGCCGTTTCGGTCCAGAACTGCTCCCACCACATCTCCATCGGTGAACAGAATGGAAGCAGGGCCGTCCCACGGCTCCATCATAGTGGCATAGTAGCGGTAGAAATCCTTGATTTCCCCGTCCATGTACTTGTCGTGCTCCCAGGGTGCCGGAATGGTAACCATCACTGCCAGCGGCAGGTCCATGCCGCTCATGACCATGAACTCCAGGGCATTATCCAGCATGGCGGAGTCAGAGCCCTCCTCGTTGATGATCGGGAGGACCTTGTGCATCTCATACTTGAAATAATCGGACTCCATGTTCTCTTCCCGCGCTATCATCTTGTCCACATTTCCGCGGATGGTATTAATCTCTCCGTTGTGAACGATGAAGCGGTAGGGATGAGCCCTCATCCAGCTGGGATTGGTGTTGGTGCTGAAACGGGAATGGACAATGGCGATGGCGGACTGATAATCCTTATCCTGCAGATCCGGGAAAAACCGACGCAGCTGGCCTACCAGGAACATGCCCTTGTATACGATCGTGCGGCTGCTCAAAGAAACCACATAGGTGTCCTCATTGCTCTGCTCAAAGACGCGGCGGATCACATAAAGGCGGCGGTCAAAATCCAGCCCCTTCTCCACATTCTCCGGCTTTTCCACAAAGCCCTGAGCGATGTAGGGCATCACATCCAGCGCCTTCTTGCCCAGATTCTCCGGGGCGGTGGGGACTACACGCCAGCCAAGGAAGTTCAGCCCTTCCTTCTTCACAATGATCTCAAACATCTTCATGGCCTGGTTTCTGGCCAGCTCGTCCTGAGGGAAGAAGAACATGCCTATGCCGTACTCCCGCTCTCCTCCCAGACTGATTCCCGCAGCCTTGGCGGCCTTCCGGAAAAAGCGGTGGGAGATTTGGAGCATAATGCCTACGCCGTCTCCGGTTTTTCCTTCTGCGTCTTTTCCGGCCCGGTGTTCCAGATTCTCCACGATGTGAAGGGCCTGGTCCACTGTCTCATGAGTCTTCAGCCCTCTGATGTTGGCCACCGCTCCGATTCCGCAGTTGTCGTGCTCAAATCTGGGATCATACAGTCCCGGATACTTTTCCTTCCTGTCCATTCATCTGCTTCCTTTCCTGGTTGATTTCTGCTGCGGACCCGTTCTTCCCCTCCGGGGCAAGTCCGCTGCGGATTTTTTACGATAATACTACATCCCTTTCGGTTTGTAAAGCTTTTTTTATTTTAAATTGTCAGATTATTAGATAATTTATGCTTTCATAAAAATTATGCAGAAAATTATCTGCATAATCCCCTTTTTCATCTATAAAACGTGACAAATTTAAAGGCAGCGATACCATTCACTGGCCTCGCTGCCTCTGATCACCTATTCAGTATCAAATTTCCCGTCCGATACCGGCGTTTACATCTCTCCCAGTCCGCCTTCAATGGCTTCTGTCAGAGTCTTCATTGCCTCTTCCTCGTCCTCGCCGTCGCAGATCAGATTGATCTCTGTGCCGCACTTGATCCCGGCTGCCATCACGTTCAAAACACTCTTGGCAATAATACGCTTCTCACCGCACTCAATGATAACATCACATTTGAATTTCATGGCAGTCTGAGACAGAACCCCAGCTGGTCTTAAATGTAATCCGGAAGGATTTACAACGGTTAATGTTTTACTGATCATGTCACTTCTCCTTATTTCAGAAAAAATTCGCAACTGTTCGGGACCGTCTCCGCTTGCCCGGCACACCAAACCGTTATCTCAATTTTATTACAGATAGCAGGGGATGTCAAGCTAATCGGCAGATTCCCGGACAAGATTTTTCTTCTGTTCTTCCCTCTCTCTTCTGGAAAAAACGCAGCCGCAGTAATCCTGACGGTACAGCCCGTACTTGGCAGAAAGCTCTGTGGAACGTTTATAGCCGTTGCGCTTCTTAAAATCCGACACCAGGTACTCCACACCCTGTTCCTGCCCGATTTGCATGCCGATCTCGTTCAGCTTTTCCGCATTTTTCAGAGGGGAGATCGACAAGGTGGTGGCAAAGTAATCACAGCCGTATGTTCTGGCCGCCAGGGCAGCCTCCTCAAGCCGCAGCCGGTAGCAGATCATGCACCGCTCGCCTCCCTCCCGGTCCTTTTCATGTCCTCTGACCGCCTCATAAAACGTTTCAGGGAGGTAATCCCCCTGAACGAACTCCACCGCTCCGTAAAGGTCTTTTTGGGCCTCCATATCTTCGATCAGCCGCTTCTGCTCCGCCGTCCGGTGGGCATATTCCTGGGGGGTGTCAATATTGGGGTTGTAGTAGAACAGGACAATGTCAAAATATCTGGAAAGATATTCCAGCACATAACTGCTGCAGGGACCGCAGCAGCTGTGAAGAAGCAGGCGGGGTCTTCTCCCGCCTGCTTCCAATTTTTCCAGGATCCGGTCCAGTTCTTTCTGGTAATTTCGTTTCTGCATGGTTCTTCAGTTCCTTCCGGCTCTGGATTTTCCTGTCTGTTGCTGATCTGCAGCAGCGTTTACAGGAAATCCCGAATCCGCTTGCTTCTGACCGGGTTTCGCAGCTTTCGAAGCGCCTTGGCCTCAATCTGACGGATGCGCTCTCTCGTCACATTGAATTCCTTGCCCACTTCCTCCAGCGTTCTGGGATGGCCGTCCTCCAGTCCAAAGCGCAGCACGATCACCTGGCGCTCCCGCTCCTTCAGATCTCCCAGAAGAGCATCGATATGCTCTCTCAGCATAACCGATTCTACATTTCCCTCAGGAGTTACCACATTGCTGTCTGCCACAAAGTCTCCCAGATTGGAATCATCTTCCTCTCCGATCGGAGTTTCCAGAGATGCAGGTTCTCTGGCGATCTGCATGATCTCCATGACCTTGTCCTCGCTCATCTCCAGCGCCTCGGCCAGCTCCGTCACAGAAGGCTCGTAGCCCAGCTCCAGAGTCAGCTTGCGCTGCATCTTGGACATCTTGTTGATGGTCTCCACCATATGCACCGGAACCCGGATGGTACGGGCCTGATCTGCCAGGGCTCTGGTAACCGACTGGCGGATCCACCAGGTTGCATATGTACTTAGCTTATAACCCTTTGTATAATCGAACTTTTCAACTCCCTTGATCAGTCCAAGATTTCCTTCCTGTACCAGGTCAAGAAAGCTCATCCCGCGCCCGGTATAGCGCTTGGCAATGCTGACAACCAGTCTCAGATTGGCCTCGATCAGTCTCTCCTTGGCCGCCTCGTCGCCTTCCGCCTTGCGCTGGGCAAGCCTAAGCTCCTCGTCTGCCGTCAAAAGGGGAACCGTTCCAATTTCCTTCAGATACATCCGGACCGGGTCCTCGGTGCCAATGCCTTCCAGCAGATCCACCGCATCCAGATCGATCTCCTCGTCCTCCACGTCCTTCATAAAGCTGTCATCGTCCAGGTCCAGATCAATGTCATCCATGAGCGTGGATTCGTCTTTTAACATCGCTTCGTCCAGTACGGGAACCACATCGATATTGCGGTTCTCCAGGTAACTGTAAATGTGATCCATCTGCTCCGGCGACAAGCTGTCTCCGGCAAAAAAGTCGTTGATCTCACCGGCATCCAGCGTATTGTGCTTGGTCTTTGCCAGCTCCACCAGCTTTTCCAGCTTCTTCAAAAAATCGTTTCTCTCCACTGATGAACGTCCTTTCGCTTGAAAGTAAGTAAAACTTCCGGACTTTCGTCCGATTTTCCAAATTACTATTATATACCATCAATTTCAATTTTTCAACATATTTTTACCAGCACCAAAGAATAAATATTGGAAATTCCAACTTCCCGGTTCGGATATGTTTG
>ERZ1643246.811-NODE-811-length-37788-cov-5.102669_pt1 | contig 37788 bp, 29 predicted proteins | sample MGYA00579265_ERZ1643246 | MGnify/ENA primary metagenome ERZ1643246 (study PRJEB29033, sample SAMEA4952261) | chicken gut metagenome | biome: Broiler Chicken; feature: Gastrointestinal Tract; material: Caecum | place: Ireland | collected 2018 | study: Broiler...
TAAAACAAAAAAAAAAGATTGCCCAGAAAAAGAGGGATGGCGAAAGCTACAAGACGACGCCAGATGGGTCCCTCTGTCATAAGTACTGCAGAAGAATGGGTTTTCATATGTAAAATGCCTCCGGAATCTGACCGCCCGAAAAAATATCCCTGCCGTTGGGCGGGATACTTTCCGGGCGGATATTTTCTATCTTTCAGTATAGAAGCATCCCGGGAAAAAAGCAAGAGGGGAATTGGGCGGTTGGAAGATCAGGACTCCTCCTTCAGAATGTCGTCCAACTGCCGCTCACTGAGACCACAGATCCGCGCGATTTCCCGCCGGTCTTTTCCTGAGGTCTGCAGCCGGTAAATCTGTTTCATCAAAAGAATGCCGCTGCGCTGGCCATTCTGATACCCTTCCTGAATCATATCTCTGATTTCCTGACACATATTATAATCTCCTTTCGCGTTTTTATTTTTTTCTTTCATTTCCGCCAGTTCCCGATCTCCGGCCATAACGCTGATGAAGTCGTAAGCATCTTCCGGAAGATGAGAAAATTCTTTCGGGCGGCTGTCAATGAATTTTCTGAGCTTATCCTTTTCACCGGAATATTTTAAAAATCCGAATACACAGCCCAGGTCTGTCTTAAAAAGTTCGGGGTGAGGATACCTGCGCACATCAACCAGATAAAGCGGGGCGCCTCCGATTCCCTTGCGTACATGATCCGGGTAGTGGGACAGATCCATCATCTCCTGCAGACAGCTGGGCCCCATCCAGGGATCGCTGCCCAGATGAAGTACGATGGTGACAACCGGAATCAGACGGTCCGATTTTCCAAAACCGGAAACATACTCGGCGCCTTTCAGATCCCGTTTTTCTCTGTGCTGTTTCCGTATCCTGCGCCACTGTTCCTGATACTGCATCCCTTCTTCGTTAAAAATCCGTACCGGCATGGCAAAGTGGGTATCACTCTGTATTTCCAGAATTACCCACAGCGGCTTCCCTTTGACTGTAATTTCTTTCACTACATCACCGGCGATTTTTGCTGTATGTATCTTATCGGTTGCTTTATGGATTCGGAAGGCAGCGTCCGTTTTTTCACGGATGTTTTCCGAAAGAACAACAGATTTTCCCTGATACCATTCCGCATTCAGCAGATCAGCAAAACGCCGGGAATGTTTCATATATTCTTTTGCGATCACATCTTTTTCCTGCATAAAGACTCCTTTCCACAGTTTGAGCGCATGGTTTAAAGGAATCTTTCAGGGGCCATTATCTGAACTGAGCAGCCTGATCCTCCTGAAAGACATCCTTTTCCCTTGCTCAGGGAGTCCCTGCATCAGGAACCTCCCTGCCTGATTGTAAAATTGGGTGAATAAAAGCATTGAAGTTCCTGAAAACGGAAAATCAGCGATTTTCCGATATGAAATGCACAAGAACAAAATGAAATGAATAAAAAATATGCTTTTGTTAGAAATAAATTAGCATATCTGTTTCTCGCTGTCAACCGGAAATGATGAAAAAACGGAGATCATTTGAAACAGTTCAGCCTTCCACTGTTCCGTGAGCATTTTACTTGCGCACCGAACGAATGTTTGCTAATATAAGAGCAACAGGAGGTGTGTCACAGTATGGAACAGATGTCTTTATTTGATAACCGGGAGCAGACCACCCCGCTGGCCAGCAGGGTGCGGCCGGCAAGCCTGGAGGAGTTTGTGGGACAGGAGCATCTGCTGGGGCCGGGAAAGATGCTTCGGCAGCTGATTGAAAGAGACCAGATCTCTTCCATGATTTTCTGGGGACCTCCGGGGGTGGGAAAGACCACGCTGGCCAGCATCATTGCCGGGAGGACGAAGGCGGATTTCATCAATTTCAGCGCGGTGACCAGTGGAATCAAAGAAATCCGGGAGGTGATGAACCAGGCGGAGAACAGCCGCAGAATGGGCATCCGCACGGTTCTGTTTGTGGACGAGATTCACCGGTTCAACAAGGCGCAGCAGGACGCCTTCCTTCCCTATGTGGAGAAGGGCAGTATCATTCTCATCGGCGCCACCACGGAGAATCCTTCCTTTGAGATCAACGGGGCGCTTCTGTCCCGGTGCAAGGTGTTTGTGCTGAAGGCACTGGAGGAAAAGGATCTGGTGAAGCTGCTGGAAAACGCGCTGAAGCATCCCTCCGGCTTCGGAAAGCAGCAGGTTCGGATTACAGAGGATCAGCTTACGGCCATCGCGGCCTTTGCCAACGGGGATGCCAGGACGGCGCTGAACACGCTGGAGATGGCGGTGCTGAACGGGGAGATCAGCCCGGATGGCATCACCGTGACGGATGAGGGCCTTGCACAGTGTATCAGCAGAAAATCGCTGCTTTATGATAAAACCGGCGAGGAACATTACAATCTGATTTCGGCCCTTCACAAGTCCATGAGGAACAGCGATCCGGACGCAGCCATCTACTGGATGTGCCGGATGCTGGAGGGAGGGGAGAACCCCCTGTACATCGCCCGGCGGCTGATCCGGTTTGCCAGCGAGGATGTGGGTATGGCGGACAGCAACGCGCTGCAGGTGGCGGTGGCCGCCTATCAGGCCTGTCACTTCCTGGGGATGCCGGAGTGCGATGTGCATTTGACTCACGCAGTGACCTATCTGGCCATGGCGCCCAAGTCCAATGCTTTGTATACGGCTTGTGAGGAGTGTAAAAGGGAGGTCAGGAACCATCGGGCGGAACCGGTGCCCCTGTGGCTCAGGAACGCTCCCACGAAGCTGATGAAGGAGCTGGATTACGGAAAAGGTTATCAGTATGCCCACGATACCCGGGAGAAACTGACCGCCATGGAGTGTCTGCCGGAGTCCCTGCGGGGAAGGGAATATTATCATCCCACCGGGGAGGGGGATGAGGCACAGATCCGGGAGAAGCTGGAACGGGTGAAAGCCTGGAAGCGGGAACATCGGGGAAAAATGTGAAAAGGCCGCTGTTACGAAAAAAGATCCCGGGAGTACAGTAACATCTGTCCTCCGGGATCTTTTCGCATTTCTTATTTACTTTTCCATTTTCCTGCACAGCGGAGGCTTTTTCTAAAAAATCCTCCGTATGCCGGAGATGCTCCGTCAGGCGCAAGGCCCGGATTCCATCAGTACAGAATCACCCGTGCCTCATAAGGCTTCAGTACGCCGTCCTTATGGAACCTGTAATTGGAGATCAGCTCCTGGCCCTCTTTTCCGTCAAACAGGGTGCAGGGAACCTCTTTCTCGCTGAAGTTGCAGGCCACCACCAGCTTCTGGTCTCCCAGAACACGCTGGTAAGCATAGATGTTTTCGTCATCGTTCAGCAGGCCCTCAAATACGCCCTCAATGATGATCTCATACTGCTTCCGCAGCGCGATCAGTTTCTGGTAATAGTAGAATACACTGTCCTTGTCCGCCAGCGCCTGTTTCGCGTTGATCATCATATAGTTGGGATTTACCTTGATCCAGGGAGTTCCCGTGGTAAATCCGGCGTTGGGAGAATCGTCCCACTGCATGGGTGTTCTGGCATTGTCGCGGCTTACCATTTTCAGATCATTCAGCATATCTTCTTCGTTGATCAGACCGCTTTCCGTGTACTCCTTGTAGGCGTTGATGGCCTCGATATCCCGGTAGTCGTCGATGGTCTTGAAGTAAGCGTTGGTCATGCCGATTTCCTCTCCCTGATAGATGTAGGGAGTTCCCTTCATCATATGCAGGCAGGTAGCGATCATCTTGGCGGAAACCTCCCGGTACATGGGGCCGTCGTTTCCAAAACGGGATACGGCTCTGGGCTGGTCATGATTATCCCAGTACAGACTGTTCCAGGCCACGCCTTCCAGCTCGGTCTGCCATTTGTTCATGACAGCGCGCAGCTTCTTCAGCTCCACCCGGTCGGTGGTCCACTTGCCGTACTCTCCGGAAGCCAGTCCCATATGCTCAAACTGAAATACCATGTTCAGCTCCCGGCCGTCCAGGTTGGCGTATTTTTTCTTTTTCTCGATGGTGACGCCGGCAGCCTCGCCCACGGTGATCAGGTCGAACTTGGACAGCACTTTCTGATTCATTTCCTGCAGATATTCATGGACATGAGGGCCGTTGCATACATAGGGGGACAGATCTCCATGCAGGCCGTCCAGAACTTCACCGTCCGGGTAGGAGGGATCTTTGGAAATCATGCTGATTACATCCATACGGAAGCCATCCACGCCTTTTTCACACCACCAGGTCATCATGTCGAAGACTTCTTTGCGGACAGTCTCATTTTCCCAGTTCAGATCCGGCTGCTTTTTGGAGAAGCAGTGGAGATAGTACATTCCCGTCTCCTCGTCATACTCCCAGGCGGAACCGCCGAAGCAGCTGCCCCAGTTGTTGGGCTCTTTGCCGTCTTTGGGCTCTTTCCAGATATAGTAGTCCCGGTAAGGATTATCTTTGGATTTGCGGCTCTCCATAAACCAGCGGTGTTCATCGGAGGTGTGGTTTACCACCAGGTCCATTACCAGCTTCAGACCTCTTTTGTGCATCTCGGAAATCATCCGGTCAAAATCCTCCATGGTTCCGAACTCCGTCATGATATCCTGATAATCGGAGATATCATACCCGTTGTCATCGTTGGGGGATTTGTAAATGGGGGACAGCCAGATTACATCCGCGCCCAGTTCCTTAATATAGTCCAGATGCTCTGTGATTCCGTTGAGATCGCCGATGCCGTCTCCGTTGCTGTCCGCAAAACTTCTGGGATAAATCTGATAAATTACGCTGCTTTTCCACCACGCATTGCTCATCGTTTCATTCCTCCTGTGATTGCTTTTTGCCGGACTTTTCCGACTGCGTTTCTTTCCGGCGGCGGTCAGGCCTTCCGGCCCTTTCGCCTCCTTCGCCTTATCTATCAGTATAAAAAAATTCTTTTTTCTTTGCTTGCAATATGTTATTCTAAAATTATACTATATTCATTTTTGAGAACAATAACAGAGGAAAAACAGGAGATAACATGAACAAAATTCACTTAATAGACAAGGGACAGGAGGAAGGAAGACACGGTACGCCTCAGTTTCCCTTTCAGGCATTTTCCCAGGAGGATCTGCGGGGACAGTATTTTGTCCCGTATCACTGGCATGACGAAGTGGAATTTCTGTATGTCACCAGAGGAGAACTGCTGCTTCGGACGGCCAAGGGGAACCGGACACTCACAGCAGGTCATGTATATTTTATTAATCCGGGCACAGCTCACGGCCTGTTTGGGAAGAGTCCGGACTCTCATCACTATGCGCTGGTATTTCGGCCAGAGCTTCTGGAATTTGCACAATATGATCTCTGTCAGAACCGGTATCTGGAACCGGTTCTGACGGGAAAACTGCAGTTTCCGGTGGGAGATGGCCTGGACGGGGACACTTCCCGGCAGATCGGCGAGCTGATTGCCCGGGCGCAGCAGCTGTATCAGAATACGGATCCGGACTGCCCGGCGGCGCTTTCCATCAAAATCATTCTGCTTCAGATTGTGGAAATTCTCTTCTGTAAGAAAGCGTTTGTGGCCCCGGAGACAGGGCCTTTCTATCAGGACGGGGAGGAGTATCCGCTGCGTCCGGTATTTTCCTATATTCAGTGCCATTACCGGGAAAAAATCACCCTGCAGCAGCTGGCGGGGACGATCCACATGAACCGGAATTATTTCTGCAAATATTTCAGGGAGAAGGTAGGGAAACCTCCCTTCGTTTATCTGAATGAATACCGGATCAACCAGGCGGCGGCCCTGCTTCTGCGGACGGAGGCGCCGGTGACGGAGATCGCCATGAACACCGGCTTTGACAATATGAGCTATTTTATCCGTCAGTTTAAAGCCTGTAAGGGGTGTACGCCCTCCGCCTTCCGGAAAATGGAGCATCCCCAGGCGGTGCCGATTGTGTGAAAGACGCAGTCTGCGGACTTGACCCGGAGAAGAAAAATCAATATAATTAGGAAAATTTTTTTCCTGGAAGGAGTGATTTCATGCTGACGCATCAGGGAACGAAAGTGCTGCATACGCCACGGCTGACGTTGAGAAGATTTACCATGGAGGATGCGCTTCCCATGTTTGAAACCTGGGCCAATGATCCCCGGGTCACCCGTTTCCTCACCTGGGAACCCCACGGGACGCCCCAGGTGACCAGACAGCTTCTTGCGCAGTGGTGCGCGGATTATGAAAAACCGGACAATTACAACTGGGCCATGGAACTGGATGGACGGCTCATCGGAAGCATCGGAGTGGTGCGGATGGATGAGAAAAGCGAACGGGTGGATCTGGGATACTGCATGGCATATGACTGCTGGAATCAGGGACTGATGCCGGAGGCCGCCAGGGCAGTGATTGATTACCTGTTCGGCCAGGTAGGAATCCACCGGCTGACCATCTGCCATGCGGTGAAGAACCCCGCCTCCGGAAGAGTTGCTCAGAAATGCGGGCTCACCTATGAAGGCACCATGCGGGAATTTGAGAAGAGTGCAGAAGGAGAATTTCTGGACATTGCCTGGTATGGTATTGTAAGATCGGAATGGGAAAAACAGAGATAGAGACCGGTTTTCGGAAACCGCATATCCCCCCATGGGGCTTGTGCGGTTTCTTCTCTTCTGGTAAAGTATAAAAAGATTTTTCAGGAAAAGAGGAGAAAAGCAGAAGCGTATGGAAACATTACTTCATGAGATAAAGGAATACTGGACCACCCGGACGGAAGGGTATTCGGAGGTGAACCAGAAGGAGCTGGAAGGAATGCAGAAGGAAGCGTGGCTGGCGGTTCTGACGGAACAGTTTCCCCAGGGAGACAAAGACCGGCTGCAGATCCTGGATGTGGGCTGCGGACCGGGATTTTTCCCAAGGATCCTGGCGGAAGCGGGCTATTCGGTGACGGCGGTGGACTACACGCCGGAAATGCTGAAAAAGGCGGAGGAAAACGCGGAAATTTACCGGGATCGGATCACTTTTCTGCGGATGGACGCTCAGAATCTGGAGTTTCCCGACAATACCTTTGACGTGGTGATTTCCAGAAATCTCACCTGGAATCTGGAACATCCCCGCCAGGCATACCGGGAATGGCACCGGGTGCTGAAGAGGGGCGGAAAGCTGCTGAATTTCGACGCCAACTGGTACGGCTATCTGTACGATGAGGAGAAGCGGGCGGCCTATGAACAGGACAGAAAAAACGTGGAAAGCCAAAGTCTGGACGACCATTATCTTTGCACGGACATTGACGCCATGGAGCGGATCGCCCTTCAGGTGCCCCTGTCTCACATCGTAAGGCCGCAGTGGGACGCGCAGGTGATGGAGCAGATCGGGTTTGTCCGGATCTGTCAGGATACGGACGTCTGGAGACGTGTATGGAGCGAGGAGGAGCGGCTGAATTATGCTTCCACGCCCATGTTTATGGTAAGCGGCTTAAAAGGCATGCCATCAGAAGAAACAAGAGAAAGTCTGAAACAGCGGTAAAGCCGGAAAACCGGCTGCCGCAGAAAATAGATACGGAGAACATATGACAGAAATAACAGCTACGAGAAAAGATAACGAAAGACAGGAGCCCTTCACCCTCTGCGGTCTGACCGCGGAGCCGGGGGAAAGGGTACAGGGAGAACTGGCCCTGGCAGGAGGAAAATTTCTTCTTCCGGCTGCCATTCTGCATGGAGCGCGGCCGGGGAAAACGGTACTGATTACCGCCGGTATTCACAGCGGAGAATATGTGGGAATCCAGGCGGCGGTGGAACTGGCCGGGAAATTGAAAATAGAAAAGATAGCAGGTACGGTGGTGATTGTAAAGGTGGTGAACCGAACGGCCTTTGAACAGCGTACGGGCAGCATGGTGCGGGAGGACGGGGAAAATCTGAACCGGGTATTTCCGGGAGATCCCCGGGGAACCGCTTCCCGGCAGCTGGCAGACGCCGTGGTACGGGAACTGTTTTCAAGAACCGACTATTACATCGATCTTCACAGCGGAGATGATTATGAAAAACTGGCGCCTTACGTTTACTATGCGGGGAAAGCGGCCCCGTCGGTGGTGGAGGCTTCCCGGAAAATGGCCCAGCAGGTGGATGTTCCCTACATGGTCTGCTCTGATGTGGCTTCCGGCGGTGCCTACAATTACGCGGCTTCCTCGGGAATCCCCAGTATTCTCATCGAACGGGGCGGCATGGGGGACTGGAGCACGGAGGAGGTGCGCTCTATGCGCCGGGATGTGCGGAATATTCTCTGCAGTCTGGGAATTTATCTGGGACAGAAGGATTACCGGACGTATTATCCTCTGGATGTAACGGATGTCAGTTACCAGTCTGCAGCTCATGCGGGCCTGTGGTATCCGGAAAAAGCGCCGGGTGACGTGATTCGCAGAGGGGAGTATCTGGGCAGTGTGCGGGATTATCAGGGGAATTCTCTGGAAATCTGCCGGGCAGAATATGACGGGGTGATTCTGTACCAGACCGGATCTCTGCAGGTGCTGGAGGAAGGTCCCATGATCGCCTACGGGCGGATTCGGAAAACGTATGATGACAGAAAAGAACGGATCACGGAATACTGGGGGAAACGCAGCGACAGTTTTCTGGAGCAGAAGAAGCGGGAACTGCACAGCCCCATGGCTGACCGGTGGCTTTCCCAGATCGGCCGGCAGGTTCCCTGGGACCGGCCTCTGAAGGTGCTGGACGTGGGATGCGGAACCGGATTTTTCTCTGTGCTGCTGGCGAAAGCCGGTCATCAGGTTGTGGGATGCGATCTCACTCCGGAGATGGTGGTGGGCGCGAAACAGCTGGCCAGGGAGGAAGGCGTTTCCTGCCGGTTCCGGGTGATGGACGCGGAGGAACTGGATTTTCCTGATGAGACCTTTGATCTGGTGATTTCCAGAAATCTTACCTGGACGCTTCCGGATGCGGCGAGAGCCTACCGGGAATGGCACCGGGTACTGAAGCGGGGCGGTATTCTGCTGAATTTTGACGCCAACTACGGGGCTGCCGACTTTTCCGATTATTCGGGGCTCCCCACCGATCATTCCCATCGGGAGCTGGGAGACGAGATGCTGCGGGAGTGTGAGGAGATCAAGCGGCAGCTGCCGATCAGCAGTTACGTCCGTCCGGCCTGGGATCTGGAAGCCCTGGGGAAAACCGGATTTACCTGTTTTACAGTGGATCTGGGAATCGGAAAACAGATTTATGTGGAGAAGGATGAATTTTACAATCCGACTCCCATCTTTATGATCCGTGCGCAGAAGGACGGAGACTGAGCGGAGGACGGATGCTATGAAAAAATATATTGTCAAACGCCTGCTCTGGCTGATTCCGATTTTTCTGGGAATTACGTTCCTGTCCTTTGCGGTCATGCGTCTGGCTGGCGGCGATGTGGTGCAGCAGATGGCGGAAAATTCCGGAATCACTCTTTCTGAAGAGACGCTGGAAGCCCAGCGGGAGGCACTGGGACTGGATCAGCCGTTTCTGGTACAGTATCTGACCTGGCTTGGCGGTTTTGTCACCGGAAATCTGGGGAAAAGCTATGTGTCCGGCCAGGAGGTGTTCCCGGCCTTCCTCTCCAGGCTTCCGGCCACACTGCTGCTGGCGGTCACCTCGGTGGCGCTGACGGTGGTGATTTCCATACCGCTGGGAATTCTGGCAGCAGTACGGCAGAACCGCGCAGCGGATTATCTGATCCGGCTGGTCAGCTTTATCGGCAACAGTCTTCCCAATTTTTTTGTGGCGCTGCTTCTTATGTATCTTCTGGCTGTCCGTTTTCCAGTATTTCCGGTGATTTCCACGGGAACGGGATGGAAAAGTCTGGTGCTTCCCGCCCTGACACTGGCCATTGCCATGTCGGCAAAGTATCTGCGGCAGATCCGTGCGGCGGTGCTGGAGGAACTTGGGAAAGATTTTGTGACGGGAGCACGGGCGAGGGGGATTCCTTTTTCCGTGACGCTGCGCAAAAGCGTGCTGCGGTCCTGTCTGACCACCATTCTTACCCTGCTGTCTCTTTCCATAGGAAGTCTTTTGGGGGGAACAGCCATTGTGGAGTCTGTTTTTATGTGGGACGGAGTGGGAAAACTGGCAGTGGACGCCATTCGTATGCGGGATTATCCGGTGATTCAGGCTTATGTGGTCTGGATGGCCGTGATATATGTAACGGTGAATCTGATTACGGATCTCTCTTATCGGCTGCTGGATCCCAGGATACGGCTGGGAGGTGATGCCGGATGACAGGGAAAAGATACGGAAGAGAAAGAAAACGGGACCGGGTTCGGATTCGTCTGTGGATCTTCGGGATTCTGGCGGCGGCGCTGGTGCTGGCAGCGTTTTTTTCCAGACAGCTGTGTCCTTTTGATCCGGACGCACAGAACCTTTCCATGGCCCTTGAACCGCCCGGATTTCCCCACCTTCTGGGAACAGACCGGTTTGGACGGGATATGCTTTCCAGAATCATTGCCGGGGCCAGAGTCAGTGTTTTTTCCGCCCTGGCACTGGTGGCCGTCATCACAGCGACGGGAACCGTTCTGGGTGTGATCTGCGGATATTTTGGCGGTCTGGCGGACGCGGTGATGATGCGGATTTCCGATATCTGTCTCGCGTTTCCCGGGCTGGTGGCAGCCATGGGAATTGCCGCCGTACTCGGCGGAGGAATACAGAATGCCGTCATTGCGCTGGCTGTCGTCAGCTGGCCCAAATATGCCCGTCTGGCCAGAAGCCAGACCCTGGCAGTCCGGGAAGAGCCTTATGTGGCGGCTGCCCGTCTGGCGGGAGGCCGGCCGGGACAGATCCTTATCCGCCATGTACTTCCCAATATTGCGGGAAGTATCCTGGTGACGGCTCTGCTGGATATCGGTACGATGATGATGGAAACGGCCGCCCTTTCTTTTCTCGGACTGGGAGCGCAGCCGCCCACCGCGGAGTGGGGAAGTATGATGAGTGACGGAAGAAGCATGCTGCAGACATACCCCTGGGTGGTGCTGACGCCGGGAGGGGCGATTTTTCTTTCTGTGGCCATATTCAATCTGCTGGGGGATACGCTGCGGGATTATCTGGATCCCCGGCGGCTTTGGAAAAAGGAGGAACGAATTTGAAAAAACGAGTATTTTCCAGGCTTTTGGCTCTGGGGCTGGCGCTGACAGTCCTGGCAGGATGCGGAAATAATCAGGAGACAACACAACAGAAAACGGATCCGTCGCAGGAAGCTTCCGCGGAAAAGAAAACCTTTGTCTTTGGTGATACCACCTTTAACGCGGAAAACGGAATTGCGGATATCAATCCCCATAATAACAGCGGCGGCTGGGCCTGTATCCGTTACGGAGTGGGGGAAACCCTGTTTCGGCTGACGGATTCCATGGAACTGGAACCCTGGCTGGCAAAAAGTTATGAACGGGTGGATGAAAATACCTGGGTACTGACGCTGCAGGACGGGGTGACCTTTACCAGTGGCCGCGCCATGGACGGGGAAGCGGTGAAAGAGTGCCTGGAAGCGCTGGCAGATACGCATGTCCGGGCTGCCGGAGATCTTCATATTCAGGAAATTACCGCCAGCGGTCAGACGGTTACCATCAAAACTGAGGTGCCGGTGCCGGCGCTGCTGAACTATCTGACAGACCCCTATGGCTGCATTATAGATATGGAGGCCGGCGTCAGTCCGGAGGGAATTGTCTCCGGTACGGGACCGTATGAGGCGGTCTCTCTGGTGACGGATACCAGTCTCAGTCTGGTAAAAAATGAAAACTACTGGAACGGGGATCCCAGGATCGATGAGATTACAGTCCGCACCATATCCGATGGAGATACGCTGACCATGGCCCTTCAGTCCGGGGAGATTGACGCGGCTTACGGGATGCCCTATGCCAGCTATCCGCTGTTTGAAAATGACGCCTATACCATTTCCGGCTGCGCCACCAGCCGGGTGTTCTTCGGGGCAATGAATTTTGAGAGTGAAATCACCAGTGATCCGGCGGTGCGCAGGGCCATTGCCATGGGAATTGACAAGGACAGCTTTGTGGAGGTGCTTCTGGGCGGAAACGGTTATCCGGCCACAGGGGTTTTCCCGGATAATTTCTCCTTTGGAGGAGATTCGGTTACCGCGGAGACTTACGATCCGGAGGGCGCAAAGCAGGTGCTGGAAGCGGCCGGATGGGTAGATGCGGACGGCGACGGTGTCCGGGAGAAGGATGGAAAGAAACTGGTTCTTCGCTGGCTCACATATCCCAGCAGGCAGGAACTGCCGCTGCTGGCCGAGGCGGCTCAGGACAGTCTGGGAAAGATCGGTTTCCGGGTGGAAGTGAACAGTACGGCGGATCATGGCAGGATCTGTGCGGATCCGGACGCCTGGGATATTTATGTGAGCGCCATGGTGACAGCCCCCACCGGGGATCCGGAATACTTCTTTACCTATCATTGTCTGGATGCTTCCAGCAGCAACGACGGTCATTATCACAGCGACCGGCTGGAGGAACTGGCCGCGCAGATGGCGCGGACCTTTGATACGGAAGAGCGCGCCCGGCTGGCCATACAGATGCAGCAGACAATTCTGGATGACAACGCCTATGTATTCTGTTCTCACCTGCGGATGAGCATGATTTCCAGGGCAAATGTTACCGGACTCACCGCGCATCCCAGCGATTATTATGAGATTACGGCAGATCTGGATATTGTCTGACCGGAAAAACGAAAGGAAACTATGGAAGAACTTTTGACCTATCAGAAGGTGAAAATATGTTATGGCACGAAGCCGGTGGCGGAGGATGTGAGTTTTTCTCTGAAGTCGGGGGAAATTCTCGGAATTGTGGGGGAGTCCGGAAGCGGAAAAAGTACTCTGATCCGGGCTGCTCTGGGAATTCTGGGGCCTGGCGGAGCTGTCACCGGAGGGAATATTCTCTTTCAGGGGAGAAATCTTTCCGGGCTTCCGGAAAAGGAACTGCGCCGGATCCGGGGGGCTGCCATCGGAATGGTATTTCAGGACTCCGGGGCGTCCCTTTGTCCGGTACGGACCATCAAAAGCCAGATCTATGATACCATGGCCGCACATCAGAAGATCAGCCGTCGGGAGGCCGAAAAACAGGCGCTGTCTCTTCTTGAACGGCTGGGCTTTGCGGATGGGGAACGGATTTTGAAAAGCCGTCCCTTTGAGTTGTCCGGCGGCATGAATCAGCGGATAGGGATCGCCCTGGCCATGCTGCTGAAGCCGGCGGTTCTCCTGGCGGATGAACCTACCAGTGCCCTGGATGTCTCCGTGCAGAAGCAGGCGGTGGAGGAAATGCTGCTGATGCGCCGTCTGTACGGAACCGCTATCGTCCTGGTAACCCATAACATCGGCGTGGTTTCTGCCATGGCGGACACGGTTCTGGTTCTGAAGGATGGCCGGATGCAGGAATACGGTTCCGCGCGGCAGGTATTGGGCCATCCCGGTGCGGAATACACCCGGCAGCTTCTCGCGGCCGTGCCGCGGATACGGAGGAAATAAATGCAACCCATACTGGAAGTAAAAAATCTGACTGTAAAATTTGAAGAAGGGAGCAGAAAGGAGCTGACTGCGGTAAAAGACGTGAGCTTTTGTCTGTATCCCAATGAGACGCTGGGAATTGTGGGGGAGTCCGGAAGCGGAAAAAGTACCGTCGCCCGGGCGGTTACACGGCTTCTGCAGTCGTCGGAGGGCAACATCTTTCTGGACGGCAGGGAAATTACCAGGCTTAAGGGGAAAGCACTCAGAGATATTTACCGGAAGATCCAGATGGTTTTCCAATCCCCCGCCGCGTCCTTTGATCCCCGCAGAACGCTGGGAGACGGGGTTGGGGAGAGCATGCGAAACCGCGGAGTGGAAAGAAACACAAGGAAGGAAACGGTAAAAAAACTGATGGAATCCTGCGGCCTTTCGGAAGAATTCGCCGGGCGATATCCCCATGAGGTCAGTGGCGGCCAGTGCCAGCGGGCGGCCATTGCCAGAGCGCTGGCGGCCGGACCGGATATTCTCATCTGCGATGAAGCTACCAGCGCCCTGGATGTGACCGTGCAGGCCCAGGTGATGGAACTGCTGGAAGAACTCAAACGGCGGCACCGGATGTCGTTTCTGTTCATCAGCCACGATCTGGCGCTGGTGCAGAGCTTCTGTGACCGGGTGCTGGTGATGAAGGACGGAAGCGTGGTGGAAGAGGGAACGCCGGATCAGGTGATCGCACACCCAAAAGCAGCGTACACGAAAGAACTTGTGGAAGCGGTACTGTAAACGAAGGGGCTGTCGGGAAATAGATAGTCCCATGAAAAAAAATTCTCCTTATACATTTACCAAATATCTGCAGCGCCGCCGGCTGCTGCAGGCGGCGCATCTTCTGACGGAGACCACCGAACCCATTGAACAGATCATTGTGGATGTGGGTTATGAAAATTCCAGCCATTTTCACCGGCTGTTCAGAGGAGAGTACCATATGACGCCAAGAGAATACAGAAAGAAATATTCAGGGGAGGAAGGGGAAGCGACCGGGCCGGCCGCCCGCTGATCCCCGCGTACTGCCCAAAAAGAATACAGAAATGTCAGGACTGCTGAAACATCGGAGATATCCGGATGCTGCGGCAGTCTTTTTGTTTCAGAAAAGAAAGATCTGGCCGCAAAAAAGAAGGAAAAGGGGAGGAAAACGTAGAAAAATCCACTGTGATTTGTAGATTTGTACATTTTCAAGCAGAGAAAGATAAGGTATAGTTAATGATGGATTAATAGATATTAATTAAAAAATCTGGTGAGAAAGATCTTTGACCAAGCGACAAAGATACGCCGGCCCAATCTGTGGCTGCTTTGCCATGGCTTTTTTATTCATAGCAATGGAAGCTTCGCAAAACATTTTTTCTATTACTTGCAAAGCAGTCGGCGAACAACAGGAGAAAAAAATGAGAAGAATTCTGGGGACGACGATTTTCCGTCAGCTGGTATTTTATTCGCTGCTGATCAGTGTAGTACCGATTATAATTATTTTTGTTCTGCTTTTTTCCAGAATGGAAGATATGGTGGAGAGTGAACTGAATACCTCCCATGTTCAGATACTTTCCCAGTATCTGAACAATACGGATGAAAAGCTGAGACGTTATCAGGAGAGTATCACCTCCATCAGCAACAATACGGCGTTGATTGATTATATGACAGATCATTCTCAGCCGATGCATACCAGAGGGACCGCCATCAGTGAGGAAGTGGCAAAATCTCTTCTGCTGGACTGGCCCAGTGAAATCTGGAACTGCGTGGTATATTCTCTGGATGAAGAAAATCCCGTGTACGGCTCCCGGGTTACGGTAATGGGGGCAGCCCGAAAGGAACCCTGGTATACGGAGGACCGGATGAATAAAGCCGGGTGGTTTACCTATTATTCTCCGGTTGGCCATACCAGACTGCTTTCCATCGTAAGCCCTATTGTAACCGTAAACATTCAGGATTACACAAAACGGCAGCTGGGAAGTGTGAAGCTGGATATTGATCTGAATAATCTGCTGAGACCGGTGGATCCGGGCAGTTATACGGTTCTGGTATCGGATGCGCAGGGAGAGATTCTGTACTGCAGCGAGGAGGACCAGAGAGATATTTTCGAGGAATATCTTTCCAGCGGGCACCTGCCGGAGAATCTGAAAGAAAGCTATGTGGAAGAAAAGGGAGCGCTCACCGATATGGAGATTACAGTCCGGTTCTTTTTCGAAAACAGAGAGCTGCTGGACAAACAGAAGGAAATACAGCTTCTGATGTTCCCGATTCTTCTCCTGGTACTGCTGATTGTACTGGGATGTGCCTGCATTTATACCAGAAGATTTTCCTCCCGGGTGGAGGGACTGGTAAGAAAGTTTGAGATCGCGGAGACAGGAGATTTGACTATCCGGCCTCCCATCGGCGGCAATGACGAAATCGCTCAGCTGGATGAAAAGTTCAGCCATATGCTCCGCAAACTGGATCAGCTGATCCAGAAGGAGTATGTCCAGGAACTGGAAAAGAAAGAAGCCCAGTTCCGCAACCTTCAGCTGCAGATTAACCCGCATTTTCTGTACAATACGCTGGAAACCATCAGCTCCATGGCCGCCGTCAAGCATATTTTTCCCATCTGTGACGTGTGTCAGAGGCTGGGGGAAATCTTCCGGTACAGTATCGGAAAAAATTACGGAGACTATGTGACAGTGGAGGAAGAACTTCACCATACCCAGAATTATGTGTCGATACAGAAGATGCGGTACAATCAGTTCGAAGTATTTTACAATATTGAGATTGATACGAAAAAACAGCGGATGCTGCGCTTCCTTCTGCAGCCCATTGTGGAGAACGCCATTATGCACGGCCTGAGCGAGATGACCAGCAGCGGTACGCTGGAGATTTCCATATACAATGATAAGGACTGCATGATGATCCAGGTGGCAGATGACGGCGTGGGGATGACGAAAGAGAAGGTAGAGGAACTGAACCGTTTCATCAACAGCCCGGAAAGCCGGAAAGACGGAAGAAAAAGTATAGGAGTTCGCAATGTTAATCAGCGGATCAAGCTTTCCTGTGGGGAAATGTACGGACTGACAGTGGAGAGCGAACCTTACAGAGGCAGTATTGTAATTCTGAAGCTGCCGCTGCTTGATACGGAGGGAAATACCGATGAAATATAACCTGTTGATCGCGGATGATGAAGAACTGATCCGGAAAGGCCTGATAGCCCGTCTGGAGTATCTTCAGATTCGTTTTGAAAATATCTATGAGGCGTCTACCGGACAGGAGGCACTGGAGATCCTGAAAAACCATAAGGTTGACATTGTGGTGACGGATATCCGGATGCCGCAGATGGGCGGACTGGAGCTGATGCGTGAGGCCAGAAACGTGCAGGGAGGAATCAGCTTTGTGATTCTCAGCGGCTATGCGGAGTTTGACTATGCCAGGACCGCTCTGGAGCTGGGCGCAAAGGCATATCTTCTGAAACCGCTGTCCAACGAAGAGCTGAAAAAGGAATTTATGCTGCTGTTTGAGCAGATGGAACAGGAACGGGCGGCCAAAAGCGCGGCAAATCTTCAGAACAGGCTGAACCGGGAAAAAAGAGAATTTGGATTGGAAAAGGAGATGAATCGACTTTTGGCGGATCGGGAACATACGGCGGCAGCTTATCCGTCGCTGGAGGCCTGGCTGCCGGAGATATTCCGGGAGAATTTCCGGTGGTATCTGGCAGTCATCAATATTGAAAAAAGCAGCTTTGAAAGAAGCGGCTTTCAGCAGAAAGATATCGGTATTCTTCAGTTTTCCGTGAAAAATGTGTTCCAGGAGATTCAGACGGAATGCAGGAAAATTGTGGTGAGTAATTTTTCCAATGAAAATCAGCTGTACGGGATTTTCTGGTGGCAGAAGGAACAAACGGATCTGCGAATGAGAGGAGAACTGGAGAAGCTGTTTCTCCGGATGCAGTCCTTATTCTCCGAGCAGATGGAAGTGATGCTCAGCTTTGGGGTCAGCAAACCGTCCGACGATCTGAATCGCCGGATGGTGCAGGAGGCAAAAACCGCCCTGAAACAGCGGCTTGTTTACGGAAAATCCGGAATGTATTTCTCCGAAGACGGTACGCTGCCTGCCATGGAACAGTTCCCGGCCACGGAACTGAACCAGCTGAACACATTGATGGAACACCGGGAGATGGGAAAAATCCGGGAACTGCTGAAGGATCTCTTTTCGGATGATAAAGCGCGCCATTATACCCCTTCCTATCTCCGGGTGCTCTGGGTGGGAGTGCTGAATATGCTGCTGCGAAATTTCAGCCTGTCCCGGAATTCCCAGGAGAATATGGAAAAGATTCTGTCCAGTTTTCATCAGATTGATTCCTTCGATACCATGAACGAAGTGCGGGACAGCCTGTGGGAGCTGATCGAAGAGAGCGTTCGGATGGACCGTATGGCGGATACGGATTCCAAAAGCAGAATCCGTATGGCGATTCAGTATATCCATGAGCATTACAATGAAAATCTTCCGGTAAATGAGCTGGCCTCCAGGTTTGATATGAGCCCCAACTATTTTTCGTCTGTCTTTAAAAAGGAAATGAATCAGTCGGCAGTGAATTATATCACCCAGTTTCGGGTGCAGAAGGCCAGGGAATATCTGGAGAATTCCGACTGGAGTGTGGTGGAGATTGCCAGAAAAGTAGGCTATGAGGACAACCAGTATTTCTTCCGGGTCTTTAAAAAATATACGGGGCAGACGCCTCTGCAGTACCGCCAGGCGCACCGGAAAGGAAAGTCGTAGAATTTTCCAGTAAAAAACGTTGGAATTTCCATTTAACAAAGTGATCTTTTCCGTTATAGTATGTAAAGATTATGTTAAATGGAGGTTAAATCATGGTAAAGTTCAAGAAAATTTCGGATGAAAAGATGGCATTTCTGCTGTTTGCCCTCTGTTGGGCCGCCTATTTTACATCCTATATCGGGAGGCTGAATTATTCTTCTGCCATGACGGCCATGATTGGGGAGCAGGTACTTTCAAAAACGGAGGCCGGTTTCATCAGCATGGTGTATTTCTTTGCGTACGGGATCGGGCAGCTGACCAATGGAATTATGGGAGACCGGTTTCATCCGGGTAAGATGATTTTTACCGGACTGGCGGTGGCTGCCGGAGCCAATTTTCTGATGGGACTGGCCACATCTTTCCTGTTGATGACGGTCATCTGGGGCGTCAACGGGTATGCGCAGGCTATGATCTGGCCTCCGATTATCCGAATTTTCGCGGAAATGCTGGAAGAAAAACAGAAACTGAAATACTGTATCAATATCGTTTCTTCCCAGGTGGTGGGAACGCTGGCAGCCTATCTGCTGGCTGCGGCTGTGATGTGGATGGCCGACTGGAGGTCTGTGTTTGGAGCGGCGGCCCTCTGTCTGGCAGTGATGGCGCTGGTATGGCTCCGTGGATTTCACAAGGTTGAGCGCTTTTCCATGGAGCATGGCAGGGAAGGACAGGAGGCAGGGCGCAGGATGTCCGCCGGCCGGCAGGAGAGTTTCTCGCGGGTGCTGACGGTATCCGGGCTGGCGCTGGTGATCTTTCCGGTGGTGATTCACGGAATGTTAAAAGACGGGGTTACCTCCTGGGTTCCCACCTATATCAGCGAGACGTTTCTGACATCTCCCTCGCTGTCGATTCTGGTGACCACGGTGCTGCCGGTGATCAATCTGACCGGCGCCTATGCTGCACAGCTGATTTATCCCAGATGCAGAAGAAGAGAGGTGGAGACTGCGGCGGTATTTTTCGCTGCGGCCACTGCGGCTCTGGCAGGACTAAGGCTGGCAGGAAGCGTTTCCATGATTCTGACGGCTGTGCTGTTTGCGGTGATTACCGCGTCCATGATGGCGGTCAATACAGTGTTTGTGAACCTGCTGCCGCTGCGTTTTGAAAAGACGGGAAGGGTTTCCACCGTATCCGGTTTCCTGAATGCCATGGCATATCTGGGGACTGCGGTTTCCACTTTTACCATTGGTGTGATGGTGGAAAAATTCGGTTGGGATGTGACCATCGACACCTGGGTGGCGCTGACAGCGGCCGCTTTGGTACTTTGCGTGATAAAAAGAAAGAAGGTTTTCCGGATACCGGAATAAGTTTGAGACGCGTGGAAAACGCCGGGACAGAAATCGGACTGTCCCGGCGTTTTCCACGCGTCGTTTCAAATCAGAGTAATCCGGATGGAGACGTCCCCGCTGGTTCGGGCGGGAAGGAAAGGCTGCTTTTGTGGCACGCCGTTGACGGTAAAAGTTTCCACCTGACAGCCGCTGCCTGAGAGTTCCAGCGTGATCCGCGCATTGCGCCAGGTAAGGCCGGCCAGCGTAAGATGGTTCAGCTCTGTTCCAAGAAGCGGAGCAAAATGAATACCCTCCGGCGAGAACTCCATGCCGCACAGATCCTCAAATACCATGCGAAGATACGCGGTAGCGCTCCATGTCTGCCGGTTGCAGGAATGCCATTCGGTGATGGGGCCGGAAAGCTCCTGACGTCCGCCGTAAAGCTGACCGGTCAGAGGGTGATAGATTTCCCCGAACTGCTGATCCCGGACGGCATGTCTGGTCAGTGAGAAAAATTCCTTCCAGAATGCCGGATAGGCGCCGGATTTTTTCGCGGCATCGGCCCAGAAGCCCTGGGCGTGAGGCCATACGGTTCCGCTGTGACGGCCAAAGGCATTGCCGTCAGGCTCCGTGTATCTGGCAAAAGGAGGCCAGACGCAGGGGATGCCTGCCGGTGTGGTTTCACAGTGGGCGAGAATCTGCCGGCGCTGGGATTCGTCCGCCACGCCGCAAAGAAGAGAAAAAGCCAGTCCCAGCGCTTCCTGGGAGCGGCAGATGTGTTCTCCGGAAAGCAAAGAGCAGTAGTAGGCGAAGGTGCCTTCTTCGGGAAGCCACAGGTTCCGGTTGATCCCTTCCAGCAAAAGACGTCGCATGTGAGAAAAATGGGGATCTTCTTTTTCCCCCAGTTCTCTGGCCATATCGTCCGCCAGCTGATAGGCCAGAAAATACAGGCAGTTGGTGGACAGCGTATACATGGGAATGCCAACCCCTCCCTTTTGGCTGTCACATTTGTCGGGGTTGGCTGCGGGCCAGTGATCAATGCCGGATTCTCCCTGATTGGAGTCGGAAAACTCATCGCCGTAGGCGGAGATACCGTCCCCGTAGCAGGCGGCTCCGGAAAAAAGCTGTCTGCCGCTGTCGTATTCCCGTTCCTCAAACCAGTAGAGGGAATTGACCACAGCCTGACGGGCCAGAGAAAGAAATTCCCGGTCCCCGCAGGTCACATAATACTGCCAGGCGCCGGCGGCCCAGATGATGGCGTCCCAGTACTGCCCGCCGATTTTCACCTGCCCTTCCTGTCCGGTTAATACGGATAGCAGGGTATTGCGGGATTCTTCCGGAAACAGCAGGGAAGCGCCGTTCCAGACATTGATGGCGGCGTCTCTGGTCCAGGGGGTGTCATATTCCAGTCCGGCCAGTATAACGGGAACCGGCTCTTTGAGAAGTCCGTCCTGAAACAGACTGATATTTCCGTATAAATCTCCCAGGGCAATCCGGAAAGCCTGGTTGACGGTTTCCATATTGGTATCCAGTCGAAGATGATTCATATAGGTATTCCTTCTTTCTCAGCGGCAGAGGGCGCTTCCCACGCAGATCAGATTTTCAAGGCTGGTGTCGCCCTCAAAAAGTTTTGGAATCAGAACCGGATCCTGTCCGAATTCCGCTGCCAGAAAAGTTTCGCCCAGCGGCTTTGTAACCGTATGATTTGCGGAGCGCACCGTCACCAGATATGGAAGCTGAGGATTATGGCTCCAACCCGGCTTTCCGGTTTCCTCCAGGGAGAAGACCAGCCCGCCGTCCGTAAATTCCCCGGTAAGAACCGGCCCCCGGGAAATGCAGGTTTTCTGATTCCGGATAGCCTCCTTCAGCTCGGAAGCGATATCGCCGTCGGCCTCACCCTGGATGAAGGTGGCATACTGGCCGGCCATGGACCATTTTCCGTGAAGATCCATCCCACAGGTCATGGCAAGCTTCTGGCCGGAAAGCACCAGATCCTCCCACAGATGCAGTCCCCGTTCATTCACCTCGTGAAGCGGTTCCGGATTATTGAAGATCTCAATAAAATCCACACAGGAATAATCGGTCACCTGCATGTCAAAACGGCATCCACGGGCAAAGGGATGTCCATAGGAATAAGGATGAGCAATTCCCACCAGCGCGCCCTTTTCGCGGGCCGCCTTAAACAGCAGTTCCGGGTGATGCAGATTGATATCTTCCCAGGGGACGTACTTCTCCAGGTTCAGGCAGAGAATGTGGCCGTAATAGGTGGTGTATTCCATGCCGTAGATACACTGAATGGGATAATGCTCCTCTTCCAGCAGTTTTCTGATTTTCCGGTGGCCGGAAATGGTGTTGTGGTCCGTGATGGCAAAGGCATCCACCCGGTCGGAGACCATAAATTCCACCAGTTCGCGGCAGGTGATGGACGCGTCCGATTCTGTTGTATGGTTGTGAAGCTCCAGTCGTTTATACATGATGTTTTTCCTCCAAATAATCTCCTTATGCTGCGAGACAGTCCTGCCTGCGGGCTGTCTGCATTACCGTGCCGATACGGACAGTGTATACGGGGTGTCATCCATCAGAACGTTGAATGACAGCAGCGTCACCCGCAGAACTCCCTCGATGGGTGATATGGGAATACAGCCTTCGGTGGCGTCCCCGGCGGTAAAATGCATGTGGCGGGTGGTCAGCTGACGATGGACACAGCCGATGAATTCTCCGTTCAGGGTTGCCAGTGTGTGAATCTCCGTTTTCATCTCCCCCAGCATCAGGTCCCTGAGTTTTTCATCGTCCAGGGTAATCTGATACTCTCTCTGGCAGAGACTGCGGATCTCCTCCATGCGGTCAAGGGTGAGATCCTCGGGCTTATAATGCTGTTTGTCAAAGGAAAAGCAGATGTCCAGCTCCCGGTAGGTTTCCGGCAGGCAGACGGTGTAGGAAATCTGTCCCACAAAATCTTTTTGCAGACTTCCCTGTACCCGGTATATTTCCTTCATTTCTTCCATGATCTTTCTCCTCCTGTAATGATCTTTGGTCGCTGGAAACAATATAGCACAGGCGGGATGGAGAAACAACAGGATTTGAAAAATCGTAGAAATATCCACAACCATTCGGAGATTTGTTCATTCCTCGGAGGGAAAATCTTTAGTATACTGAAAAAGAAAGAGAAAAGCGAAACCATGACGTTACGGACAGGAGAAGCTATGGAAAAAAGAACGTTATACAAAAAAGGAAATTTTTACAAAGGAAATCTTCATACCCATTCCACCCGCTCCGACGGGGTAAATACACCGGAAGAGATTGCCCGCCGTTACCGTGAAAAAGGCTATTCTTTTCTGGCCATCACCGACCACTGGGTGTACGGCACCCATCAGGAACTGAACCGGGAGGATTTTCTGGTATTTCCGGGAACGGAACTGGACATTGAGCTGCCGGGAAGAAAAGATCATCACCTGGTGGGGTTCGGTCTGCCTCAGACCAACCGGATACCCGACGGCTATACCTTTGAGCGGGAGCGTCAGGACATTACCCTCAGCACCGCGGAACGAATCATTGAGTATTTTGGCCAGAGGGGAAATGTGACACTGTACGCGCATCCGTACTGGTCCAAGGTGGATTCCACGGATATCAAAAATATTCATGGGCTGATCGGTATGGAAATCTATAATCACGGATCGGAGTTTCACGGCAACAATGGAAATTCGGAGACCTATTTTGATCATTTCCTTTTTGTCAGAAACCGTCTGTTCTGTTTTGCCACAGACGACGCCCATGATGTGGAAGACGACAGTATCGGCGGGTTTATCATGGTAAAAACAGAGGATTTCAGCCATCAGGGAATCTTTCAGGCAATCCGTGACGGAAGTTTCTACGCATCGGCGGGACCGGCCATTCGGGATTTTTATGTGGAGGACGGCGTGGCCCATATAAGCTGCGGACCCTGCCGGGATATCTATTTCCAGACGCCTCACCGGGGCGGCCATCTCCACAGAAAGGATGGCAGTCTTACGGAGGGCAGCTTCGCCCTTGAGGGGGATGAAGAGTATGTGCGGGCAACGCTGCGGGATAGCCAGGGAAATAAAGCCTGGACGCAGCCCATCTGGCTGTGGATCTGACCGGACTTCCGATATCCTTCGGATCGGGAAAGGCGGCAGGCCGGATGGCTTTGCCGGAAAACTACTGTAAAAGGAGAAAGAAGATGGAGAAAAAAGAACTGAAATTCCGTCAGGACGGTACCTTTAAGGTAATGCAGCTGACGGATATCCACTATACGGATGACGATGAGACGGATCACGCAAGTGTCCGCCAGATCCGGGAATGGCTTACTGCGGAGCAGCCGGATCTGGTGATGGTAACAGGGGACGCGGTTTACGGTACGGAGAACCTGAAAAATATCTGGAAGGCCATGGAGCCGCTGACACAGTCCGGGATTCCCTGGAGCTTTGTCTTTGGCAATCATGATGTGGAACACAACAGCAGCCGCAGAGAACTGTTCGGTATCCTCGAGCAGATGCCGGGCTTTGTGGGATACCATGATCCCCAGGCAGGGGACGGCTATGGGAACCACATGCTGCCGGTCCGGGATGGAGAAGGAAAGGTGCGCTGGGTGATTGCAGGCATTGATTCCGGGAACAGGAATCCCCTGGACGCGGTGGGCGGCTATCAGTATGTGAGCCGCCGTCAGATTCGCTGGTATGAAGATCAGATTCGCAGCCTGGAAAAAGAATCCGGAGATTTTTCCGTGCTGGAATTTCAGCATATGGCGGTGCCGGAGATCCAGGATGTATGGCGTTATGAAAAATGTTACGGGGTGAAGCGGGACGGATTTGGCTGCCCGCTGGTAAATTCCGGACAGTTTCTGTCCGCTCTGGAGGACGGACATACAAAGGGAATGTTTTTCGGCCATGATCACCTGAATTCTTTCTGGGGAAATCTGTACGGAATCGTGCTGGGGTACGGGAGAATCAGCGGAAGAGGCGGATACGGCGCGGAGGATTATCCAAGGGGCGCCCGGATGTTTGTGCTGAAAGAACAGAATCTGGAGACCTTTGAAACCTATGAGATACTGGACAACGGAAATTATGTGCGCGATCCCTGGGGACAGGAACCCCGGGCGATCAGAGATGAGGGCTGATGATGAAACTTGTGACATTTAATATACGGTGTGATTTTGATCAGGACGGCGAGAACAGCTTCCGTTTCCGGAAACCGCTGATTCTGAAAAAACTGAAGGAGGAGGCTCCCGATATCATCTGTTTTCAGGAGGTACTTCCCCATGTGGCCGCATGGCTGCGGGAAAATCTGACAGATTATTATGTGGTAGGCTGCGGAAGAAGCGAAGAACTGCGGGACGAGCAGGTGGCGGTGGCTTTCCGGAAAGATGTGCTGAACCTGATTTCCATGGAAACCTTCTGGCTGTCGCCCACACCCTATGCTCCGGCCAGCCGGTATCACGCGCAGAGTACCTGCCCGCGGGTGTGCACCGAAGTGCTGCTGGAGGATCTGAGGGAGCAGAAGGTGTTCCGGCTGTTTAATCTGCATCTGGATCATATGGGTGTGGAGGCCAGAAGACTGGGTCTGTCCCAGATTCTGGAAAAAGCCCGCGCGGCGGCGCTTTTTTCCGAAGCGCCGGTGATCCTGGCAGGAGATTTCAACGCGGAACAGGACGGGGAAGAGATGCGGATTCTGGCGGAAGATTCTTCCTATATAAATGCCACGGAGGGGATCGGCGTTACCTACCATGGTTTCCTGCCGGAAGATCCGCCGGAAAGCATCGACGACATTTTTTATCAGAGTCCGCTGGCCTGCCGGTCTGTACAGAAATGGGAGGACCAGGACGGCCAGGTCTGGCTCTCCGATCATTATCCCATCTGCGTATGCCTGGAATGGGAAGCTTGATGGGCGGTCTGTACAGACCTTGAGGAAATTTTGTCATTTTTGCCGGAAAAACCGAGAAAAATACACAGAAAATCCGGAAAAACACTGGCCCGAAATGAGTAGATTTAACAATAATTTAACAAAGAAACAGCGGAATCGTAGAAATATCCATAATTGCCGATAGTTTTGTCCATTGCGAAAAGTTTTATTAAAACTTTATAATAAGTTCATAAACTAAAGGAAAGGGGAAAAGAGATGCTAGCTGTGAGTACTGCAAAGAAAAAGAAGTACAAACCGCCCAAAACTCCGCTGAAGAAGCGTCTGATCAAGTACTGGCCGTTATATGTGATGCTGATTCCATGTATCGTCTATTACGTTCTGGTCTGCTACGTTCCGATGGCGGGTTCGGTTCTTGCCTTTAAGGATTATTCCTTCAAAAAGGGTATCTGGGGAAGCCCGTGGGTTGGTTTCCAGTATTTTCAGACCTTCTTCCAGAGCTATGATGCGCCGCGTCTGATCAGAAATACGCTGACCATCGGTGTCATCAAATGTATCCTGGAGTTTCCGTTCGCCATCATCCTTGCGTTGCTGCTGAACGAGCTCCGGAACATGAAGTTCAAGAAGGTTTCACAGACCATCACCTATCTGCCGCACTTCCTGTCATCGGTAATTATCGTTACCATGCTGCAGAAGATTCTGGCTCCGAATACGGGTATTCTGAACCAGTTTATCGATCTGCTGGGCGGAGACGGAAGCACATTCTTCCTGATGGAGCCGGACTATTTCTATCAGATTCTGTTTTCCATGGATCTGTGGAGAAATATCGGATGGGATTCTATCATGTATCTGGCCGCTATCAGTAGCGTGGATGTGGCGCTTTATGAGGCAGCTGAGATGGACGGATGCGGAAAACTGAAGAAGATGTGGCACATTACCCTGCCGGGTATTCGTGGAACCATCGGTATTCTGTTCATCATGGGTGTTGGCGGAATTCTTTCTTCCGGCGTAGATCAGATTTACCTGCTGCGTACGCCGGGTAATATGACTCTGGCGGATACACTGGACATTTATGTACTTCGTGTAGGTCTGCAGGGCGGACAGTTCGGATACGCTACGGCAATCGGATTGATCCAGGGTCTTGTGGGTCTTGTGCTGGTGGTTGTATGTAACCGAATATGCAGGAAGATGACAGAGGTCAGTCTGTGGTAGCGGACTGCCCGACCAATATGAGAAAGGGGAAATGAGATGAAGAAGAAAGTCGTGAAACGGCTTCTGGCCGGAACTCTGGCAGGCGTTCTTTCTGTAGGAATGCTGGCAGGCTGCGGCGGAGGCGACAGCTCCAATGAAACTGCTGAGGAGGATACCTCAGATAAACCGGATACCTGGATTGCTGACCGTACCATTACGGTGCAGGCGTATGTGGATGATATCGGAAACACGCTTCCGGAGGATTTCAACAGCACGCCTACCATGCAGAAAATCACAGAGCTGACAGGTATCAAACTGGATGTCAGATATACACCTGGTGACAGTGATGAATCCGTGCTGGCATCTCAGCTGGCTTCCGGCACCATTCCCGATGTGATTATTTCTTATCTGGACAACTCCACCAGACCGGAGTTCCCGCTGCTTCTGAAAGCCGCGAAGGAAGGAATGTTCGCGGATGTATCCGAGTACATGAAGAATTCCGAGGTTTATTCCAGATACTATGAGGATGGATACCTTCCGAAAGATACCTATAAGAACATTGTGTTCCGTGATGATCTGGACGGCGTGTATCTGTGGCAGATGGATATCGACGCCGAAGACAAATCTCTGGAGTACATTCCCGAGGAAGAATACAAGGGCGGCCTGTATATTCAGAAGAGAATCGTAGATGAACTGGGAATCGATCCCACCACCATCAACACCCAGGATCAGTTCTATGACCTGCTGGTAAAGATCAAAGAGGGTGGATTCACCGATGACAACGGCAACCCTGTATATCCGCTGGGACCGAAATACTGGGGCGGTTCTGTAGATACCCTGCAGTACATTGTTCCCGGATTCCGTTACGGTGTCAGCGACGGCTATAACGTTGACGAAAACGGAAAAGTTTACCATGAGGCAGAAAAAGATACCATCTATGATGAGATCAACTATGTGAGAAAGCTTCTGAACGAGGGCCTGATGAATCCTGAGTTCTTCACCATGGACAGCACCCGTGCCCAGGAGGTTTCCGAGAATCACAACTCTGCCATCATCGCAGACGTACATAACTATGAGTCTATCATTTACTCCAACGATGATTGGGTACCCCTTGGACCGTTAAACGATATCCAGGGCGATAACAAAGAGGTTACCAACGGTAAATCCGGACGTGGATGTATGGCAATTTCTGCGGAAGCAGAGAATCCGGAAGAAATCTTCAAATTCTTTGACTGGCTGTCAACTCCGGAAGGACAGACCATCGCACAGTACGGTGCAGAGGGTGTTTCCTACGATCTGGTTGACGGAAAACCGGTTCTGAAAGATGAAGTTCTGGAGAAACTGAACGCCAACGATACCGATTACCTGATCAATGATGTAGGCGCAGGCTTCGGAGGAAGCGGAAACTACTTCTTCGAGTTCGTGCTGACCAACAAAGATAACCTGAACAACTTCGGTGAGACCCGTCCCGGCGCAAGCAGCAGCGACACCTTCTCACGAAGTGTAGAGATTGCTACCGATTACCCGAGAGAAAAGAAACTGGTGGAAGGTCTGGATGCAACCGCTTATATGTCCGCAGAAGAACTGTCTGCTGTGAAAACACAGATGGATCTGCTGGATTGGGATGAGGTTATTGTACAGGCATTCTACGCAGCAGATGATGCGGAAGTGAAAAACATTATTGAATCCTTCCGCGCGCAGCTGAAATCCGCCGGTGTGGAGCAGTTCGAGGAGTATGTAGGCAATATTTACGCTGAGGATAATACTGCAGTAAACTTCTACGATTAAGTAGAATCTTCTGCGCAGATAACCGGGATGCGCCTGATGCGGGCGCATCCTGAAGAAAGGAAGAAAAGATATGAGTCATAATCAGACTTCCCGCGGGAATAAGATCAAAGTAAATAAGGTGGATACCTTTATTCAGTTCCTGATTTATCTGATTGTCATTCTGTTCTGCCTGGCGATTCTGCTTCCCTGTCTGAACGTTCTCGTTCTTTCCTTCAATGACGGAAAGGATGCGGCCAGAGGAGGAATCTGGTTCTGGCCCAGAGTGTTCACACTGGACAACTTCAAGGAAGTATTTGACGATGGAAGTATCATGACCGCGTACGGCATCAGTATTGCCAGAACCGTCATCGGAACTTTCCTGAGTCTGATGGTTACCACACTGGCCGGCTTTGCCTTAAAGCAGAAAGATCTGCCGGGCAACAAGCTGATCACCGTGCTGATCACGTTCACCATGCTGTTCAGCGGCGGTATGATCCCCACCTATATTCAGTACCGGAATCTGCATCTGCTGAATTCCTTCTGGGTATATGTGGTTCCCAGTCTGGTAAGTGTAACTTACCTGTTGATGGTGAGAACCTTTTTTGAGGGAATCCCGGACAGCCTGGAGGAATCCGCACAGCTGGACGGCTGCGGATATTTCCAGACGTACCTGCGGATCATGCTTCCCCTGAGTAAGCCGGTAATCGCTGTGGTTGGACTGTATACGGCAGTAAACCACTGGAACGACTGGTTTGCGGGAGCTTTCTACATGAACAACAGCGATATGTGGCCGGTTCAGACGGTACTTCAGAATATGCTGACCAAGTCCATGAGCCAGCAGCAGGAGATTACCTCCGTGGCACAGGCTCTGGCGCAGAGTACCGTAAGCACCACCACAGACTCTCTGAAGATGGCGGCTGTGGTTGTTACCACAGTTCCGATCCTTTGTGTATATCCCTTCGTGCAGAAATACTTCGCACAGGGTGCCATGATCGGCGCGGTAAAAGGATGATATTGGGATATTTTTAGAAAAGATATTGACTGGGGGTATCCGGTGCGGTACTCTTAGATTTAGGGAGAAGATTCTCTGCATCGTTCAATAAAATAGCTTGAGCGAAAGCCGGGAGTCTTTTTCTCTTGAATGGCAGATTTCTGCCGCAGGTTGGACGCGCTGCAGCAGAGACGATCAGCGGTTTTAACCGCAGGGCGGCGGACAACTAATCAGACCAGGAGGATTTCGATCGAATGAACCAGAAAAAGTGGGACGCATACATTTACGGAGATGTAAACATCGACCTGGTGGTTCCCGGCGTGGAGCATTTTCCCGCGCCCGGACAGGAGGATGAGGTGGATACCATGGAGACCTTTGTGGGGGGCGGAGCGGCGCTCTTTACTTTGGGACTTGGAAAACTGGGACTTCATCCGGTATTTCAGGGAGAGGTGGGCGACGACTGCTACGGCGATCTGATCGCCCGGGAATTTGCCGCCAAAAACGTGGACTGCTCACTGCTGGGAAAGAGCAGTACGGGAAAGACGGGAATTTCCATCAGTTTTACCAATGAGAAGGACCGTTCCTTCCTCACTTACCGGGGAACCAACGCCGGGATCTCCATCCGCCGGGTGGAGCTTGACAAGGTGAGGGAAGCCGGCCATATCCATGTAACCGGATATGAGGGAACTGCCAATCACCAGGATTATCTGGAGCTTCTGCGCCGGGTGAAGGAGGAGACAGACGCCACGGTATCCTTCGATGTGGGCTGGGACGCCTCCGGGGAATGGTATCAGGGAATCTATGATCTGTTTCCCTATATTGACGTACTGTTTATGAATGAAACGGAAGCCGAGCATTACAGCAGAAAGGCGGATGCCAGGGAAGCGGCTGTGGATTTTGCCAGAAGCTGCGGTATGGCGGTGATCAAGCTGGGGAAAAAAGGTTCTCTGGCAGTGAAGGACGGCGTTACCTATGAAGCGCCTGCGTTCACGGTGAAGGCCGTGGATACCACGGGAGCCGGAGATTCCTTTAATGCCGGCTTCATTTACGGCTATCTGAAAAAGATGGACATCCGGGCCTGTCTGGAGTGCGGCAATGGCTGCGGAGCGCTGAATGTGACCGCTCTGGGCGGAAACACGGGCTTCCCGGACGAAAAGACCCTACATACATTTATCAAAGCACAGAAAGAGAGGAATTGAGTCATGAAAATTGCAGTAATCGGAGGAGCGGGCGTTCGGACCGTAATCTTCATCAACGGACTGCTGGACCGCTACAAAAAGCTTCACATTGATGAAGTGGTTCTGTATGATATCCAGGAGGAAAAACAGAAGATCATTGAAAAGCTGTGCCGCCATGTGGTGAACAGAAGACACGAGGAGCTGAAGGTGTCTGCCGTCAGCGATGTGACAGAGGCCATCAAGGGAGCGGATTATATTGTGACCACCCTGCGGGTGGGCGGCGACCACTCCCGTGTGATCGACGAGACCGTTGCTCTGGATATGGGCGTTATCGGCCAGGAGACCACCGGTGTGGGCGGTTTTTCCATGGCAGTGCGGACCATTCCGGTGCTGATGGATTACTGTGAGCTGATCAAAAAGTACGCGCCGGATGCGTGGATTTTCAATTTCACCAATCCCTCCGGTCTGGTGACACAGGCTCTGCGGAGCGCCGGATACGATAAGATCATCGGTATCTGCGACGCTCCCAGCAGCACCAAATTCCGCATGGCCAGGGATCTGGGCGTGTCTGAGGACGATCTGTATGTGGAGTTCTTCGGACTGAACCATCTGTCCTGGATCCGAAGCGTAAAGAAAAAAGGGGAAGAGATTCTGCCCCAGCTGCTGGCGGACGATGAATTCTTAAAGAGCGTGCAGGAGTTCTCCATGTTTGATCCGGACCTGCTGCGGATGATCGGATTTTTACCCAATGAATATCTGTACTACTACTATCACAGAGAAAAAGCCCTGGAGAACATCAAAAAATCCGGCGCCACCAGAGGAAAGACCATCGAGGAAGTCAACAAGAAGATGATGGCTGAGCTGAAAGAGATAGATATGGATGCGGATCCCGAAGGCGCGCTGCAGATTTTCCTGTATTATATGCAGGTTCGTGAGAACTCCTATATGAGCATTGAGTCCGGACTGGCAAAACGGCCGCTGCTGGAGAAGGGACAGCTGGAGGTTCCCGACGGCATGGGCTACGCGGGCGTGATGCTGGACTGCATCGAGGGTCTGCAGAGCGAGGAGGGAAGAGATCTGGTTCTCTCCGTGGAAAACAACGGAAGTATTCCCGGCCTGCAGGATAAGGACGTGATTGAGGCTACCTGCCATGTATCAAAGAAAGGCATCGTACCGGTGAAGGTGGAGGATGTGCCGGAGCATTGCTGGCTGCTGATTCGTACCATTAAGATGTATGAGAAGCTGACAGTGGAGGCGATCCGTACAAAATCCAAGGACACCGCCATCATGGCACTGATGCAGCATCCGCTGGTAAATTCCTATTCTCTGGCCAAGGCGCTGGTGAATAAGTACGATGAGGTTTACGGCGGAATCTTCTGATACGGAAGAGAAGGCGGCAGTCTGACCAATATGCCGGACTGCCGCAGGATAACAGACAGCGATACAGGCGGGGCTGCCGTAGGATCCGAAACATCCGGCACTGGGATGCCGGTTTCCGGATCTGCGGTGGCCCCGGCTTTTACAGGAGGATAGTATGCCATTTGATTTTAAAAACCGTGACAGAATTGAACATCTTCTGGAAGAACTTCAGGAGCTGCGCTACCGGAATCTTCAGGATGTGAACAGCTTTTACTGGTGGGAGGACGACGGCGCCATCGGGAACAGAGAGCCCCAGGGAGAACCCCGCCAGGTATCCGTGGGATTTCAGTGGAAGGGATGGGACCGGTATAACTGGCTGACCTGCCAGGTGGAAATTCCCGAAGCGCTGATGGAGGAAGAGGTGGTCGGCCTTTTCGATTTTGGCGCCAGAGCGGGAACAGGAAACAACGGGGATTTTGAAAGCCTGTTGTACCTGAACGGGAAACCGTATCAGGCCATGGACGGAAATCACCGGGAGGTATTTCTGGAGCCAAAGGAAAACGGCCGCCAGCTGGATCTGAAATTCCGGGTCTGGTCCGGATTAAACGGTGGGGGACGTCCCAAAGAGAAGCAGATGGAGATCATCCGGGCACAGATCGGCGTGCTGGATCATCCCACCGATGATCTGTATTTTCTGGCGTCCATGGCGCTGGAAGCCTATGACATTCTGGATCCGTCCAACGAATACCGGGAGTGGATCCTGAACGTGCTGGTGCAGACCTTCCGTCTGGTGGATTATACGGATCCGGGCAGCGAATCGTTTTACCGCAGCACAGAGGTGGCGTACCGGTATCTGGACGGACAGATGGACGGCAGAGGGAAACCGGATGTGACAGTGGATCTGGTGGGACATACCCACATTGATGTGGCCTGGCTGTGGCGGCTGCGCCATACCAGAGAGAAAGCGGCCCGTTCTTTCTCCACCGTAAACCGGCTGATGGAAAAGTATGATCATTACATTTTCCTGCAGTCTCAGCCCCAGCTGTATGAATATATCAAAGAAGATTACCCGGATATCTACGAGCACATCAAGAAACGGGTGAAGGAAGGACGCTGGGAGCCCTCCGGCGCCATGTGGGTGGAGTGCGACTGCAACATTGCCTCCGGAGAGTCCATCATCCGTCAGATTCTGGTGGGAAAAAATTTCTTCCGCCAGGAGTTCGGCTATGAGAGCGAATTTCTCTGGCTGCCGGATGTGTTCGGTTATTCCTGGGCGCTGCCCCAGATCCTGAAGAAATCCGGTGTAGATACCTTCATGACCACCAAAATCAGCTGGAACGACACCAACCGTCTGCCTTACGACACGTTCCTGTGGAAAGGAATTGACGGCACGGGAGTGACGGCGCATTTCGTTACCACTTCCGATCCGGGAGAGCCGTACTATACATACAATGGCAATACCAGCGCCCAGGCGGTAAAGAGTGTCTGGGACAACTACCGGAACAAGGATACCAACCGGGAACTGCTGATTTCCTACGGCTTCGGCGACGGAGGCGGCGGTCCCACCCGGCAGCAGATCAAACAGGCGGAGGCGGTGGACAAGATTCCGGGGCTGCCCCATATAGAAGAAATTTCTGCCACGGAGTATTTCCGGAAGCTGAACAAAACGCTGAAAGAAAACCCCATGGACGGTTATCTTCCCGTATGGGACGGAGAGCTGTACCTGGAATTCCACCGGGGTACCTATACCTCCCAGGCCTACAATAAGAAAATGAACCGGCGGATGGAGTATGTCCTCCGGGATACGGAGCTGTTTTCCGTGATGGCCGCGCTGCTTCGGGATACCCCCTATGATAAGGAGCGGATTCTCCGGGCATGGAAGATCGTGCTGTGCCACCAGTTCCACGATATCCTGCCGGGCTCTTCCATCCGGGAGGTGTACGAGGACAGCCATGTGGAGTATGAGAAAGCGCTGGCGCTGATCGGGGAAGTGGCCGCCGCTTACAACAACGCCCTGTATCAGCCGGAGGAAAACTGCTTTGCGGTGTTTAACAACAGCGGCTGGGTGAGAACCTCTCTGGTGCGGGTGCCTGCGGGATCCGGCCATGAGGGAGCGGTGATCAAAGACGAAAACGGAAATACCCTTCCCACCGTGTGGAAGGAGCAGGAGGCCCTGGTTCTGGTGAAGGATATGGCGCCCTTCTCCTTTGTGACGCTGCATCTGGGAGAGGAAGCGGCCGACGGTACAAAAACGCTGGATGACAACTGTCTGGTCACTCCCTGGTATGAGGTGAAATGGAATGAGGCCGGTCAGCTGACCCGGATCTATGACCGTCAGGCGGACCGGGAGATTCTGCCGGAAGGCGCCCGCGGCAATGTGCTGCAGGTATTTGAGGACAAGCCCAGGGCCTTTGACGCCTGGGAACTGGAGCCCACCATCGATCTGAAACGGGAAGAGGTGACAGATCTTTTGGAGGTTTCCGTCCGGGAGCATGCGCTGGGATGGGAAGTGAATTTCGTATGGAAGTATCACAACAGCCGTATCTGCCAGACCATGTGCCTGTACCGGGAGAAGAAACGGATCGACTTTAGAACCACCGTGGACTGGAAGGAACACCAGAAGGTGATGAAAACCTGCTTCCCCATGGAAATCCGCGCGGTGGACGCCAGATTTGATATCCAGGACGGAAATATCCGTCGGCCTATCACCAGAAATACCAGTTGGGAATCCGCCAAATTCGAGGTGGTAGCTCATAAATGGGTGGATCTGTGGGAGACAGGCTACGGTATGGCACTGCTGAACGACTGCAAGTACGGCCATGACATCAAGGAGGGCGCTGTGCGGCTGACGCTGCTGAAATCAGCCATTGATCCGGATTACTGTGCGGACAACGAGATCCATGAATTCACCTATTCACTGCTGCCCCATGACTGCGAGTGGTATGAGGCAGGCATCGAGCAGGAAGCTTTTGACCTGAATAATGTGCTGACTGCCAAAGCGGGCCGTCCCGTCTTTGAGGGAAGCCTGTTCTCCTTTGACCGGGAAAATGTGTCTGTGGACGCGGTGAAAATGGCGGAAAACGGCAGCGAAATCATCCTGCGGTTCCACGAATATGAGGGAGCCAGAGGAAAGGTGACCATCCGCTGCGGCCTGCCGGTGAAAGAATGGTGCCTGGCAAATCTGATGGAGGAGCCGGAAAGCACATGGAGTGAGGAACCCATCTGCCTGCCGGTGAAACCTTATGAGATTGTCACGGTGATGCTGCGCTTTTGATATCGCGGGGAAATCCCCGCAGGGGGATCCCTTTATGGCCATTCGGCCGGAAAGAGAGGAAATATGAAGATACAGTGGGTTAATAAGGTGCAGGAGGGGATTCCCTCCTGGACACCCGCAGAGGGCGGAGGCTGGCAGCCGGAGGATATCCGAAAGCTTGGCCGGAAGCGTTCGGGAAAGCTGCAGCTTCTTCTGAACGGGGAGAGCGGCAGCGTGGAGGATCTCCGGCAGGAGGCCCGGGAAATTGTCCGGGAGCTGTACCGGGGCGCCTATGAATTTTCAAAAAAGACATTGAAAGAGTGGAAGCAGGAGAGCGTCTGGCAGATGCGCCGGCGGCTGGCGGATTTCGGAGACGGAGAATTTTTCCTGGTTTCGGATACGGATCTGACAGAGGCAGTGGAGCAGGGAACGCTGGAAGGATGCTGCGCGGGATATGCCAGAGCACTGGGGGATCTTCCCAACAATTATCTGCATGCGCAGGAAATGGCCGCCTATGCGGCGGCGCTGGCAGAAGATCTGGGCTGCTCCATTCAGCTGCTGGGAAATGAAGAGCTGAAGGATCTGGGCTGCGGCGGAATCCTGGCGGTCAACCAGGGCAGCAGCCGTCCGGCAGTTCTGGCGGCGCTTCGGTATGAAGGCGCGCCCGCGTCTCCTCTCACTGCCCTGGTGGGAAAAGGGGTGATGTTCGACGCCGGAGGTTATCATCTGAAAGATATTGACGGTATGAAGGGCATGAAGCTGGATATGTGCGGGGCTGCCGATGTACTGGAGACCTTTGAGATTCTGGTTCGCCGGAAGGTAAAGAAAAATCTTCTGGCCGTGCTGGTGCTGGTGGAAAATGTGATCAGCCCGGACGCCTGCAAAATGGGTGACGTAATCACCATGATGGGCGGTCAGACGGTGGAGATTTACAACACGGACGCGGAAGGACGGCTGATTCTGGCGGACGGGCTGGAATACGCCCAGAGACAGGGAGCGCAGCGGGTAATCGACGCGGCTACCCTCACCTATGGCTGCCAGGCTGCCCTGGGCGATGAGGTGACCGGAGTATTCTGCAACAGCGATTCCCTGTTTGATGCATGGAAGCAGGCGGCGGATACGGCCAGAGAAAAGATCTGGAGACTGCCGCTGATGGAGGTCTATCATCGGAATCTGGAGTGGTCTGTGTGCGCGGATTTTGCCAATTATGCCCCCGGAAAGGGAGCGGCGGCAAGTACGGCAGCCTGCTTTCTTGAGAAGTTCATCCATCCGGAAACAGAATGGCTTCACCTGGATATGGTGGGAACTGCCACCAATCGCGGAGAACAGAAAGGACTGGCCATGGGGGCTTCGGGAGCCATGATCGGGTCTCTGACCAGGCTTCTGGAGGACTGATCCGGCGGGCCGTTTTTCCGGCTGTGGGTGATGCAAGACAGAAGAATCAGACGAAAGGAAGAAGGACATGAAAAACTATACATTTGACGGAAATATTTCCAGGGAAGTGCTGGAAAACTATCTGTCCCGGGCTGTGACGGCGGCAGGTCTGTATGACAGCAAAACGCTGGAGGATGACCTGCGGGCAATCAAGGACCTTGGGGTGAAATTTTTAGGGCGTGCCTCCGGAATCTGGTATATGATGGAGGATGACGAGGAGCATTTTCGAAAATCCGCGGCACTGGCGGATATGGTACACCGGATGGATCCGGAAATTATTCTGCAGTCCTGCGTATTTGAGTGGATTGTGGAACGGATGGAGGATGTAAAAATCCCGGCGTATGTGTTTGAGGCCTTCGGCCTTGCCCCGGAGGACAGAAATTTTTCTCTGCAGGCAGCGCTTTTTGAGAGCCCGGAGGATTTCAGAAGTCCCAGAGATGACAGGAGAAAGAACGGCGGTCTGCCGGATCTGAACCGGCTGGAGGCTCAGATGTGGTTCTACTACCGGGCAACCCGGTATATCGACTGCGGCTACGAGGCGCTGCACATGGGACAGGTGCATCTGTACACTGCCAATGACAAAGGCTTTGTGAAGACTGCCCGGCTTTTTGAGATGATCCGGGAATATGCCCGCAAACATGCCAGAAGACACAAGGTACTGCTGGACGCCCACACCCACGGCATCAACATCCGTGGAAAGCTCCTGTTCGATTATCATGCCATGCCTTTTACCAGAACGTCGCTGCATGAGGTGCCGGGCAACAAGCTGGTACTGGTGCGGGAGGGTTACAGCGAGGGAGGAGAAAATCCCAACGGCTGGTCCGCGGATACCATGCCCTATCTGATGGAGTACGATAACTGGGGCGGCCTGGTGGTGGAGGACAGAAATGCCTACACCAGAGAGGAGCTGGCAGGGAAAGACTGGTGGGGCTATGACCAGATCGCCTGGTTTGCCAACCAGAAAGAGGAGGACCGGAATCATTTCCTGGAATACACCTATCGGTGGCTGGAGGTCAACAATCCCAACGGATATTTTGAGGTTCCTTTCCGTCGGATGCTGGGCGACGGTTATGTGACCATGGAACGGGCGGATGACCACTCCATCGGCGTACAGGATTTCTATCAGGTAAATACGAAAAGCGTGGCCTGTCCCATGGGATTCGGGCAGGAAGAGACGGTGAAACGGCTCTGGGGTGAGGAACACAGCCTGAGAGAAAAGGCGGCCAATCCGGAGATGATGATCCACTACGGGGCCCGGTTGGA
>ERZ1643246.812-NODE-812-length-37769-cov-45.042637_pt1 | contig 37769 bp, 64 predicted proteins | sample MGYA00579265_ERZ1643246 | MGnify/ENA primary metagenome ERZ1643246 (study PRJEB29033, sample SAMEA4952261) | chicken gut metagenome | biome: Broiler Chicken; feature: Gastrointestinal Tract; material: Caecum | place: Ireland | collected 2018 | study: Broiler...
CAGATGTTAATAGAAAAAAGTACTATTTATAATAAATATAATATGCAGCATATAAATATCTGCATATTATTTATTTTAATATTTATTTAGATAATTAAAACAATCTACCATTCCTTTTCTATAGATTTCAATAATCTTCTTTTTAAATAATTTAAAGAATATTTTATTGCAAATTCCTCCTTCCATTTCATTTTCAATTTTTGTTAGTTCGTCTCTTTTTACATTTTTCATAATATCTTTTCCTCCGTTTTTTAAATTAGAAAAAGATGTTGATCATGTACTATCATTTCTCATTTGTATCCTCCTTTACTTATAGTAGAGGTTTTTTACTTTTTGGTTTCACTTTATTTCTTCCTCTCTATATATAAGTGTACAAAAGAGGTCAAAAAGGTTTCACTTTTTGTAAAATTTTTAGTGGTAATTTTTGACAATAATGGAATATTTTGTATTACATATTGTACTATTTAATTAGATTATATGATCTATCAAATTTGTTGATATTTCAAGCAAAAATCGGCTTTCTATTTTCCTTTTTAAGGCATTTTTATTTTAAGGTAATATACTTATATGCCTTGATTTTACTGCGTTTAGGCACAAAAAAAGAGCTAGACTAGAAATTAATCTAATCTAGCTTGATCTTATTTATATACATTATTTCTTACATAAGCATATCTACCTGTTTTAACAACATAAACATAATCTACTGAGCTTGATACATTTCTTATAATTTTTACTTGCGTTAAAGGTAAGTAAGTATATCTTGTGCCTGTTAAATTACTGTTACTATATAAATATGTTCTATTTGCTAATCTCTTATATTGTCCTACATTATTTTTTATCGTAGAAGTTGTAGAGTTTGTATAATTCGAAGTACTTATATATGCTACTCTTCCTGTTATATTTACTCTAATTCTATCTACATTAGAACTTATATTTTCTAATATTGTTACGGTTGTATTTGCTTTATATGTGTATCTAGTGCCTGTTAAATTAGAGTTACTATATAAATAACATGCTTTTGTTTTTCTTGTTTGTCCTACTGTGTTAGCTACAGCATTATTTACAGGATAACTAGTAGATAAATAAGAATTACTTACCCAACCAGAAACAGGACTTGTAATTCTACTCCAATTACCATTTGTTTCTGCTACTGCTACAGTTGTTCCTTTTTTTAAGCTTCCTACTATACTGTAGTTTGTTCCTGCTCCACTCCTAACATTTAAGTTTAAGCTATTTGTATTTACATATCTTGTATATGTAGATGTTGTTACATTACCTGTGTTTTCTTGTATGTTTCCATTATGCTTGTATGCAAAGAATCCTTTATAATTAGCATAGTTTCTAAAATTATCTATACTGCAATACACAGTATTTCCGCTAACCGTTACTTTTCCACGTCTTGTAGATGTATCGAATTTTCCGCTATATAAATATGGATCGTATATCTTTAATGTGTCTCCATCTATCCCTACAATTACGATAAAATGTCCTCCTGTTGTAAATAATCCATTTCCCACAGAACATATTACATAGTTGTTATTTCTAACTAAATTTACCGCCGTATCTAAACTAGAACATTCTTGATAGTCTATGTCAAATACGTCCGCAACCCATCTAAAAGCACTCCAATAAGTACCATTGTTAGCACTTCTATATCCATATTGAACAAATAAGTCTCCCATTTCTGGTGGTGTTATTGTTCCTTTTATTGCAGTTACAACCATTGCTGCAGAAGTTGGACCACAACCACTAGTTCCAATTGTTTGGCTACTATTTCCTACAGAACTATAAACATGGTTTTTCCATCTATTGTCTGTTTGGTTGTAATATGTAAGTCCTGTATAATCTCCTAAACTAATATTAGGATACTCTGTTGTTCCGTTGTAAGCAATTTCTCCTTGCAACTCAAATTCTTCGCTTTCTACTTCCTGCTCTTGTGCACTTTCTTGTTCTTCTGTTTGTTCTATAATTTCTGTACTTGGTAATTCTTCTATTTCTTCTTTAGACATACTGTATGTAGTTATATAATCCTTAATTTCGTTTACTGCACTATTTATTACATTTTCTGTAGAATTATCTTTATTTGCGTTATAAAAACCTAATCCTGTTAATGTCCCAATAAATACAGCAATTAATATTATAAGGAATTTTTTCTTACTTTCCATTTTACTTGTCCTCCTTATTCTTTAATATATCTCCCAGCTTTCCTAAATCTACTCCTGCTTTCTTTAAATTTTCTGCGATAGACATTACTTCCATTACACAAATATAAACTGTTATTACTTGTGCTACTGCTTTTATTCCAAAAGCATATTCTACTATGTATCCTATTAAAATTGCTACTATTAAAAGGCATTTATGTAGTAATCCTTCTCTCATTACTTTACTATCTACTGTTTTATTTATTAAAGCTTGTATATATCCTGTTAAGATATCTAATCCACTAAATATTAGAGGTGTTATAACTTGCCATAATATTGAACTAAAAGTTAATGTTTGCATTAATTCTTCCATTATTTTTGTACCTCACTTTCTATCTCATCTTCTACAACTTCTTCCCAACCTTGAGGATATGTATCTGGATCCCATACGCAACCGTTAATTTTACATATGTATTTCTTTCCATTGTATGTAATTTTGTCTCCTGTATTATAAGCATCATGTGCTCCTGTAGGTTGTACATATTCTGGATATTCTTCAACTGGTTCTGTTGGTTCTTCTCCTGTTCCTTGATTTTCTAAATTATCTAGTCTGCTCGTTATTTGAGCTAATTTTTTATAAATATCTTCTATTTGTTCTTGCATAGGTGCATAACTATTTTCTGCTACTGCATTCTGTCTTGCTAAAGTGTCTAGTTCTGTCTTTTCTGTCTCTGTTATTGCACTTTCTATATACATCTTGTTTATTTTGTATAATATATCTTTCAATTCAAATGGCTTTGAATTTATTACATCTTTTATAATCTCATACATATTAGTTACCTCCTAATTCTAATAATTGGGTATTTATATTGTTTAATTTTGTTTGTAAATTTACTGGATATTTTGCTTGCAATAATGCTATATCTTCAGTTGTAAAGATATTGTTTACACCTTTATAAAATCTTAATTTGTTTAACTTTTCTAATACTTCTATTTGTGCATCTGTTAAGTCTAGTTTTTCTTGCTCAGCTAATTCATAATAAAGCTCTACATCATTATTTAATAAGAAATTCTTCATTTTCTCTGCTGTGTCTAATTCTGGGTTAAATGTTCCTATACAGAAATTTTGTCCACTTTCCCATCCACAAATACCTTCCCTCTGATTCCATCTACTGTCAATATTTCTAAAATGTGTACATATGATTTTCAAGTATTCGCCTGATTTTCTATTGTTTATCCTTAAATTTACACTGTATCTTCTAAAATCTCCACTTGAATAATTTAATGCTACAGTTAGATTAGTAATATTTTTAGTATTAATATATCCCCAATTATGCGTTTCTTTATTGTTTTCTAAATCAAAATAATCGTTTTTTAACATATCTTTTTGAATGTTTAGGTTATATACTTCTTCTTTGTATTGTTCATAATCTGTTAATGTGTCAAGTTCTGCCCACATTTGAAATTCAAATGTATCTGAGTTAGCATTACCCCAAAGGGTATACGTTAAAGAACAATCTTCTGTTGCTGTATATGTTCTTGTATATGTTTGATTTAAGTTGAAGTTCTGAATACTATTAAATTGTATGTTAGTATTCTCCTTCCCTTCAATATACCCTGTAAAGCTAGCAGAGGCTGTTGGTTTGCTAAATAATTTAAGTCCAACCTTAACAGTTTGTCCCTTTTTAAGATTTATTCTTGTTATACTAGTACCATTATTCCTAGAAACATTTTTTATTCCTTTGTCTGTATATTGCCAATATTCATCTAGAAATCGAATTGGCATTATGTTTTTACATATTTTCTTTATTTCTGTGCTTCCTGATTCTAAAACTTTAATCTCTGAAGGATATTGTGGGCTAGGTGTTGCTCCGTATAATTCAAATGGTTTATCGTCTGTACCTTTATAAATCATGTATCTATTTTTGTAATTATTAAAGGTACCAGCTTGTGATATTGAACCACATTGTATAATAGCAATATATACATATTTAGATTTATCTACAGCAAAAGTAACATTTTGATTAAAACTAGCAAAGTATGAAGTATCGCCTGTTTCTATTTCTCTTCGTTGAATTTGTAAATATATTCCACCATTTGTTGCACTAGTATGATTTTCTTGCCATACAGTGTAGGTTTCTTTGTCTTCTAATAAATCTGTTATATCTATTGTACTAATTAAAATTCTAACATAACCTACTGTTGGTGTTCCGTTTACTGTTATATATCCGCTTTCTTCATCTTTTTCTATTGTTAATCCGTGATACTGACTCTAATACTCTTGATAGGTAATCTAGTATATTGTATCCTTCTCTTGTATCTTGCTCATTATTTCCTTCTACACTTAAACTTCCCCTTGCTCCGCTTGCATCATCTATGTATAAGCTCTTTGCTTGCTCTGTTTCTTCTATTATTGCGTTAGATTGTATGTCTTTCTCTAGTTCTTCTATTTCTGTTTCTAGTTCTGTTTGTTTTGTTTGTAGTGTTTCTATATCTTTATCTTGCTGTTCGTCATTTTCTTTTAAATTTCTTATATCACCTTTTACATCTGCATCATCATATTCTGGTATATCGTCTATTGCTTTATTGACACTCTCTGCTAATTTTTTTAAATCTGCTGGAACATCAGCAACTTTTGAGTAATCTGTTGGATAATAAATTCCTTTTCCTGTAGTAGCCATATTATTCTCCTTTCAATTCATTATAAGAATATTCTTTGATTTGATTGTATGTTTTTGTTTTAACTTCTTCATAAGTTAAGTGTCTTATAGCTTTTATTTTTAACAAAAAAGTAGAGCCAACCTCTATTTTGCTTGGCTCTGTTATAATTTCTACTATTTTATTTGCCATAGTATCCTCCTATTTTTTCATCAAAACGACAACGCAATTTTTAGGATTATCTGTCCCAACATTATCAATACTTTTTACTCCTACTCTAATATTGTCTGCTTGCAATCTAACAGAAAAAATGTTAGTAGTTGTGTCATCTGCATAAAAATTATATAAAGCATCATCATAAAGTGCTACTCCTACAGAGAGAACCAAGCAGTTACTGTAGTTAAATCCTTCTGGATAATTCAAATAAGCAATTCCTGTTCCATCAGTTAAATTTATAGTGCCTGTTACAACAGAAATTTGTCCCGCTTCTTTTATCCACTCAGACCAAGTCCCTCCGCCAAAATATCTTGTCCATCTTTCTTCATTGTTGTCTAATATTTGTTTATATAACCCTGTGGCAATTCTTTTTACCATAACACCAAAATGCTCTACTCCGCTTGGTTTATTGGTTACTGTATTTCCTCCTGCAGCATAATAAAACCCTTCTGTATTATAGTTATTTAAATTTTGATTAGTTAATTGTGTTGCTTTCAACCAATAAGCTGAACCATCTGTTACATTCTGTAAACTTTGCTCTAATTCATTTAAAATTGATTGATATTCCGCTTTAATTGCATCATATATAGTATCAAAGTCTAAAAATGTTCTCATATCTTGAAAACTAGTAATTCCTGATGAATTTGTCCTAAATCTAGCTAATTCATATTGATATACTCCTGACACATTTTTAACAATATTTGATTGCGTTAAATTAGGATATCCACTAGAACTTTTTACTATTTTATAAGTTCCTTGAGTAAAATCACTTTCTGTATTTTCTTTATCCAAATCTATTTCTATTACAAGTTTGCAATAAGAGTTATCAGTTCCTGATGAAATAGTAGTAGAGGTATCTTCTTCTAAAAATCTACCTTGAATACAAACAGCTCCACTATTTATTGTTAAATTTGTTCCACTATATGTAACTTTCATTCCATTTTTATAATTATTTGAAACTCCATTCTTCCCATCTAAAAAAGTATTAATAAATAAAGCAAATATTGGATTTCCAAATATTTGCTTAGAAAAAACATGTCCTTTTAACATTTTCAATTTTTCCTTTCTTTTAATAATTTTGCAATAAATTCTGTTCTTATATTTCCACATGTATATTCAATAAATTTATTTTGCGTTATTTTGACTGCTGAAATATAAGTATCGTAAATTAAAGATTCTTTTGTTTTTATCGTTATTGGTGTCCCTATTTTTATAATTCTGTCATAATAATTAAAAGTAATTTTGTGATTGTAAGAATTTGATTTTATTCGATCTAGTGCTGTTTGTTCTGCATCTTCATATTTCTCTGTATAAACTGTTTCTGTTTTACCTTCAGCACGATTTTTGTTTGTTATATCTGTTGTTGTTGTTCTATCACTAAGCAAATAAAGTGTATAAATATCTGTACTTGTCAAAACAACAACCTTGCTCACAACGTCTGTTTCAAAAACCTCGTTATAATTTGCAATAGGTTGAGCATTTACATCTATTAATTCTTTATTTAAAGATTTACTCTCAATTGTTATTTGTAATTTTTTATTTACAATAGAAAAACTGTACACGATATCATAAAGTTGTGTACAGTTTGCCATATATGTATGCAAATTAAAAATATTATTTTCAACATTTGTTACAGAAACATTTTTCTTAGTATGCGTTTTTACATTCAATTGCAAATAATTTAAATTTATAAAAGTATCTTCACTTTCTATGAAATTATCTGTTATTTTTTTTGCTATAAAATCTTCTATTCCTGTGTTTTTTATAATTTCGGATTCAACTACCTCTAATACAAATTGTTGTTTTGTTTCATCTCCTAAATCTTCATAAAGTTTTATATTTGTTCCATTTTCTGTCTTGCCATTTTCTACAGTTAGACAGAAATTTCCTATTTTAATTTCATACTTAGTTTTAGTGATTTGTTGTATTTGCCATTTTTGAGTCTGAAGATTTTGATAATCTGCAACTACTACATTTGCATCATTGTTTAAACTTTCTGCTGTTAAGACTTTATTTGTTGTTGAATCTCTTATAACATAATAACTATTATTGTTTTCAATCTTCCAATTTGTGCTAACTTCTTCGATTTCTACATTAGAATCTACTACACTTGCATACTTTTTTAAAGATACTACTGGTTTTATATACACAAATTCATTATTTTCTATTGTAGTTTTGTTTTCATATGAATTTAAAATAATATTTTGATCAAATATATTTGTTAAGTATTTTATTGTATATTCGTATAATTTTTCTCCATCTGTATTTTGTATACTTTCAATTTTACCCCAATAACAAATTTCATTATTCTTTTTAATAAAAACTATATCATTTGCTTTTGCTGTAGTTTTCTTTAAAACATCTATACTTGTATTAGAGTTTGTTTCTTCATCTATATTAATTTCATAATTAGATATTTCTATAATATCTTTTACTGTGAAATCTCTATAATCAAAAATCCACATAAAAACTTTATTTGTCTCTATTCTGATTGATTCTTTAGTCCATATTTGAATTACAATTTCAGATTCATATTTCTGTAAATATAAGTCTGTAAATTCTATTTGTGTCTTATATATTCCTCCTGTTTCTGGTGCTATTAATTCTAATTCATAATATCCTGTTTGAGAGTTATATGTTGCTATGTAATTTTGGTTGTTGTAAGTTACTGTTAATTGATTCTCCATATTATTCCTCCTAAACTGCTTTGTAGCGAGGATATATTGTTAATCTAGCACTTAGTACTTCGTTGTTTGCTGTTAAACTAATTTCACAAGACTTATTTTTAGGTATCCTCATAACATTATCATTAGCTGGGTTTATGCAATCTAAACTAAATAAACTTTCTATGGTTCCATCTGTTTTTTGTCTCGCTATCATAAATTGATTCTCTCTTGTGTCATATATTAGTTTTTCAAATTGTTGTATTTGAGTTGTTATCTCTACTGTTTGATGTAATTGTCCTTCTATATATAACTCTATTCTAGGATTTACTACATTCCCATCTATCTCTGCATATATTGGTGCTTCTATATGTCCTTTATTTATATATTGTAATCTTCTTGAATTATAGTCAGAAAATCTACTATTCCATTTAAAATCCCATCTAATTTCATTTTCTTGCGGTGTTATGGTATATACAACTGTATTCTCTTCATACCACAAAGACAATCCTGCAAATTCAATTGGACATGAAATCCATCTTCCTGTTCTCTCTGTTTTGTCTAATTTTACAATAATTACATCTCTATAATATGTTTTTTCTTCGGAATCAAACGGTACTATATATACCCATTTTAATTCATTAGAATTTTCAACATAATCAATAAATTCTTTTACTTTATCATATGATTTAAAATATGCTGTTCCGCTTGGATTTTTTTGTTGTATTTCTCTATTGTTTTCAATAAAACTATATCCTAATCTAACAAAGTCTGCTTCATATGAGTATCCTAAATTGCTTGGAGACACAAGGAAACATCCTTCATTCAAGTTATCCATTCTAAATTGTTGCCCTTTTTCATTTTCTAATAAAAACCTTCTTATCTTCATTTTTTGTCTCCTAACTATACATTTTTCCAAAATTATTATTAACAGATGTTATAATAAATCTGCCAGCGACATCCTTATCAATAATTATTTGTGCATTTAAATTTTTAACTGCTGTAACAAAAGCATTAGTTATATTTTCTAAATTTAATTGATTAGTATTATTTGTTTTTGAAAATGTAGAATTAACATCAAATTCAGTTGGAATCGAATTAGACATATCTTTTGATACATCTTTCATTGTATTTGAAAATCCTTCGCCTATACCTAAAGCTAAATTTGTTCCTACCTGTTCATTAAAAACTTTTGATGGCGAATGTATTCCAAAGAAATTTTTAATTCCATCTAACAAGTTTCCACACCATTCTTTTACTTTGCCTATTAACCAATCTTTTGCATTTTTAATACCTTCCCAAATTCCACTTACAATATTTTTTCCTATTTCCCATATATTAGATATGTAATTTCCAAAACCGCTAACTAAAGCACCTATGATTTCTGGTATTTTACTAATTAATTGAGGTATTGCTTGTATTAATCCCTCTGCTAATTTAACAATTAATGTAATACCCATTTCTATTAATTTTGGTAAATTATTTGTTATAGCAGTTATTAAATTACTTATTATTGTTGGTATTCTTTCAATTAGCTGTGGAATTGCATTTATTAATCCTTGTGCTAATCCTAACAATAATTGAATACCTGCATCAACTATTAAATCGATGTTGTTTATCAAATTGTCAACTATTGTAAGAACTGCATTAACAACAGTTGGAATTAATTGTGGTAAGCTTTGAGCTATTCCTTGCACTAAAGACAATAATATTTGAACACCTGCATTTATAATTGTTGGAAAATTTTCAATTAAGAATGTTAATAATGTGGTAACTAGATTTGTTACCATAGGCATTAAATTTGGCAACGACTGAGTAAAACCATTTATTAGTGTTTGTAAGATTTGCGTTCCTGATTCTAAAAGCATTGGTAAATTTTCATTTATTTTTTGAACTATTTGCGGTAACACATTTACTATTCCATTTGCAATTTCTTGAACTCTAGGTAATATATTTTGTCCTGCTGTTATTACACTATCTGCTAAATTATTAACTAAGTTTCCTATATTCTCAGTATTTCCACTCGCTATACCAGTTAGCATATTCTGCCAAGCAGATTTCATTGATGAAACAGAACCTTGAATTGTTGTACTTGCTTCTTTTGCTGTCGTTCCAGTAATTCCTATTTCTCCTTGAATAACATGAATTGCTTGATATACATCATTTAAATTGCTAATATCATACTTTATTCCTGTTACTTTTTCAGCATCAGCTAAAAGCCTTTCCATTTCTTCCTTAGTTCCACCATATCCTAATTTAAGGTTGTCCAACATTGTATAGTTTTGTTTAGCAAAACCTTGATATGCATTTTGTATCAATGTCATATCTGTTCCCATTTTATTTGCATTATCAGACATGTCAGTAATTGCCATATCAGCTACTTGAGCTGATTTTGCAGTATCTCCATTTAAGCTTTGCAACAAACTTGCTGAAAATGATGTTACTGTTTCCATATATTCATTTGCAGAAAGTCCTGCTGTTTTATAAGCATTATTTGCATAATTTTCTACTGTACCTGCACTATCTTTAAATAAGGTTTCAACACCACCAACTAATTGCTCATAATCTGCATAACTTTCTAATGCTTGTTTTCCAATATTAAGTACTGCTGAACCTACTTCTTTCATAGCACTTCCTAAAGCCTTAATTCCACTTGTTATTGCACTACTTATCAAATTTCCTTTTATTATATCTCCAAGCCTTGTAGTTTTTTCTCCCACATCTTCTTCGGCTTTTCCAAAATTAGACATTTCTGTCTTATTGCTATTTAATTCTCTTTCTAGTTTGTTTAGCTCTGCCTGTGCATTATTTAAATCTGTTTGCCATTTTTGTGTTGTTGTGCTATTTTCTCCTGTCTCCTTTTTTGAATCTTCTAATGCTTGTTTTAAGGTGTTTACTTTCTGTCTTTGTTCATCTATTTTCTTTGAAAGTACTTCGTTTTGTTTTGATAAATTGCTGACTGATCTATCATTTGCATCATATTGACTAGTAACTACTTTCATTTCACTACTTAGCACTCTTAAATTGTTGCTTATATTACTTAATGCTCTCCTATATTCACTTTCTCCAGTCAGTTTAACTGTTCCACCAAAACTTGTTGTCATCTTTTTCACCTTCTTTATCTATGTAATAAAGAAAGGCTTAGGGTAACTACTTCACAATTTTGGTTTGTGCGTGTTCCTCACTCTTTTCTTTTTGTATTCTTATTATCTGTTTACATCTATTACACTTTATTTCTGCATCTATACTAGTTGCAAAAATAAGCGTTAGCCCACAATTAGGGCATTTTATCTTTTCCATTTCTTACTCCTTTTGTTAATCATCAAACAATTCTCCTTGATGATTAATTTTTTCTTCTAATTCATAATAAGCTATCCCTTTTAGTCTAAAGTCATAATTATTTTTATAATGTTTGTAGAGTTTAAGTAATTTTCTTAATGTCATTCTTCCTACTTCTTTTTCATCAAAACCTAATAAACAATGTCCTATAAATAGTAACCACGAGAAATCAATAACAAATTCTTCATCCTCGTGGATTACACGTTTTTTACTTCTTCATCATTTTTTGTGGAATCAATAACTGTCTCTTTCATTTTCTCTGCTAAAGCTTCCATTCCTATATCTGTTACTATTCTTCCAACTTGTTTATCAGTTATAAATTCTCTTTTATTTTCTTTATCTTCATTTTCTATGTCTATTCCTTCATTAATCATTTCTAAGATACCGAATTTTAATGCTCCTATATTTATTTCGCTGTCTTTTCCATCAGTTAAATCTCCCCATTTTTCATAAGATCCATATTTTTCTTGTATTTTTTCCATAACGTTTAAATTGAAAACCAATGGATACTCCACTCCTTTTGAATTGATATGTTTCATTGTATCTTGCATATGTTTCTCCTCCTAAATAAAGAAAGCAAACTTATTTGTCTGCTTTCTTCTTATTATTTTTCTCTATTTTTTCTACATATTGTTTTATTTCTTCATATCTTTCATCTGTCACGTCTAATTCGTCATTTAGCTTGTATACCTTGTTTGTATATTTATCTTTAAATATTGATTTTACTTTAACTTTCATACTATTTCTTCCTTTCTATGCAGCTGGAGTTAATAATCCGTCTAAATATTCTTGTGCTTCTGTTAGAGTTTCAAAAGTCTGTACTTTTTTCCAGTCTCCAACCTTCATACCATTAATTTCTTCTAATAATTCCATTATATTAGCTTCAATAGAAATTGTATTATATTCTATTGATTCACCTTTTGTTTTACTATCTGCAGTAATTTTTGTAATTTGTATTCTTGGTAAAAATTCTACTTTGTATTTTTTTACTCCATTGTAAACTTTCGTAACTATATGTCCATATCCTATTTCTGGTGCTACATCTTCTGAGTTTTCAGTAACTTCTTTCTCATTTACTGTGCAGCCTTTTACATCTGCATATGTTTCATCATCAACATCATCAATAGTTAATGTTACTGTTCCCCCATTAAAAGATATATCTTTTTCTACTTCTTTATCATCTGCAAATAAGCTAGTATCGTTTCTTTCTTCTGATAAAGATGCATCAATCAACCTTCCTAATACTGGTACTTTAGAATCTGTTAATGTTTTATATTTTTTTGTTGTATAATCAATTTTATTATACTTTGCACTTCTTAATCCTATATTTGCCATTATATTTTCCTTCCTTTCTTAAACGAACATGTTCTATGATATAATCCTGTTTCTTCTTCGTACATTTCAGGACTATCTCCATCCCATGTCCACTCATTTTCTTTCATTTTATTTTTTATTGAACTCATTATCTTTAAATAATTGCTATCACTATAAATATCTATATCTACATTTACTTCACTATCTGTAATTTCATCATCACTTGCAAAAGCTGGATTTTCGTCAAGCATTGTCCATGTAACATATGTTTTACTTGAACCTCTATACTTTAAATGTGCTACTGGAATATCTAATGTAGACAATATTTTTTTTATTTCACTTTCCATACAATTACTCCTTTGACAAATATCTTTCTTGAACTTTTTTCATTGCTTCTTCTATTTGAGCTTTTTTAAATGATTTCCTAAAAAATGGTTTTTTACTTTCTCCTGAACTTGTACCATACTCTCTTGCTAGTGCGATTAAAGGTATAGGTACCCCATCTGGATATTGTTTTGTTTTTTTGGTTGTATCATAACCGTAAAATCCAACTTTATTGTTTACTCCGTCATCTGATGGAGTTCTATATACTCTTGTTATTGTAAGCCCTCTATTTAAGCTTCTGGTTGACTTAAAAGATTTACTCATATTGGCTTGTACATTTTTATATACTACTTGAGCTCCTGCTTTTGTCATATCTCCCATCATTTCAAAAGTATTGTCGTAAATTTTTTCAAATTGTTTTATTAGTTCAGTTGGAAGCATTGCTTCATATCTTGCCATTACTTTGTCACCCTCTTACATTGCATTTCAAGTTCAATATTTGCTTCATCTATATTGTTTAAATATTCAATAGTATAAATATTATTTTTATACTTTACATACACTTTTCTATTAGAATTGTAGTATGTATCTTCAACTTTTTTTGAATATCGTATAGTAAAGTTTGTATATGCTCCTTCAAAATCAGATCCACTTGCAATCAAAGTATATCCTTTTGTAGTTTTTATCTTTGCAAAAGGTTCGAGGATAATGCTTTCTTTTTTTGTAACAAATCCATCATTATCCTCTGTTTCCTCTATTTGGTATATAGATATTTTTTTATTATAATCTCCTGCATTAATCATATATTGTTCCTCGTATGCATATCAAGAATAGTTTTTATTGTGTTGTTTATATTTTTTCCATCAATATACATACTTCTATTGTCATACATATCTTGACATAGAATATAAACCACAATAACAAAATCCGAATAGCTATCTAGCGTTTCCGCTTCTTTGTTATCGGATTTTTCTGGTATTCCTGTGTAATTTTCTATATAATTTTTAGCAATATTTAAATATGATTCGAGTTCTTTTTTTGTATTTTCATCTACTTCTGTTAGTCTTATATAATTCGCTATGCTTTCAGCTGTAATTTCACTTACTTTCATTGTTTTTCCTCCTTTAGAGAAGTATCAAACAGTTATTTTCTAAGCTGTAGGTATACTTGCTTCAGAACTAGCATCTGTATCAGTTGTTCCAGATACAGCAACAGCTATTTTTTGTGTATTTTCTACTTTAGCATCTAATTCTGAGTATCCTACAACACCAATTGCATGTTGTGTAGCAAATCTTTCTAATAATATTTGAATTTCCATTGCTTCTGTTTCTTTAATTGCTAAACCTGAGAAATCACCATAAAAAATAACAGCTTTTGATGCTGTTCCTAATTTTTCTGCTTTTTCTGAGCAATAAACAGGCTTTCCAAGCAATTCATAATCCCATTTTTCATTAAATGCTCTATTTAATATATAATTTCCATCGCTATCTTTAAGTTTTCTTATTTTCTTTCTTGTGTCTCTATTCATAATCCAATATGCATTTGTTTGATATGTATCTGGGATTGTTTCTTGAATGTCTATTAATTCATCAGTTGTTATGCTTGATTTATTAGCTAATGTAACTTTCATGTTTGTTGAATCATAAGAACCAACTATTCCTGAAATTTTAGAAGTTGTTCCATTTAGACATTCTCCTTCGTAGAATAATTTGAATTTTTCAGCCATTTTGTTTACTACATAATCTGTTAAGTTAAAATCATTGTTATTTATTAATGATTTTGATATTTTTGTTAAGGCTCCTATTAAAAATCCTGTTAATTCAACTGTATTGAATTTTCCTGAATGAGAAACTAAGTCATCAAATTCAGTAGCATAATCAACTGTTACGTCATCAGTTGTGTTGTCATATAATGGAACTGCTAATGTTCCTTTCGCATCATATCTAGTAGCACTAGCATACAAAGGAGATATTTCAATTACTTTATCTATTATTTTTTTAGCAATTGTTTTTGGAATTATTGATCCATTATCGCTTTTTGTTAGTTGAGTTTCTACATTTTGAGGTGTTCCGTTAACAGTATTTCTAATAAATTGTGCAAATGCTTTTATATCTTTTTCTTCTTGTGTTAATTCTTTTTTATCTTCTATTTTTTTAGTTTCCATTTTGTCTATTTTTTCCTTTCTTTCTAATGTAGCGTCTATATTTTTTATTTCTTTTTCTATTTCATCAAAATTTTTAATTTCTTCATCATTCATAGCTCTATTTTCTGTTTTTGCTACATTTAATATTCCTTCCATTTTTTCTTGTAAATCGTTTCTTTTTTCAATTAATTCTTTTTCATTCATATTTTTTACCTTCCTTCTTTAAATTTTTTGCAAAATAAAAAACAACTAATTTGTAGTTGCTTTTATTATTTTTTTATATTAAATAATCTCTTTTCAAAATCAGAATAATCTAATTTTGGTTCTTTTGTATTTTTTAATTTGTCTTTCAAGTTTTGTGGAACATTTTTATACTTCTTAAATATGTCAGATACGCATGCTGCTACTTGTTTTTGTTCTTTTATTAGATTAACATTAAATACTTCATCAATTTGTTCAGCTCCAAGCCAACTTTCTTCATTTATTAGTTCTTTAATTTCTTCTTGATTTACTTTTGACTTTTTCATGTAAAGTGGAATCATTGTACTATTTTCGATTGTATCTAGAACATCTATACATTTTTGAAAATCTATTGCGTTTCCATAACAATAATTTATAGGCTTATGTATCATAATTACTGAGTTTTCATAAATATTGATATCATCGCCCATCATTAAAATGAATGTTCCTGCACTTGCACATAAACCATCTACATATGTGTGTATTTTAGTTCCAGAATCTTTTAGTCTTTGTAGCATACTACAAATAGTAGTTGCCACAAAAACTTCTCCTCCAGGAGTATTCATGAAGATGTTTAAATCTGATATGTTCCCTAAATTATCTAGCTCTTTTTTGAAACTTTGTAGCCCTACTAATGTTTCGTCTTTTTCGCCAGTCCACCAGTCTGTGTCGTCTGTCACTATTTCTCCGTATAAATAGAGGTCAGCACTTGTATTTGGTATTATGTTTTTTATTTCATAAAACTTATTCTTCACTTTGCTCACCTCCCTCCGCTTCTTGGTAAATATTTTGTTCATCTTGCTGATTGTTTTCTTGGTTATTTTGAGTTATTTGATTATTATCAGTATTTATTTGGTTATTTTCCTCTGTTTTTTCTCCCATTTTAACCATTTTGTTAGTATTTGGTGTATAAATTTGTTGTGTTTTTGGGTCTAATAATACACTTCCTAAACTAATATTTATTAAATCTAGTCCTTCTAAAGCATCATCACCTTCAAGATATCTAACTTCATTTCTTGTCTTAAATCCTGTTTCTATTGCAATTTTATATGCTTCATATCTTTCTTTTATAGACCCTCTCATTAATTCTGTATAATCTGGAGCAAAATAATAAGACTTTTTTTCTCTTTCGAGTAAAAAGTCTCTATTTAGTGCTGTACAAAAAGCATTTGCAATAGGCATAATTGTTTCTTTTATAAAACTTTCATTTGAATTTCCTATATGAAAAATTTCTTTTATTTCATCGTCAAACGTTTTGTTTTTTTCATTTAATTGGTTTTCTACTGATGTATTAGAAGCCTCTTGAAACTCCATTCCATCGTTTAGTATAAGGCAACTAGAATTTCCTGCAAAATACTCATTCCATGCATTTTTTAGTGTTTCCATTCCTTCTTTATCTAAGTGTTTTTGAGACTTTAAAAATCCTTTTTTGTTTCCTCCTGTTTTCATTAAGTCTAATTCATATAATATTCTTTTATATGCTGTCTCTAAACTCTTGCTTATTTCTTCTGTATATCCTTTTCCATATGCACCATTTTTTGTGTTTCGTAATATTTTTATAAAATTAAAAGGTTTATAATATTTTCCGTCTACGATTATTTTGTAATTTTTAAATATTGCATCTGTATTTTTTTCAAATGCTACTTTTCTTTCTTCTACGTAGTTTAGTCCAGTAAAAGTATTCCCAGTCTTTTTTATATAAGCATATCCACCTTTTCCCAGCAAATAATCTTCACATATTGCCTTTTTAAATTGAAAACCGTCTAAAGTATCTCCTGTATCATAATTTATTATATTTACTCTATTGTCATCTATTTCAGATGTTTGTTTTCTTCCATCTTTTGTGGATTTCTTATATAACTTAAATGGTATCATTGCAAAAGAATCACAAATCAATCCAACTGCACTTGATACTGCTGGTATCATTAAAACTTTATCTCTGTCTATTTCTTCTCCTGCAATTACTGCTTTCAACAATGGATCTTCAACCATTTCTTGGTCTTCTTCTACTAATTGCTTATACGTTTTATTTAAAAATCTAGTTTTAAACTTGTCTATTATTTTCACTTTTTCACCTCTTTTCTAAAAGCTTTGACACACGAAATCATCTTCGTTTAATATTTTTTGTTGCAATAAATATAAGGCATCTATTGTACTCATGACCATGTCAACTTTACCATTTGACTTTTTTTTGCTTATATATTTGTTTAAATTCGTATCTTCGACACATCTTGCATTCTGAAAATTAATTTCGTATAATTTGTCTCCGTCATAGCTGAATTTACGCTCCAATATGCTTTCTTGAAGCCATTTTGTCGGCATGTGTAGTATCTTTGAGTGTTGTACTACTTCAACAGTTATGTAGCCAGCTTCGTCTAGTTTGTTTGCTGTAGATATACAATTGTATCTATCGTAGCCTATTTGAACTATATGCACTCCATATTTTTTTTCCAAATTCATTATAAAGTTTTCAACAAAGCTATATGAAATTACTTCGTCTCCACAAGCATAACAACTTCCTTCTTCAATAAACCTGTTGTAGTTTGTTCTTTCTTTGCGATTTTTTTCTTCTATTCTTCCAGTCGGTATAAATGCCCATGATTTTGCGTAAATTATATCGTCTTCCATTGTAACCATTGAAACAGATGTATTATCATTTGTCTGTGCTAAGTCGAGCCCTACATAAACATCTTTTCCGTTCCAATCAAATTCACCTTTAATGTTCTTGCATAATCTCAATTTATCCAATGAAATAAAAGACTCTGCTGAATTTGAAGGAACAAAATAATTCATATGTTTTGTTAAAAACTCTGTTCTTTCTTCTGGTTTTGCTAATGCTTTTGCTCTACTAGCTCGAATTTCATTATAGTTTTCTTCAACTCTTAAAGGATTTGCCATTTGTAACCCTATGTCGTCCCACAAATGTTCCTCTGTTGCATAATAAACTAATGCAAATAATCTCTCATCTGTTTCTAATCCTTTATAAATTTTCTTTAAATAGTCTAATTCTCCAAGCATTATAGATTTATCTTCAGCATAAGCCGAAGTTAATCTAAACATTAGTGGATTTTTAATGTTTAATTGGCCAGATTTCATTGCTTCAACATTTGAATTATCTTTCATTGCTCCAAATTCGTCAGCAATAAATGCACTTGGCTTGATTGAATTGTTTCTGTTAGCTTCAGCTGTTCTTGGTTGATAAAATGAATGTGTTAATATACACTCTAATCTTCCGCTTAAGGTTTTAGGTATATTAAAATATTGTCCAACTATTGGACTAACACTTAAAATTTGAGCAATTGCCTTTTTCACTTCTCCAGCTAGATCTCTATCAAGACATATTGAATAAAATTCTGAATAGTCATCTTCTGTTAGCATTAAAATTATAAATATTAATGCTGCCAAAAATGTTTTTGTATTTTTTCTAGGTATAAATAAGTCGACTTCTCTATATCTATACTTTTTAGAATCACATTTATATCTCCATCCAAAAATATTTGCAATAAAAAAAGCCTGGAAATTTACCAAACCTTCAAAAATACTTTCACCTGTAACTCCTAACCCTGTTGCAAAATTTAATAGTTTCAATATGCCCTCTATTATTTCAATTTTTTTTGTATCAAAATAATAGGGATAATAATCATTATTTTGTTTCTTTAAATCTTCCAAAAACCATTCACATTGTTTTTTGACTTCAAACGTAGTTATTTCTTTTCCACTTATGCAATTGTTTGCATATTCTTTTGCTTTTTCAAGTAGCATTATGCTTCACCTCTTAGAACTTTTAAAAGTGGATTGTCTTCTTTTTCTTCTTTCTTTGGTATGCTTCTTAAAGCTGATGCAATCGTCATTACATTTTCTTTTTCTATATCGAGTAGCATTTTTCTTTTAGATGCTATTTGTTTATCTATTGCCAACATCGAACTCATCATTTTTGCTATTTCTTTTGCATATTCAAGTTTATATGTCAATACTTCTTCGTTGATTTCCATTTCTTTTGTTATTTCTTTCGATTCTTTCTTTAACTCAAATATTAATTTATAAAATTCTTCTCTTCTTTCTTCTAAGTCATGACATTCTGCTTGAAGAAGGCAATATCTATTTATAACTGCTTCATATATTGCATCATTTTTATCTATATTTTCTAATAATTTTTGTATCCTTTTAAATTCTTTGTGTGCGACTTTATTTTGTTTGACTTCCTTTCTTTCTTTCATTTTTGTTTCGGTACATAATGCTTTTTCTCCTTCTTCTCTCAGTTTAAGTTCAGCTTTTGTCCTATGTGATTTCTTTTCGGTTGTTAAAACTTTAAAAGGTTTTGGTGGTGTTGGCATTTCGTTTCATCTCCTCTCTCTTTTGATGTGGGAATATTTTTAAAGCGAAGGTGGGCGGTCGGTGTAAAAACGAATTTTTATTTTTCATTTTTGTTAGTAGGGGGGACTAAAAATGTAAAAGTCCTACTTTTATTAGGACATTTTTCACATTTATCATAAGGTCTATATCTAAATCCACATTCACAAAAGAGTGATGCTGATGGACTTCTTCTTATGAATCCATAGTCTGCTAGTTTATTTCTTATCTTACATATCTTAGGAATGTTATCTTTCATTGTTTACTCTCCTGTTCATTTATTATTGTTTGTACTTCTTCTCGTGGTATCTCTCCACTCTCACACATCTCATGATGATAACCACATACTGTTAATAGATTATTATTGTCTAATCTTTTATTATAATCTTCGTTGATAGGTATATTATGATGTACGCTTAAGTCTTTAGTATTATATTTGGTTACTGTATTATATAACTCTCTAATACATATCTGACATAAATATAAATCTCTTTTCTTTATTTCTTCTCGTTTCTTTTGCCATTTACTTGTCCATCTAAACTTATCCGCTTCTGTAGTTTGTTTCTTTTTACTTGCCTTTTGCTTGCATATATATTTACTATCATGTATTCTTCCACAATATTGACAGCTTTTTAACATTACTCATTATTCCTTTTATTTACAGCATTACTTATTGCATCTGCTGTATTTAGTATAAGTTTAATAATATAATCTAATATTCCATAAATTATTGCTATACTTATTATTCCACAAATAAGTGCTATCGGACTTAATATAATTATTAATAATATGTTTAACATTATCAGTTCCTCCTTTTTGGGGTAAAATAAAAAAACACCCCTTTTTAGAAGTGCTTTCTGTATTACTGTCTTAATGGTGCCCCTGAATTATCTCTAAAATTTCCCGTTGAAATCTTTACTAAATCAACAATCCATCCAATACCGCATAATCCAAATGTGCAACTATATAGCAATCCTTTCCCTATATTTCCAACATAATATTGATGTATTCCAAACCATCCACCAATTGCACAATATTTTAACGCTTTATTTCTCGATTTGTCGCTTGTCATAGTTGTATAATTTGCCATACAAAATCATCTCCTTTTTTGATAAAATATAACAAATTTGTTAAGGATTATCATCTTATGTTAAATTTTGTTATAAAAAATGACTAAATAAGTAAGCATTTATTCTTTATTCTGTATGAGCAATATACTATTTGTTCGTCTAAGTTTAATATTTGTAATAATCCACAATCTTTGCATATTTGTGGAAGTTGTGCTTTTATCTTTTTTATTTTAAAGTCATATTCTTTTTCTTCTAATCTATCTATCATCTTTATAGTTTCCTTACATTGATCTAGTTTGCAATCTTTGCATAGTTTGTTACAATTACTACATACAATATTTGTTTCTAAACATCTTTCCATCTATTCTTCCTCTGTGCAATATATTTTGCCATCTCTTGCTATTATTTTGCAATCTATATTCTTTTTGCATTTACTACAATGTTCTTCTTTATACTTTTCTAATCTTTCTTTATTTGTCATATTATTTTACCTCAAATCCTATTTTATTATTTTTTTCTTTCTCTAGGATATATTTATTATCTTTTGCTTGTATTTCAATGTATGCTGTTTTATATTCCATCTTATCTATTAAGTTATCTATTCTTTCCAATATTTTTGTATTTGTCATGTGTTTTCTCCTTTTCTGGTCTAGGTCGAAGGAGTCGAACCTTCACTCTCAGGTGTCCAAGACCCGCATTTTACTATCAAAACTTGACCTAGATATACAGGAATTGCACTAACATAACACCGTTCCTATAAGCACCTTACAGTTAAGACACCTCAGTTAGAGCATTATCTTTTAGTACATTTCCAGAAACCTTTTCTACTTCTTGGTAGATAGGCAAAAAGGCTGTTGCCTACAACGCCTCGCGTCCTTCATACTCCTATAGTATGTGGAATTTATTTCACAATTCTTTAACTATATAAACAATAGTTAGTAATTGTTGAAAACTAATTTAATTCTATTTTTTCTATTTCTGCTCTTATTCTTAGCATTCTTATATAATTTCCCATATATTTCTTTTGTTCTTTTAATATTTCTAATGAACAATTAGGTGTAAAATTTAAAGTTCCAGCTTCATATTTTACAGTCATTTTATCTAATTTGTCATATCTGATTTTAGCTTGCAAATATTCAGCCTTAAATCTTTCTTTATAATCTTCGCTGTTCATCATCTCAATAGTATCTTTTAATTCCATTTCTATTCCTCCTAATCTTTTTTAATAATAAAAGAGCAAACATTGAAACAACATCTGCTCTTCTTCAAAATATTTTATAATTAAATAAACTTTTGGGGCGATTATTTAAATTTTTATTTGCAACTTTGGATTCGTGTATTTTTCAAATACAACTGCATTTTCACTATTTGTATTATACTATATATAAATTTACATTGCTATATAAAAAAGTGGTAATTTATAGGGACATTCTAGTTTTTTGCCTTAAAATTATAAATAGGTTTTATTATTTTCTCTATTTCAACAGTATCTTGTATGTTGTCTATAATTTCTTGCATTGGTTTATATGCAAATGGTGCTTCATCTATTGTCTCTTCTAGTACGCTTGTTGAATAAATATCTTTCATGCTTTCTTTAAATTCTTCTAACTTAAATGTTTCCTTTGCTTTTCTTCTTGACATTAATCTGCCTGCTCCGTGAGGTGCTGAATTATTCCAGTCTTTATTACCTTTTCCTATTGCTATTATTGAGCCATCTCTCATATTAATTGGTATTATTACTCTTTCTCCTTTATTTGCTTTTATTGCTCCCTTTCTTACTGTATTATCATCGAAACAAATATAATTGTGTATTGTTTCAAATCTATTGTTCATTATTGGTGGATAGTCAATTTCAGGAACATAAGTTAATTGAAAATAATTCATTAATATTTCTTTAGCAATATTTAATCTATTTAAACTTGCATATTCTTGACATATCTTCATATCGTGTAAATACATTTCTCTATATTTACCAGTTAAATAACATAAGTCATTTGGCAAGTCTGGTTTATTTTTTTTATATTCTGCTTCTAGTTCTTTTAAAGCTTTCTGTATTTCTGATTTTCTGCCTTGCTCCTTATATGTCCTTATTATTTCTTCTTTTCTTTTAAACATTTCTTCTTTACCAGAACATAATTCTATTGCTAAATTTTGATAGTAATCTGCTACTTGTTTTCCTAAATTCCTACTCCCTGTATGAATTACTAAATACTTGTTGTCCTCTTCGTCTACATCTACTTCTATAAAATGATTTCCTCCACCTAATGTTCCTATTGCTCTATTAAATTTCTTTGTTTCTGTTAGTTCTCTTAAACAATATAAATTATTTATTTGAGTAAAATCTACTAACTTTTGTTCTCTTATATTCCTTCCTGCTGGTATGTTTTCATTTATTACTCTATCTAATTTTTCTAAATCTAAATCAACTTTCCCTAATTCTACGCATAACATACCACAACCTATGTCTACGCCTACAATATTAGGTATTACTTTATCTCCTAAATCTGCTGTAAAACCAATTACACAACCTTTTCCTGCGTGAACATCTGGCATTATTCTTACTTTGCAATTTTTGAACGGCTCTTGCTCTAATAATAAATTTATTTGTTCTACTGCTTCTTGTTCAATATCTTTCGTAAATATTTTTAAATCTTTCATATTTCCTCCTTATAAATTTAACATTTTTTCTATTGCTCTATCTGCTATTTTCTTTATTGCGGCTCCACCTCTTGTTTGTCCAAATAATTTCCAGAAAACTCTATTCCCTATATCATCATAACTATTTCCTTCAATATAATGCTCTATTATTATAGTTCTTTCTCTAAATTTTAATGCTTTTAAATATATTTCTACATCTTCTATTCGACTTTTTATTATTATATTTTCCGCTTCTAATTCTGTTTTTTCTTCTTCTAACTTTCTTATTTTTTCGTCTTTTTGCTCTACAGAATTTTCTACTACACTATTAATTTTATTAGTTGGACTACTTTGTGCTTCTTTATATGTTGTAGTTGTTTTTATATTTATTTCTTTTTCTTTTTTCTTTATTAGCTCATTTATATCTTTTATTCTCTTTTTATTCTTTTCATATTTTGCTATATCTTCTTTGTTTTTATCAAATAACTGTACTAGATCCTCTCTGTTCATTTGTACCCTCCTACAAAAAACTTACATTTTCTGGTCTAACATTCCTTGGTGCTTCTTGTTCTTCAATTAATCCTAGCTGATATGGAGTAAAACATTCTCTTGCTCCTGTTAACAAATCTTTATAGAGTATAAAATTAGGATATTCTTTTACTAGTATGTACTCATGATTATTTTTACTTATTACTTTTGGTATCTTCATAATTTATCACTTACTTTCTTGATTATATTCTGTTAATATTTGTTCTTGTATAAAGTCTAATGTCTTTGTTGATTGATAAATTCTTCCTGCTAAAAATGTTAAATACCATAATGTAAAAATAATAAGCAAGATAATTAATCCATCTACTTTATTCATATTACTTTTCCTCTCTTTCTTTAAAACATTTTATTTAATTCTCTTTCAACTGTATCTATATCTTCTGTTTCCTGTTCTTCTAATTGTTTGTTTATTTTGTTTACTGCTCGTATTAGTTCGTTGATTTTTTCCGCATTTACTTCTGGTCTAGCATTTATTATTTGCATTTCATCTAGTTCTTCTATTTCTTTGTTTTCTTCTATTACTTCTACTTCTGCTCTTAGTAAAACATCAATAAAGTGTGTGGTCATCACCCTATATAACAAAGTTTCATAATATCCATTATCTTTTTTATGATTGTATTCTTTTTGACTTTTATTGTATTCAAATATAGTATTATCAAATTTTATTTTTTCTGGTATTTCTTCATTATTATTTATTTTATTTAAAATATCTATTACTTTCATTTTTCTACCTTCTTTCTACTGTTCAGTACTGTTTAATACTGTTCAGTTTATTTTATATAAAGTTTCAATTCTGCAAATTCATTTTTACATTCATCTGCTCCAAAACTTTCTACAATCGCATAAACATGCTTATGTCCATTTATACTATTAGTTTTGCTTATTTCAAGTAAACATTTTAAAAAGTCTGTTTTATGTTTGTCTTTATCACTCCAATATTCAATTGCTTCTTCTATCAACTTTTCTAATTCTGCTATTGTTTTCATTATTTCTTTTCTCCTTCTATAAATTCAAAACAATATTCAGGAAAATATAAAACTCCATCTGGTTCTTCTTCTCCTTTTGCTACTTTTCTTGCGTATTCTTCATCTTCTCCTATTTCTATTAAACTTTTGTAGATACTTTCTTCGTATTCTTTTTCCGCTTCTTTTGTTATTCCTCCTAATATTATATATTCTTCATTAAATTCACTTTTATAGACACTGTATGTATATCCTTTCATATTGTCGAAAACTTTATCTATGTCTTCTTGGCTTGCTTGTCCTGTTTCTTCAAGTGCTTTATCTACATGTGGATTCTTTATATATTTAGCTTTAATCATTCTTTTATATTCCTCCTTCCTCTCTTAATTTTTTTCCAATATAGTTTATACACTCTTTAAGCCCTATTGTGTCATTTTCTTCTATGTTTCCATATCTGCTAAATTCATATCTGTTCATTACTATATTACTTGCTAAAATATTAAATATAAAGCTTAATACTAAATGCTCTTTTCGTGCATCATATTCTATATCTTCATCTACTATTTCATTTAAGTATTTTATTTTCTCTTGTCTTTCTCTTTCTTTTTTGGTCATCTTTACTCTCCTACTTCCTTATTTTTATTCTATTTTTATACTTTTTTAATAAACTTGTACTGTTTTTTTGTATTAAGTTTGTTGATTTGTGTCTAAAATAACTTTAAAAATTGCTCTTTAGCTTTATCTACAACTGCTCCGCTTCTTATTGTTTACTTTTATCTTTTTTAATAGATCTATATATTTTAAGTAATATTCTGGCAGATAAATTCGCATATTCTCTAGCTCTTTTTTATTCTTATTTGCACAACACCAACAACTTACCCTATCTAAAATATCGTATAGTCGTACTCCATTTTCTTTCCAATAAAAACCTCTGTTATAGCAATATTTTAAGCAATCTTTTTCTGTCATTTTCCAGTCAACAAGCGGTAATAATTTATGTTCATTTCTTTCTTTTTCTATTCTTGCAATTTCATCATAAGCTATTCCTATAAATTCCATATAATCTTGTCTATACTGTTCTTTTAAATATTTTTCTATTGTCCTATTTTTCTCTGTTGTTTCCCATCTGCATCTGCCACCACATAAATCATAACCGCGTTGTATTTTTCCATTTCTTTTGTGTACCTCTTTTTCTAGCATTTTGTATTCAAAACTTTCTGTAGGTTTCAGTTCCGTATATTTTATATTTAATTTTTTTAGTAACCCTTTTATGATATCTCTAATATCATAAATAGCTTGAAATTCCATGCCTGTATCATAAAATATTACTTCATCTATATCATATCTATTTTCTATAAGTAGTAATAACATTGCTAAGCTATCTTTTCCAAAACTAACACTTGCTATGTATTTCATTCTTCACTTTTCCTCCATTAAAAATTCATCTAAAATATCTTGATGTTTTTCTTCTAAAAATGTCCATAATTCATCATAAGCTTTTGTTAATACTTTCATACTTTCTTTTAGTTCTTTGTTTGAATATCTAAATACATGATATTTATTTGCTATAAATTCTTTTTGTCTTTGTATTGCTTCTCCTACTGTCATTCTCTAACTTTCCTTTCAAAACATTGTTTTACCTCATTTATATTTTTATATCGGTTTATAACTAATTGGTCATCATAATTAATTATTGCTAATGCCATTAAATCTATTACTTGTTCTTTAAATTTATCGTTGTTCGCTAAAATCATACATCTTTTGTTTTCTTCATTTAATTCTTTTCGTAATTCTACATTTTCTTTTAATTGTTCATTTATTATGTTGTCTTTTTCTTCTATCATCTCTAAAGCTATTTGTAATGATTTTAAATCTTCATAATCTAAAGTTGCTGCTATATTTGTATTTCCACTTTTTATTTCATCTTTACTTAGTTCTACTATTTCAAATAGATTTTTTATTGCTTGTTCTTTTGTCACTTAATCACCTTCTTTTCGTCCAATTTTCGTCCATCTTCGGCTAGTTTTCGTCCGACACATTGGGCAATAATTTATTTCAGTCCCCATATCCATGCTTTTCTCCCAAAGCATTCCATTTATTATAAAAATATTTAAAAATTCAAAATCATTATCATGTAATATACTTTTCCCTACGCCATCTCTACAATATTCGCACATTTTATTTCTCCTCTAATAATTCTTGTATATCTTCTACTGGTATACATTCAAATCCACTTATATTTATTGTTTCATTTTTTATTAAATCTTTTACTTTTTGTTTTGATACAAACTGACTCATATATTCTTCAAATTGTGTGTTGTCTAAATCTCCCCATTGCTTAAATTCTAGTTTTGCTTCTAGTTCTTTTACTCTATCTACTACATGTGCTATAGCTAATTGATTAGATATTCCTATCCAATTTGCATGTTCTGGTTTTATTAGCTCTTCACATCTTTTTATGTCTTTTTCTATGCTACCGACATTTATGTCGCTACCTTCTTCATACTCAATGCTTTCTTCTCTTTCTATTTGATAATCTGTGTCATCGTATTTGTTCATTGTTGTACCTCCTTAATTAAATCCCATTCTAATAAACCATATTTTTTTATACTTTTTTTATTTTGTTTTAAATATTCTATTACTAAATCAACATCTATCATTCTTACATCCTTATTTTCAAAACATATTAGAAAGTATGCTTTACAACCTGCATTTTTACACTTTTTTAATTCGTTAACTTGTTTTATATCTTTTTTCAATATATGCCATGTGTCTGTTTTACATTGTTTTGCATCAAAACAATCATGCCTATTAGGTAAGAATATTTCGTAATCAAAACTTTCTCCTTCTAAATATGTACCATCTTGTAATCTTTTAGGATAATTCTTGTGTCCATGAAATCCTATTTTCTCTATGTATTCAATCACTTTCTCAATCTGTTTTTCAAAACTGCGACCTTTTTGCATTTTTTTAAGCTCCTTTGTAAAATAATCTATTTAATATTTGACTTGCTTCACTTTTTGTTAATCCATCAGTATTAAAATTTTTATATATTTTTTCTATCATATTTTTTTGTTTCTCACTTGCTTTGCTTTTTCCCCATTTTTTTATTTGTTTAGTGTCCCATATATATCTTTGATCATAATAATTTTCACACAAATATTGATATGCTAAATCTAAAGCTTCTTGCATTTTCATCTTTTTACCATATAACATTGTTTCTCCTAGTTCATCTTGTGCTGAAATTATTAATCTATTTTTTTTTAAGGTACACACTAAATCTCCATTTGGCATTTTAAACCAATTAACATTATGAGTATTGTATGCTTGTCCTTTTGCCCATAAATTTACATATTCAATATTTTTTATCCAACTTTCTGGTGTATCTGAAAATTCTTTTATTAATTCTGGTAAATCAAATAAATCTCCTTGAATTTCATCTCTTTTTGATTTTGGAACATTTTCTAAATCTATGCCTAGTAAACTTGGCGCTGTACATAAATTACATTTTCCTGTTGTTCCTACTAAATCTATTAATGTTAATTTTTTCTTTCCTGGGTAAAGTCTTAATCCTCTACCTACCATTTGAGTGTATAAACTGTTATTTTGAGTTGGTCTAGCAATCATTACAGTTTCAACAAGTGGCATGTCAGTTCCGTTCTGTAAATATCATGCAATTTACTAAGACAGGGATTTCTCTATTAGTGAATTTTTGTATTAATTCAGCTCTATTTTTTGTATCTGCTGTTACTGCTACTGCTCCTGGTATAAGTTTTGCAATATTTTGTGCGTGTTCTACAGATGTTGCAAATATTAATGTTTGTCCTTCTGCATATTTTTGATATGCCTCTGCTATTGCTTCATTTAAGATTTCCGTGTTCATTACTTCTTCTAATTCCCCTATAGCAAAATCCCCCATCCTTCTTGCTACTTTGCTTATATCATAACCTATGTTTACTCTTAAACACTCAATGTCTGTTAAATATTTATTTTGTATAGCCCATTTCAAATCTCTTTGAAAAATTATCTTTTGAAATACATCATCTAATCTAACTTTATCTCCTCTATTAGGTGTAGCTGTAAAACCTAATAAAAGTCTTGGTTTAAAATAATTTATGATTTTTTTATAACTTTGTGCTGCAGCATGATGTGCTTCATCTATTATTATTGTGTCAAATTCATCTGGCTTGAATTTCTCTAATCTATGTGTTAAACTCATTATTGAAGCTATTATGACTTCTTCTCCATTGGAATGTTGACTAGCCATTTCTATTCCGACTGGGCAGTTATAATACTTAATCGGTTGTGTTATTAATTCTTCTCTATGTGCTAAAACTAGCACACGACCTTTTCTTTTTATATTTGTAAAAGTTGCTGTCTTACCTAATCCAGTAGCCATTTGAATTAGATAAGATCCTGATTTTAAATTATCTATTATGTCTAAAACTTCTTTTTGATAGTCTCTAAGTTTTAAATCCATTTAGTATCTCCTCCTCTGTTGCTGGTATGTATTTTAATATCTGATTTAATTTGTCCAGTATTTCTAATACTTTTGGCAAATATTTATCCGCTTCTTCCAAATGTTCTTCTATGTAATTGCATCCGTTATAATATCGTTGTAGTAATTTGTTGTAGGTTTGTTTTATTCCTTGCATTTTTTTTACCTCCTATAAAAGCCTTGCTTTTTTGCGATATATTAAAATTCCAATTTCTGTTATACGGGTTTCCTGGTTTAAATCCACATAGTAACATGGCTTTTTTAAACTGTTCATTTGTTACATACAAGCCCTCTTGATATTGAATTAAATGTTTTAATCCATATGAAGTACCACATTTATAATTTGTAGATTTTATTGGTATAAAATTTTCTTTTATCCATTTCAACAGTTTATTTTTATCTTTTGTATTTAATTTTTCAAAATTATCTTCACTTTTTTCTATATAATATTTAGACATAATATTGTTTCCTTTCTCTTCTAGTCTAACCTCCAATTTTATTTTTTTGCATACCTCAAATATGCCATTTCAATAACGGTCTAACCTGTCTAACCTTTTTCAGCGAATATATTTATATTTTTTATAAATATATTATTTCTAGAAAATATTAAAATTTTTCCATATAAATAATATTATTTTGTTAGAGGTTAGACTTTTATATTTTTATTTTATATAAGTCGCTTGTTTCTAATGTTTTTTATGGTCTAACCTTGGTCTAACCTTTTTTGTTTGGTTAGACTTTAAAACGGCAAATCAGCCATTTCTTGTTGTTCATAATTTTCTTCATAAGCAATATCTGATTTTTCTGGTTCTAATTTAAATTTTATATAATTTGCTTTTACACCAAATGCTTTAGTAGAATGTGTGAATTTTCCTTGTGTATTTCTTTCTATTTGGTTTCTATCTGCAAATTTCCTTATTACTGCTGTAAAATCAAAGCCTGCTTTATTTAATGCTTCAGCATATAAACTTTTATTTACAAGACAGATATCCTGATCTTCAATATATTTACCCCAAATTTCTCCAGACTCGTTTTCTTTAAATTTATTTATATTTTGTGAAATCCAGTTCATAGTCCACTCATAGGCTCTTGTTGATACATCAACATCTTTTGTACTTGTAAGCCAATTGCTTACATCCTCTACTGTCAATTTTTCATCTTTAAATATCAAATCTGTAGATATTTCATCTGCTAAAAGTATTGTTGCCATTGCCATTGCCTGCTTATCAGTTGTATCTGTCTTTTGTAATATTTCTTGAAATATCTCTCTATATCTTTTTTGCAAATCTTCTTGTTTTGGTATATTGTTTATAAAATCTTTACCTGCATATCCATAATTTTTTCTTACAAAATTACTTATATAATTACCATCTGCAATTACTTTTTCTGTTGCTTCTACTTCTATTACTCTATTTTTTACACCTCCACCAGAAGTTGCTTTTGTTATTGGTTCTTCTCCTGTAAAAAGGAAGCAACAATTCCATTGTTTTAGTAATTCAATTCCGCCATATGCTTTTCCTCTTCCTCTATCTACCCCTTCAGTTAAATACATTACTAAATTATCAAATGAATCCCATCTATTTTTTATAGTCTGTAATTCATCTCCAGCAAATGGTATATCGTGAACAAAACTTGCATATCTAGCTAGAGCCACTTGGGTAGCATTTAATGTTCTTGTTAATTTTCCTACTTCTGGATTTCCCCATACAGACATCGCCAACATTAAGCCTACAGTTTTTCCTGCTCCTGTTCCTCCCCATATATGTACAACAAATGGTAATACCCCTAATATTTCATTTAGTACACTAGCAAATGAAGACGCTAAAAGTAAATGTGCAATTTTGCTTTCTTTTCTTACTCCTTTGCATACTTTTTTCCATTCTTCATAATCTCCTACTTCCTTTACACTTGCATATACATCCTTAAAAGCTATATCTCCATCGTATTTCAAATCATCTACATAAGGTGCAAATTCATTTTCTATCCATCCTAGTCTATTTGTACTACGATTTACTGGTATTTCTTTTGCATTTAAGGAAATTACATCTGCTATATAAGAAACCAGATCTTTTGCATTTTCCGAATTGACTTCTACACCTCTGTCTGACAATTGAATAATATTAGATTTATTTGCTACAACACTTCTTTCTATTGTTATGTATTGCCATTTATTATCTTTAAAAAATGCTAATTTTATCTTTTCTGTTTCTGAGTCTACATTAATTAATCTTTCTACTGGTAATATTGGATGTGGACAAGCAACTATTGTTTGTGGTATCATACCTGCACTCATTGTGCTTTTTGTTACCCCTGTATCATTACAGTCCCATTTACCGCATTTCAAATTTTCTATTGGTGGTTTTGTAAACTGTATTACGTTGCTTCCTTTTTGCTTAAATTGTTGTGCATACTCTGTTTGGTATGCTTTTAGTAATTTACCAAAACTTCTTGTTAATCCTAATTGTTTAGCTTTATCTTCTAGTTTTACTATTATCTCTGTTCGTGATATCTGATTTGTTATTGAAAATATGTACTCAAATATCTTTTTATCTAATATTGTGCTTTCGTCAAGTTCATCTATTTTATAAGGTGGATTTGCTTTCAACATTTCTTGTTCCAAGTTTTCGTTCAATTTTTTCACACCACCTTTCTTCTGTTTTTTTAAACCATAACCAATCCTCTTCTGTTCCAAATATCAATAAATCTATATAATATTGGATTATGCTTTCTTGTTGCAATTTTTCTACTCCTTCTAAACTATGTAAATAATCGCAAAGTAATTGTATTGTTTTGTTATGCCAATTTTTAAATCTTTCTTTTGCTTCTTGAATTTGCTTATATCTATTAACTTCATATTTTGATGTATAACCGTTAAAATTTACACCTAATGAAAATATATTATTAATTTGTTTTGCACTTTCATAGGCATTAATATTCAATAATTTTGATACTAATGTTATACAATCTCCTCCTATTCCGACAGCCAAAACATTTAAAGATTTGTTTTGACTGTGAAAAGGATAAACTAGCTGTATTCTCTTTGTGCCATAAGCATTTGCACATATTTGCTTTATTTAGATTTAATCCAAAGTATTGGGCAACTTTTATAATATCAGCTCTATCTTTAACCATTTTTATTTTGTTTTCCATATGTAAAATTTCTCCTATTATTGTTTTGTTCTTTCCATGTAGCCCATCTGCAATTACTAGGTTCATAATTGCCATTTACATCTATTCTATCTATTGTTAAATCTTCTTTATATCCATTTGCCATTGCCCAATTATAAAAACTCATAAAATTTTTTAACCATTCATCACAAATTTTTATTCCTCTTCCACCATAATCTTTGTAATGTATATGTGTTCTTAGTAAACATCTTTTTTTCATTCCACACCAAATACTATATAGCCTTGTTTTTGTTTTTCCGTGTTTATAATACGGATTATTTTTGTAGGTTCTATTTTTTTCTTGTTCCTTAAAATAACACCCACATGATTTTGTATGTCCATTTTTAAGATTTCCTGCTTGAACTTCTATGTAATTTCCACAATCACATTTACATAGCCATTTAGTTGCTTTTTTGTTATTTTTCACCCTTTTTATAACAGTTAATCTGTTAAATTTTTTTCCTGTTAAATCTTCAAATTTTCCCATCTTTATTACCTCCTAAAAAGGTAAATCATCATTATTACTTGCTGAATTTATAAAATCTTCAAAAGCTTCTCCTTTTTGTGGCAACCTTTTTATTTCTGGTATTTTGTAATTTCCATCTTGAATTGATTTTACTGTTCTTATAAATTTTACCTTTGTACTTGTTCCTATACTTCCGTCTAGTTTTTCATATTCTTCTTCTCCAAAAATCGCTCCACATTTTAAATCTTTTAATTTTTTTTCATCCCAATCCCATTTAAAACCTTCATTACTAGCTTCAAGTGAAGTCATTAATCCTTTTAAAAATCCTACTGCTTTATCTCCTTCTAGCATTTGTCTATAAATTGCTCCTGCTGGCCATTTTTTTTCTGGGTTTGCATTCTCCATAAATCTATTTCTAAAAAAATCTTTTTTCTCTCCTTCTGCAATATCTAATGCTATTACTAACATTCTTTTTCCACTTTTACTTTTTTCTTCTTTCGCATTTATTATTTTACATATATATCCTCCTGCTTCTAATTTTTCATATTCTCCTGTTATTGCTTGTGCCTCTTCATATCCTTTAATTTTTTCCATAATTATTTACCTTCCTTTCCTAATTCATAATATTCTCTAATAGTTGCATCAACTATTTTTAAATCGTTATCGATTTTGATTTCAAACATACCTTCAGGACTTTTTATTGTACTATTTCCGTTGTTTTGTGTTAAAAAATAATGTTTGTCGTTTTCTATTTGTGTAAGTAATACAATATCAAAACATCCTTCTACTGTTAGTTTTTCATCTAGCATTTTTCCTATTGTTTTTGCTTTTAATTTTCCATTTGTATTATCAATTTCTGTATGATGTAAAAAATATACTATTACATCATCTGGTAATTTTTGATTTATGTAATGTATTAAATTTCTAAAATTTAATGCAATATCTGTAAATTTGTTATAGCCTACTTCTTTTGCTCTATCAAACATTTCGTTAACTAATAAATATTGACTATCATCTATCACATACTTTTTTAAAGTTGGATTAGCTAAAGCTTTCATTATTGTAGAATATGTAGCATTTTTTACTATTTTAAAATCTTTCTTAAAAGGTAACCTAGTTTTTTCAACAAGAAATACTCCAACTTCATCTTTGTCAAAATTTTTGATTGAGTATGTTTTACCTGATCCACTTTCACCTAAAATTAGTACTGGTATTCCCATTTCTCATTACCTCCTTTTCGTAAATCTTTTTACAAATTTCTACTGTTTTTTTGTCGAACAAGTCTATTTTGTAACATAGTTCTAATTCTTCGATTTTAAATATTGTATTGTTTTTAGGTTTTCCTAAAATATAATTCATAGAATCAATTTCTTCTTGTCTATAAAATTCTTTAAAACTTTGTACTTTTTTCTTATCTTTCATTTTATATTCAATATAGTCATCTTCTACTTGTACTCCGCCTTTTTGATATACTTTCCTTATCATTTCTTTTATCGTATTCGTAATGACTCACCCCTTTCTTCATAATGTGCAAACATGATGTTTTCTCCTGAGTCTAAGGCTTGTCTTATTTTTGTATTATCTGGTTCGACTTTTAAATATTTTTGTGGGATATTACTATAATCTTCATCTACCCATAAAGGTGCTAGTCCACCATTTTTTTGTATTCCAAAACTAAATTTAGCTGTTTTAAATTTAGTTTTTCCTGTTTCTTTCATTACTTCTTCTAGTCTATCTTTTAGCAGTTTAGCTCTATTTTCCAAACTCTTTTGTCTTGCTTCTAATCTTAATTTTTCTTGTTTACAAATTTCTGCGTCCCCTAGAAGTTCTTTTATTATTATTGCATAATTGTCTGCCTTATCTTCTATTTCTCCTTCTATACTTTCTAATGTGTCTAATATACATTGCTCATCAATTTCTTCTTCATATAACATATCTGAAACTTGTTTCCAATTTTCTCTTAATTCATATAAACTACTCATTTTCTTGACCTTTCTACCATTTTGCTGTATAATAGTAGCAAGATGGATTTATTTAAATTCTTGTTAAGAAGTTATTTGTTTTGACCGACGATAACTTCTTTAATTTTGTTTAAAGTTATAAAATAGTTTTCTTTTGTTTCATCTGATTTTTTTAAAATGTTCTCTATTCTATTAACTTTAGTAAAATGTATTGCTGCTCTTCTTTCTGCTTCCTCTAGTTGATTTCTTAAATCTTTTTTGGTCTCAATTCCTAATATCATAATTTTTCCTCCTTTCTTACCTATAAACTGTTATACAGTTTTCTAATATGTATAATGCTACAAAATATAAGCCTGTTTCTAATAATAAAAATCCTATTATTTTTGTTGTAGCTCGTCCTATAAAATTGTAAATTTTGTTTTTATCTAGTTTTCTTTTCATTTGTTACACCTACCTTTCACTTTTTTCTTGTGTTTTTAACTACTATTTGATAATTCCCTAATTTACCTTTTTCAGATAATATGTCATACATAGTTTGCCATAATATTTGAACATGCTTTTCATTAAATCCTGACATATCTATTTTTGATTTTCTTTCCATACCACCACCTATCCTTATCTTTATTCATATAGTTTGTACTTGTTTCTTTCTAACGAATAAACCATTATTTTTCTGGAAAAAAATTTATATTATTGTATGATGTTTCATATACTTCTTCTATTCTTTTTAAAACTGGTATGTCAGGATAACTTTTTCCATTTTCATAATTTCTCAATGTATCTATGCTTATTCCTATTTTCTTTGAAGCTTCTTCTTGTGTCCATCCTTTATTTACTCGTATTGATTTTAATGTTAATTGCATTTTTTCACTTCCTTTCTTAACGGTTTTTCCGTTTTTCTGATTGTATTATATATAACGGTTTTTCCGTTGTCAATACTTTTTTCGTAATTTTTTCATTTTTTTATTGATTTTTTTACGGTAAAGTCGTATAATTAGCTTGGGAGGTACAAATGAGCGACTTAGGAAATAAAGAAATTTTTTCAAGAAATTTAAGAAGGTATATGAAAATTAATAATAAGGACAGAAATGATGTATCCAGAGATTTAGGCATTCCATATTCTACATTAACAGATTGGTACAATGGAAATATATATCCTCGTATAGACAAAATTCAATTATTGGCTAATTATTTTGGAATACAAAAATCTGATCTAGTAGAAAACAATTCTAATATAAACAAGAACATTCCTATTTTAGGAACAGTAAAGGCAGGATATGATTGGTTAGCTGAAGAAAATGCAACTGGATATATAACAGATAGTGATATAATCAAAAGTTATGAAAAAAATATAACTGAATATTTTGCATTAAGAATTACAGGAGATAGTATGTTTCCGCTTCTTCGAGAAGGAGATTTGGTTATTGTTCATAAGCAAGATGATGTTGAAAGCAATCAAACTGCTGTTGTTCTTATTAATGGAGAGGAAGCAACAGTAAAACAAGTAGTTAAAACAAAGGAGGGTATAGAATTACATTCTATGAATCCATATTACCCAACAAAAAAATTTACTTTTGAGGATATGAAAACTATTCCAGTAAAAATAATTGGAAGAGTGAGAGAAGCTAAAATAAAAGGAGCTTTTGAATAATGGAAAATGTAAATTTAACTGAAGAAGTAGCCTTATATGTTAGAGTTAGTACTGAAGAACAAGCAATTAATGGAGATAGTTTAAGAACCCAAAGAGAAGAATTAACAAAATATGCTTTAAAAAATGGATTCCATATTTATGGAATTTATGAAGATGATGGCTTTTCTGCTACTAACTTAAAAAGACCTGCACTACAAAGGCTGCTAAAAGATGTTGAACAAAATAAAATCAATAGGATATTAATTACAAAACTAGATAGACTTTCTCGTGGTGTTAGAAACTATTATAAAATATTAGATACTTTAGATGAACATAACGTGTTTTGGCAAACTATATTCGAAAAATATGATAGCTCGACAGCTAGCGGAAGATTGCACATAAATATAATGCTTTCTGTTGCTGAAAATGAATCAGCTCAGACATCAGAGAGAATTAGAAGTGTTTTTAAAACAAAAGTTGAAAGTCGAGAATTGATAGCTGGAAAAATACCAATTGGTTTAAAAAAGCAAGGTAAAAAACTTATTGTAGATGAAGATAAAAAACAGATTGTTTTAGATGCATTTCAATTTTATAAAGAAACTACAAGTGCTTATCAAGTTTTTCAAAAGCTAGATCTAAAATATCCTGAATTACAATTAAATTATATGAGAGTATATAGAATACTTACCAATAAATTATATGTTGGAATCAAACAAACTAGATATGGAGATATTAATGACTTTTGTCCTGCAATAATAGGAAAAGCAGAATTTGAAAACACACAAAGATTATTAAGTAAAAATGCTAGAAAATCATCAGCACAAAATTCTGGTGGATATATCTTTCAAGGATTACTAAAATGTGCAGAATGTGGTTATACATTAGGTGGAAAATTTTATTCAAAAAATAATGATAGTTCTAAATATTATTATATATGTAAAAGACATCATCTATCACTTAAATGCTCTTGTAAAACCAATTTCAATGAAGTAAAAATAGAGAAAGTATTATTAAATGAGTTTCAGCTTCAGTTAAAAAAATATATTTTTGATTATGAATATAAAGAAAAACATTATAAAGAAATAGATATGTCAAAAGAAATAAATTCTGTAGAGAACAAACTATCAAAATTAAAAGACTTGTATATAAGAGATTTAATACGAATCGAAGATTACGAAAAAGATTATAAAGAATATGTTGCACAATTAGATGAATTATATAAACAACAAGAAAAAATTGAAACTAATATTCCAGATACTAATTTAAATACTTTAAAATCGTTTTTAAGACCTGATTTTATTTTTCTATATAATTCATTATCTAGAATAGAAAAAAGAAGAATTTGGTTATCTATTATTAATTACATAGTGATAGACAAAGACTATAACATGAAAATATTTTTTATTTAATTTGTTTTTGGTACTTTTTCACTTGGACAGA
>ERZ1643246.814-NODE-814-length-37675-cov-26.936390_pt1 | contig 37675 bp, 30 predicted proteins | sample MGYA00579265_ERZ1643246 | MGnify/ENA primary metagenome ERZ1643246 (study PRJEB29033, sample SAMEA4952261) | chicken gut metagenome | biome: Broiler Chicken; feature: Gastrointestinal Tract; material: Caecum | place: Ireland | collected 2018 | study: Broiler...
CAGGTTTTATGCGGCCTGCAAGGTTTTTTTCGAGTATTCAACTGTCAAACTTCCGAGTACTCAGAACAGCATTGAAAATTACTTCGGAAGATAAAAAGCCATAAAAAACTGAGGAAGAACAAAACCTTGTAACCGCTCAGTCGGCTGAACGGTTACAAAACCTCATCAGACAGAACAGCGTGTCTGCTTTCCGTCCCTGTCTTAACCGGCGGCAGGGAAAACGCAGACGCGTTGTTCTTTTGTTTTTGCATCGGTATCTTTATAAAAACTTCACTTGTGGCTTCTCACGTATTAGGCTATAATAATGTCATACAACAGAAAGGAATAAAGATGAATGTCAGAAGATAGAGAAAAAAACGGAGACGAGGGAACCAGCAAAACCACGCCGGAGTCCCCGGAAAATTCTGAAAAAGACGATGGATATGAAAAAGTCTGTTTCATGTGCCGGCGTCCCGAGAGCAAAGCGGGAAAGATGATCAGTCTGCCCGGCGGGATCAATATCTGTACGGAATGCATGCAGAAAAGCTTCGACACGATGAACAACAGCAATATGAACTACAGTGACATGCTGAATAACATGCCCAATATCAGTATGGTGGATCTTTCCAGCCTCCAGAATCAGGTTCCGAAGCGGCAGAGGGTGAAGAAAAAAGAGGAGAAGCCGGAAACGAAAAAAGAATTTTCGATGAAAGATATTCCGCCTCCCCATATCATCAAGTACCGCCTGGATGAGTATGTCATCGGGCAGGAGCACGCAAAGAAAGTAATGGCGGTTGCTGTGTATAACCACTATAAGAGAGTATTTGCGCCGCCCGGCGATGATGTGGAGATTCAGAAATCCAATATGCTGATGATCGGGCCCACCGGTTCCGGAAAGACGTATCTCGTGCAGACGCTGGCGCGTCTTCTGGATGTGCCGCTGGCAATCACGGACGCCACGTCCCTGACGGAAGCCGGGTACATAGGCGACGATATTGAGAGCGTGGTTTCCAAGCTGCTGGCCGCCGCTGACAATGATGTGGAGCGTGCGGAACACGGTATTATTTTTATCGATGAGATCGACAAGATCGCAAAGAAAAAGAACACAAATCAGAGAGACGTCAGCGGGGAGGCTGTGCAGCAGGGGATGCTGAAGCTGCTGGAGGGCAGCGATATTGAGGTCCCGGTGGGGGCCAACAGCAAAAATGCAATGGTGCCGCTGACGACCGTCAATACGAAAAACATTCTTTTTATCTGCGGAGGCGCTTTTCCGGATCTGCCGGATATCATCAAAGAGAGGCTGAACAGGCAGGCTTCCATCGGATTTCAGGCGGATCTGAGAGACAAGTATGACCAGGATAAAGATATTCTCTCAAAGGTGACGCTGGAAGATCTGAGAGTTTTCGGTATGGTTCCGGAGTTTCTCGGACGGCTGCCGATCGTGTTTACTCTGCAGCCGTTGACGGAGGATATGCTGGTACAGATTCTGAGGGAGCCGAAGAACGCGATCCTGAAACAGTATAAGCGGCTTCTGGAACTGGATGAAGTAAAGCTGGAGTTCGAGGACGATGCGCTTCGTGCAATTGCCAGAAAGGCGCTGGAAAAGGACACGGGAGCCAGAGCGCTTCGTGCGATTATCGAGGATTTCATGCTGGATATCATGTACGAGATCCCGAAGGACGACAGTATCGGAGAGGTTCTGATTACCAGAGAATACGTGGAACATACCGGCGGACCGAAAATTCTTCTGCGGGGACAGGAAATTCCCCTTCTTGGCGGAGAGAACTGAACGGTCATGAAAAGGTATCAAAACAGGAGGAATAAGATATGAATATGTCCGACGATTTTTTAAAGAACATCAGCAAGACTTTCCGCGAGACAATGGGAACGGTCGGAAAGAAGACAGACGAGTTTGTGGAGATTCAGAAAATCCGCAGCAGACAGGGACAGCTGGAGAGCAGAATCGAAAACAATTACCAGGAGATCGGCCGTAAAATTTACTGCCGCTACAGAAACGGGGAAGCGTTTGACGAGCAGCTGGCAGAAATCTGCCGGGAGATCATGCATATGGAGAAAGAAATCGACATGTGCAAAGAGCAGGTAGCAGAGAAAAAAGGACAGATGCTCTGCCCGTCCTGCGGCGCGGGAGTGCCGAAGGAAGCATCTTTCTGTATGTACTGCGGAGCGCCGCTTCCGGAGAAGAAAGAAGAGAAGCCGGAGGACGCAGACTTTACGGAAGTGCCGGAAGACGCCTTCGAGCCGGAAGATGAGCCCGGCGGAAAGAAGCCGGAGGAAGCGGCAGGCAAAGATGCGGAAAATACTGCAGGCTCTGAGAAAGAGGCGGCGCAGGGGGAAGAAGCGGCGTCTGCGGAAAGCGGGACAGCGTCCGGAGATTCTGCGGAGACAGAGAACCGGGAATAAGAGGAAGACGGTATGGGATACCTTAATATTTTCCTGGGCGCATTTCTGGGAGATCTGCTGGTGAAAAAAACTGCGGAAGCGAAACTCCCGATGGGAAAGCGCATTTCCATCCTGGGAGACAGAATCTGGCTGAGAAAACTTCACAATCGTGGAGCGGCGGGAGGTTTTCTGTCGGATCAGCCGGATGTTCTTCTGAAAAGCACGCTTGGAATGCTTGCTTCGGTGTTCGGGTATGCAGTGATGTTTCTGCGAAACGGCGGAAAGAAAATTGAAAAAGTCGGAGCCACCCTGCTTCTTGCAGGCGGCTGCTGCAACTGGTTTGACCGGGTGCATCAGGGATACGTGACGGATTACTTCAGCATAAACTGCAGAAAAGAAGAGATCAGAAATCTGGTATTTAATTTGTCAGACTTTTTTATTTTCATTGGAACCCTTCTGATGGCGGTCGGCTCGCTGCTTCCGGGAAAGAGGAAAAAGTAAAAAGAAAAGTGAAAAAAGAAAAAACAGAGGAATTCGCTGTTCGGAAAGGCGGTTCCTCTGTTTTTGCAAATGCGAGAATAATTCAGCCGGATCCTGATGGAAATACACAGATCCGGCTGAACTGCTGCAATATATGATTTGTAACAGTTCAGCCAGCTGAACTGTTACTATGGTTTCTGTATTTCTGCAAAAAAAAAGATGCAGGAGATGGGACTTGAACCCACACGATCTTGCGACCACAGGCACCTGAAGCCTGCGCGTCTGCCAATTCCGCCACTCCTGCATACATTTGTATCACGATTCAACCAGGAAGAACAAAAAGAGAATGCAGGAGATGGGACTTGAACCCACACGATCTTGCGACCACAGGCACCTGAAGCCTGCGCGTCTGCCAATTCCGCCACTCCTGCGTATTCAATTTTTATTTGCTTACCGGCTGTGCCGCTCAACAAAATGTATGATACCAGCAATTACCTTAAAAGTCAACACCTTTTTTCAGATTTTTGAAAAAAATTGTAAAAGTTCGATCAGGTCTGTGCATTTACTGCACAGACCGTATGAAAGCATAGTGCCTGTGAGCATCCGGCCCATCGCGAAGCGATTTTCAATGGCCGGACGCTGTAACAGTTCAGCTGGCTGAACTGTTGCGAAAAATTGTAAAAGTTCAGCCAGATCCGAATTTTTCCTGCACAGAACCCGGAAACACATGGCATCTGCGGGCATCCGGATCTCCTTAAAATAAATTGCTTCTTCTGAAAATATAGGGTATACTGAAAAGAAGAACATATGCAACATCCTGGGAACCGGCGCCGACGTCTCACTCGCTCACAGGACTTTGTGCAACAGTTCAACTGGAAGAACTGTTACGACTCTGTCGAAAAATAAAAGAAAAAGGTTGAAATGAAATAGGGTCTGTGATAAAATTTTGAAGATTAGAGTATAGATTTTCCGCCCGGCGCAGACCGTAAAGAAGCAATTCTGCAGTTTGCAGAGACGATGGCTGTTTCGCCAGGAGAGAGAGAAGTACTCATACAAAGAGAAAAAGAAAGGAAAACGGTGGAATGATGAAAGCTTTTCTAATATTGGAAGATGGACACGTCTTTACAGGAACCAGTATTGGTTCGCAGAAGGAAATTATCAGCGAAATCGTATTTAATACGTCCATGACCGGATATCTGGAAGTACTCACGGACCCCTCCTATGCGGGACAGGCGGTCTGCATGACCTATCCGCTCATTGGTAATTATGGAATCTGTTATGAGGATCAGGAGTCCCTTCGTCCGTGGCCGGACGGTTATATTGTAAGGGAACTGTCAAGAATGCCCAGTAACTTCCGTTCTCAGGATACGATTCAGAATTTCCTGAAAAGATTCGACATTCCAGGGATCGCCGGAATTGATACCAGAGCTTTAACGAAGATTCTTCGCGAAAAAGGCACCATGAACGGTATGATTACCACCAATGAAAATTATAATCTCGATGAAATCATTCCAAAGTTAAAAGCATATAATACCGGAAAAGTTGTTGAAAAAGTCACCTGCAGTGAGAAACATGTGCTGAAGGGAGACGGTTATAAAGTTGCCCTCCTGGATCTCGGCGCGAAGAATAATATCGCCCGTTCACTGAATGAGAGAGGCTGTCAGGTAACGATTTATCCGGCGCTGACCAGCGCGGAAGAGATTCTTGCGGATCAGCCGGACGGAATCATGCTTTCCAACGGTCCTGGAGATCCAAAGGAATGTACCTCTGTGATTGAAGAAATCAAAAAGCTGTATCAGTCCGATGTGCCGATTTTTGCGATCTGCCTGGGACATCAGCTGATGGCTCTGGCCAACGGCGCGGATACTCATAAGATGAAATACGGACACCGGGGAGGAAATCATCCGGTCAAGGATCTTGAGACCGGACGTGTCTATATTTCTTCTCAGAACCACGGCTATGTCGTAGATACGGACAATCTGGATCCGAAGGTTGCCGTGCCTGCGTTTATCAATGTCAACGACGGTACCAATGAGGGACTGAAGTACACAGGGAAAAATATCTTTACTGTGCAGTTCCATCCGGAGGCGTGCCCTGGACCACAGGATTCCGGATACCTGTTTGACCGTTTCTTACAGATGATGGGAGGTAATCAGTAATGCCAAAGAATCCTGATATTAAAAAAGTATTGGTGATTGGTTCCGGGCCGATTGTCATCGGACAGGCTGCGGAGTTTGACTATGCGGGAACCCAGGCCTGCCGCGCCCTGAAGGAAGAGGGAATCGAGGTTGTTCTTCTGAACTCCAACCCTGCGACGATTATGACAGACAAGGATATTGCGGATCGTGTCTATATTGAGCCCCTGACGGTTGAGGTTGTGGAGCAGCTGATCATCAAGGAGCAGCCGGACAGTGTTCTGCCGACTCTGGGAGGCCAGGCAGGACTGAACCTGGCGATGGAGCTGGAGGAGTGCGGATTCCTTCGCGAGCACAATGTGCGCCTGATCGGCACCACGTCCCAGACCATCAAGAAAGCTGAGGATCGCCAGGAGTTCAAGGATACCATGGAGAAAATCGGCGAGCCTGTGGCTGCGTCCATGGTAGTACATGATGTGGAGACCGGCGTCGCATTTACAAACAGCATCGGCTATCCGGTGGTTCTGCGCCCTGCCTACACACTGGGCGGAAGCGGCGGCGGAATCGCCTATGACGAGGAACAGCTGATCGAGATTCTCTCCAACGGTCTGCGTCTTTCCCGTGTGGGAGAGGTTCTGGTGGAACGCTGCATCGCCGGATGGAAGGAAATCGAGTACGAGGTGATGCGCGACAGTGCGGGAAACTGCATCACTGTATGTAATATGGAAAATATCGACCCGGTAGGCGTTCACACCGGCGACAGTATCGTTGTGGCTCCGTCCCAGACGCTGGGCGACAAAGAGTACCAGATGCTGCGTACTTCCGCGCTGAATATCATCAACGAACTGGGAATCACCGGAGGCTGCAACGTGCAGTATGCGCTGAATCCGGAGAGTTTTGAGTACTGTGTCATTGAGGTAAACCCCCGTGTCAGCCGTTCTTCCGCGCTGGCGTCCAAGGCAACCGGATATCCGATTGCAAAGGTGTCTGCAAAGATTGCTCTGGGTTATACGCTGGATGAAATTCCCAATGCGATTACCGGAAAAACCTATGCGAGCTTCGAGCCGATGCTGGACTACTGCGTCGTGAAGCTTCCGCGTCTGCCGTTCGATAAATTTATCAGTGCAAAGCGTACGCTGACCACACAGATGAAGGCGACCGGCGAGGTTATGAGCATCTGCAACAACTTCGAGGGCGCGCTGATGAAAGCGATCCGTTCTCTGGAGCAGCATGTGGATTCTCTGATGTCCTATGATTTCACAGGACTGACGGAGGAAGAGCTGGTCAAAGAACTGGCGATCGTTGACGATATGAGAATCTGGAGAATTGCCGAGGCAGTTCGCCGCGGCATCTCTTATGAGCAGATTCACGGAATCACAAAGATTGACGTATGGTTCATTGATAAGATTGCGATTCTGGTGGAGATGGAGCAGGATCTGAAGACGAAGGAACTGACGGAGGATCTGCTGCGCGAGGCGAAACGTATGGAGTTCCCGGATTACGTGATCGCTGATCTGACCGGGAAAACGGAAGAAGAAGTGAAGGCGCTGCGCAAAGAGTACGGAATCGTGGCGGCCTATAAGATGGTAGATACCTGTGCCGCTGAGTTTGAGGCGGCGACCCCGTATTACTATTCTGTATACGGCGGTGAAAATGAAGCGGTGGAAACCCATGACAAAAAGAAGGTTCTTGTTCTGGGTTCCGGACCGATCCGTATCGGACAGGGAATCGAATTCGACTTCTGTTCGGTTCACTGTACCTGGGCGTTCAGAAAAGCAGGATACGAGACCGTTATCATCAACAATAACCCGGAGACCGTCAGCACCGACTTTGACATTGCAGATAAGCTGTATTTCGAGCCGCTGACTCCGGAAGATGTGGAAAATGTTGTAAATATTGAGAAGCCGGACGGAGCGGTGGTGCAGTTCGGCGGACAGACTGCGATCAAACTGACGCAGGCGCTGATTAAGATGGGCGTTCCGATTCTTGGAACCTCCGCGGAAAATGTGGACGCTGCGGAGGACCGTGAGCTCTTCGATGAGATTCTGGAGAAATGTGAGATCCCGCGTCCGGCAGGCCACACGGTGTTTACTGCCGAAGAGGCGAAGAAGGCTGCCAACGAGCTGGGATATCCGGTTCTGGTGCGTCCGTCCTACGTTCTCGGAGGACAGGGCATGCAGATTGCCATCAGCGACGAGGATATCGATGAGTTCATCGGAATCATCAACCGGATCGCCCAGGAACATCCGATCCTTGTGGATAAGTATCTGCAGGGCAAGGAGATTGAGGTCGATGCAGTGTGCGACGGCACCGATATTCTGATCCCCGGAATCATGGAGCATATCGAGCGCGCGGGCGTTCACTCCGGAGACAGTATTTCCGTATATCCGGCCCAGTCCATCAGCCAGGCAGCCAAGGAGACGATTGTTGAATATACGAGAAGACTTGCAAAATCTCTGCATGTCATCGGTATGATCAATATCCAGTTTATCGTGTGCGGCGAGGAGGTTTATGTCATTGAGGTAAATCCGCGTTCCTCCAGAACGGTTCCGTACATCAGCAAGGTGACAGGAATCCCGATCGTGCCACTTGCGACACAGGTGATTCTCGGAAAAACGATCCGCGAGATGGGATATGAGCCGGGCCTGCAGAAGGAAGCGGATTATATCGCGATCAAGATGCCGGTATTCTCCTTCGAGAAGATCCGCGGCGCAGATATCACTCTGGGACCGGAGATGAAGTCGACCGGGGAGTGCCTGGGAATCGCGAAAACCTTCAATGAGGCGCTGTACAAAGCGTTCCTGGGAGCAGGCATCAATCTGCCGAAGCATAAGAATATGATCATTACCGTCAAGGATGAGGATAAACAGGACATCATTCCGATCGCACAGCGGTTCCAGAAACTGGGATACCGGATTTATGCCACCAGAAGCACGGCGAAGGTTCTGCAGGAAAACGGCGTGGATGCAATCCGCACCAACAAGCTGGAACAGCCGTCCCCGAATCTGATGGATCTGATCCTCGGCCATAAGATTGATCTCGTCATCGATACCCCGTCCCAGGGCATCGAGCACGCGAAAGACGGATTTATTATCCGGCGAAATGCCATTGAAACCGGCGTCAATGTTCTGACTTCTCTGGACACGGCAACCGCACTGGTAACCAGTCTGGAAAATACGGATGTGAAGAAGCTGACGCTGATTGACATCGCAACCATTGATAAACGATAAGAGAAACGGGTCCTCTGAAAAACCATCGGCAGCCGTTTCTGCAGTCTGCGCATTTTCCGCGCAGACTGCATGAAAACGCGTCGGGGTTTTTCAGAGGAATTTTTTTCGCTGCAGTTCGGCTGCTTCTGTACATTTGCAACCGTTCAGCCGGCGGAACGGTTACTTTTTCTTGTATTTTTTAAAAAGATATGGTAAGTTTTTATTGGCGCATGAATAGAATAAGAAAAATGTAAAGAGAACAAGTGAGAAACGAGGTATGAGAAGATGGATTTGATCGAATGGCTGAAAGTCGTTTTACTTGGAATTGTGGAAGGAATTACAGAATGGCTCCCGATCAGCAGCACCGGACATATGATTCTGGTGGATGAAATCTTTCCGCTGAACGTGGATGCAGATTTTATGAATGTATTTGAAGTGGTTATTCAGCTGGGGGCAATTCTGGCGGTGGTTGTGATTTATTTCTGGGATCTGTGGCCGTTTCACACAAAGGCAAAGAGAAAAGAGAAGAGTTATTTTGCCCATCCCAGCGACGTTCCCGTACTTGCGAAATTCCAGAACTTTGCGGACAATTATTTTTATATGAACAAAATCGTAATGTGGCTGAAAATTGCGGTTTCCTGTCTGCCTGCAGCGGTCATCGGACTTGCGTTCAACGACTGGATCGAAGCGCATCTGATGAACTATGTGATTGTGGCCCTGATGCTGATCCTTTACGGCGTCCTTTTTATTGTGATTGAGAATTACAACAAAACGAGGAAGCCGAAGATACATAAAATCCGTGAGATTGACTGGAAGACGGCGCTTCTTATCGGCGTATTCCAGCTGCTGTCCATTGTTCCGGGCACTTCCCGCTCAGGAGCGACAATCATAGGAGGAATTCTGCTGGGAACTTCCCGCGAACTGGCGGCGGAGTACACGTTTTTCCTGGCGATCCCGGTCATGTTCGGCGCCAGTCTTCTGAAAATCGTGAGCCATGGCTTTTCGTTTACAGGAGTCGAGGTGGCGGTTCTTCTGGTTGGAATGGCAGTGGCTTTTGTGGTTTCCGTCTTTGCAATCAAGTTTTTGATGAAATATATTAAAAAGCACGATTTTAAAGTGTTCGGATGGTATCGTATCGCTCTCGGCGTGGTGGTACTGCTGTATTTCGGCGTTCGGACGATGCTTGCATCATGACGGAACCCGATCAGAAAACATAGTTCAGATACACCCTGACCCGATCCGGGGCGCTCTGGCCGGCAGATTCGAAAGCTTCTGCCGGCCAGAGCGCCCCGGATTTTTCTGACTCCATACCCGGACCATAGATTTTCTGCGCGGATCGGGTGTGATCAATGGCATTATGGCCTTGAGTTATCAGGAAAATGCAAAAAGATATTGTAAGAAATGCACATGATCTGATATAATAGGGGCAGTTGATTGTAAGAAATGACAGGAGGATGTTGCTATGAAAAAAAAGAGAAATATTATCGTGGGACAGTCCGGCGGACCGACATCAGTGATCAATTCTTCTCTGGCCGGCGTTTATAAAAATGCGAAAGAACGTGGGTTTCACAAAGTCTATGGCATGCTCCACGGAATCCAGGGCCTTCTGGATGAGAAATATGTAGATCTTTCCACTCAGATCCACTCGGAACTTGACATCGAGCTTCTGAAACGGACGCCGTCCGCTTTCCTCGGCTCCTGCCGTTATAAACTGCCGGAGATCCATGAGAACCGCGAAATTTTCGAGAAGATTTTCGAGATTCTCAACCGCCTGGAAATCGAGGCATTTATTTATATCGGCGGAAACGACTCGATGGATACCATTAAAAAGCTGAGCGATTACGGTATCCTGACCGGACAGCCGCAGAAATTTCTCGGCGTGCCGAAGACGATCGACAACGACCTGGCTCTGACGGATCACACGCCCGGGTTCGGAAGTGCGGCCAAATATATCGGCGCATCCACAAAAGAGGTTATCCGTGACGCGCTAGGGCTGACCTATAACAAACCGATGATCACGATCATTGAGGTCATGGGACGGAATGCCGGCTGGCTGACAGGAGCCACCGCTCTGGCAAAGACGGAAGAATGCGAGGGACCGGATCTGATTTATCTTCCGGAGGTACCCTTCGATATTGATAAATTCCTGAAAAAAGTCAAAGATCTGCTGAAAAAGAAAAATTCCATTGTAATTTCTGTGTCTGAGGGAATCAGGCTGGCGGACGGAAGATATGTCTGCGAGCTTTCCGGAGGCGGCGATTACGTAGACGCATTCGGACATAAACAGCTGCAGGGCACGGCGGCATATCTGGCAAACTTCCTGGCGGCGGAGATCGGATGTAAGACAAGAAGTGTGGAGTTTTCCACTCTGCAGAGAAGCGCGTCTCATATTGCGTCCCGTGTGGATATCGACGAGGCGTTTATGGTAGGCGGCGCTGCCGTGAAAGCAGCGGACGAGGGGGATACCGGAAAGATGGTGGTGATTGACCGGATCGCAGATGACCCGTATATGAGTTCTGCAGGAATCTACGACGTTCACCGGATCGCCAATGAAGAAAAACTGGTTCCGAGAGAATGGATGAACCGGGAGGCTGATTACGTGACTAAGGATTTCGTGGATTATGTGAAGCCGCTGATCCAGGGAGACTACCAGCCGATCATGGTAAACGGCCTTCCAAGACACCTGGTATTGGACACAAAGCACAAGAAATAATTAAAAAATTGGTACATTTTTTGTTGACTAAAGTCGTTCTTATGGTACAATAAATGTGTGCGCAATCAGGGCTGATGGCAGCGCCGGCTCTGAAGTATGCCGGGAAATTTCCCGCCGCCGGGAAGTGTGCTCAGCGGAAGGTAATTTTTCGACATTGAGCGGACTGCCGCGGTCAGATATGGGAGCAGAATGGCAGAATGTTCCCGGCAGAATACCGGATCGCGGAAGTACATAAAAAGGGCAGAGGGGCTACCTCCCCTGTTGTCCGGGCAGAGAATTCCTTCCCGTTCAACTGCCGGAATCTCTTTCCGGTGCTGTGCGTTGCGGCGCAGTATGGGCAGAGCAAAAGAGGGAATACTCTACTATAATCAAATCATATTTAGGAGGAAAAGTAACAATGGCAAAATGGGTTTACTTATTCAATGAAGGTAACGCAAATATGAGAAACCTTCTTGGTGGTAAAGGTGCCAACCTGGCAGAGATGACAAATCTTGGCATGCCGATTCCGCAGGGCTTCACCGTTACGACAGAGGCCTGCACCAACTATTATGAAAGCGGAAAGAAAATTTCTGAAGAAATTCAGGGACAGATTTTCGAGGCAATGACATGGCTGGAGCAGGAAAACGGCAAGAAATTCGGAGATACCGAGAATCCTCTTCTGGTATCTGTACGTTCCGGAGCAAGAGCATCTATGCCTGGTATGATGGATACTATCCTGAACCTGGGTCTGAATGACGTATCCGTAGAAGGCTTCGCAAAGAAGACCGGAAATCCGAGATTCGCATACGACTCCTACAGAAGATTTATTCAGATGTTCTCAGACGTTGTTATGGAAGTTCCGAAGTCCTTCTTCGAGAAAATCATCGACGAAGTAAAGGAAGCAAAAGGCGTTCAGTACGATACGGAGCTGACTACAGAAGATCTGAAAGAACTGGTTAAGAGATTTAAAGCTGTTTATTCTGAAAATATGAACGGCGCTGAATTCCCGCAGGATCCGAAGGAACAGCTGATGGAGGCTGTAAAAGCTGTATTCCGTTCCTGGGACAACCCCCGTGCGATCGTTTATCGTCGTATGAACGATATCCCGGGCGACTGGGGAACCGCTGTAAACGTACAGACCATGGTATTCGGAAACATGGGAGATACTTCCGGAACAGGCGTTGCGTTCACCCGTAACCCGTCCACCGGAGAGAAAGGTATCTTCGGCGAGTACCTGATCAATGCACAGGGCGAGGACGTTGTTGCAGGCGTTCGTACTCCGCAGCCGATCACAAAACTGGCTGAGGATCTTCCGCAGTGCTACAAACAGTTCATGAGCCTGGCTATGAAACTGGAGAATCATTACCGTGACATGCAGGATATGGAGTTCACCATTCAGGAAGGAAAACTGTTCTTCCTGCAGACACGTAACGGAAAGAGAACCGCTCCGGCTGCAATCCAGATCGCCTGCGACCTGGTAGACGAGGGAATGATCACTCCGGAAGAGGCTGTATGCCGTATCGATGCGAAATCCCTGGATCAGCTGCTGCATCCGACCTTCGATGCAGACGCTCTGAAAGCAGGAGAGGTAATCGGTTCCGCTCTGCCGGCATCTCCGGGAGCAGGAGCTGGTAAAGTATACTTCAACGCAGAAGATGCAAAGGCTGCTCATGAGAAAGGTGAGAGAGTTATCCTGGTTCGTCTTGAGACTTCTCCGGAAGATATCGAAGGAATGCACGCATCAGAAGGTATCCTGACCGTTCGCGGTGGTATGACTTCTCATGCAGCTGTTGTTGCCCGCGGTATGGGAACCTGCTGCGTATCCGGATGCGGCGAGATCAAGATCGACGAGGAAGCAAAATACTTTGAACTTGGCGGATATACCTTCCATGAGGGAGATTACATCTCTCTGGACGGCTCTACAGGTAAGATCTACAAAGGCGACATCAAGACCGTTGAGGCTTCTGTAGGCGGAAACTTCGGACGTATCATGCGCTGGGCGGATCAGTTCCGTAAACTGCAGGTTCGTACCAATGCGGATACGCCGGCAGATACCGAGAACGCAGTAAAACTGGGCGCAGAGGGAATCGGTCTTTGCCGTACTGAGCATATGTTCTTCGATCCGGAGCGTATTCCGAAGATCCGTAAGATGATCCTTTCCGACACAGTAGAAGAGAGAGAAAAAGCTCTGAACGAGCTGATTCCTTATCAGAAAGACGATTTCAAGGCTATGTACAAAGCTCTGAAAGGCCGTCCGATGACTGTACGTTATCTGGATCCGCCGCTGCATGAGTTCGTTCCGACAGATCCGGAAGATATCAAGGCTCTGGCTGAAGATATGGGTCTGACACCGGAAGAAGTACAGGCAAGATGTGACGAACTGCATGAGTTCAACCCGATGATGGGTCATCGTGGATGCCGTCTGGCAGTTACCTATCCGGAAATCGCAAAGATGCAGACAAGAGCAATCATCGAGGCTGCGATCGAAGTGAAAGATGAGATGGGATACGACATTGTTCCGGAAATCATGATCCCGCTGGTAGGCGAGAAGAAAGAGCTGAAATTCGTCAAAGACGTTGTCGTAGCTACCGCAGAGGAAGTTATGAAGGAAAAAGACGAGTACATCAATTACCATGTTGGTACTATGATCGAGATTCCGCGTGCTGCACTGACCGCTGATCAGATCGCAGAGGAAGCTGAGTTCTTCTCCTTCGGAACCAATGACCTGACTCAGATGACCTTCGGCTTCTCCCGTGACGATGCTGGTAAATTCCTGGGCTCCTACTATGAGAACAAGATTTACGAGTCTGATCCGTTCGCAAAACTGGATCAGGAAGGTGTCGGCCAGCTGGTTAAGATGGCAGCTGAGAAGGGCCGCAAGACCAACCCGAACCTGAAGATGGGAATCTGTGGAGAGCACGGCGGAGATCCGTCTTCCGTAGAGTTCTGCCACAAGGTAGGCCTGAACTATGTATCCTGCTCGCCGTTCCGCGTGCCGATCGCACGTCTGGCTGCTGCGCAGGCAGCACTGAACAATAAATAATCAGTGAAGAAAACTGTATTATAAGGCATATATCATATATGTCGGATGGTCTTACAGCGCCCTGTTCTTTGGAACAGGGCGCTGTGTGTTTTATATAACAGGAAACCAGGTCAGGGCGTCAGCCGGTGAATGTCCCGCGGGAACAGGGACGCTCTGCGCACATTGTCCTGCTCCAGCAGACGGCTGGTCAGACGCTCCAGACCGAGCCCAAGTCCGCCGTGGGGCGGCATTCCATAGCGGTGAATCATCAGATAACTCTGAAAATGCTCCGGGTTCATATTCCTTCGGAGCATTTTTTCCAGCTGCTCCTGATAGCTGTGAATCCGCTGCCCTCCGGTGGTAATCTCCATTCCGCGGAACAGCAGGTCAAAGCTCAGCGTCTCCTCCGGATGTTCCGGATCGTCCATTGCGTAGAAAGGACGTTTTGCCGACGGATAATGGGTGACAAAAACAAATTCACTGCCGGTTTTCTTCTGAATCAGACTGCAGAGCTGCTTTTCTTCCTCCGGACTAAAATCCATACAGTCAGACTGCGTCTTTTCTCCGTGCAGCATGTTTTTCGCCTCCCGGAATTTTATACAGGGGATTTCCTCGATTTCGGGGATCCTGACGCCAAGCAGGGAGACGGCGTCGGGACATTGTTCCTTTACCGCAGCCATTGCTTCTCTCAGCATTCCTGTCTCCATCTCCATCAGATCCCGGAAGCTGTCGATAAATCCCATTTCAAAATCCACACCGGTATATTCGTTCAGATGGCGGGAGGTGTCGTGCTTTTCCGCCCGGAAGACGGGGCCGATCTCAAAGACCCGCTCAAATACGCCGACCATCATCTGTTTATAAAACTGGGGACTCTGCGCGAGGCAGGCCTCCCGGCCGAAATAGTCCAGATGAAAAATATTGGCTCCGCCTTCGGCTCCTTCTGCGACGATTTTCGGGGTGTGAATCTCTGTGAAGTGATGGGCTTTCAGAAAACGGCGCATACCATCTGCGAGTGCTTCCTGGATTTTGAAAATGGCAGCTTCCCTCTGATTGCGGAGGGTGATCGGCCGGTAATTCAGCAGAGTTTCCAGAGAAGTGTCCACAGTTCGCTGGCTGATGACCACCGGGCTGTGTTCCTCAGGGGAGGAGAGGACTTTGACATTCAGAAGGACCAGGTCAAAGCCACTTCGGGAACGTTCTTCTTTCCGGACGTCAACAGTTGCTCTGATACAGCATTCCTCGGTCAGCGCGTCAAGGGAAAACTGTGCCTCTGACGGGGAATATACGCATTGAACCATCTGCCCTCCGCTCCTGAGAAGGACGAAGGCAAAACCTCTCATCTTCCGGATTCTGGAGACAGAACCGTGAATGACGGCGGTCTGTCCGATCCGGTTTTTCAGATCCCACACCTGTACGGCGTTTTCCGCCGGATGATTTGTCTGTACTGCTTTGATTGTTTTCATTGGAATCTCCTTTCGCGTTTTCATCTTTCAGTCTTGCAGTTTCTTTGTATCCTCTTTTCCATATTGTCTGCCGGTTCCGGCAGGCTTCTATGTGTCTCTCACAGTATCACAACCTTTCCGAAGACTGTGCGGCGCCTGCCGGAGCGGTGAGGCAAACGGTCTGAATGTTCACAGCGGGGGAGATTCCTCGGAGACCGCCGAATGGAAAGCCTTCAGGAGAATTCGGGAAAGAAGATCCGGAATCTCTGCAGAAAAAACAGAGCCGCACAGTATAAATTTTTTCCTGTGCGACTCTGCTTTTCCGGGGACTCAGAGCTTTTCCCTGAAAGACTCCCGGGGCTTTCGGTCATTTCCTTTTCGTCCACACAGGCACAACCACAAGAAGCGCTTGTACCTGTGAAAAGATACAAGCGCTATCTATCGTCGTCCCTGTTGGTTTTCCGTAAGGAAATCATCTGACACATAAACAGCACCTCCTGAATTATGGTAAGGATACCACCGAAAATAAAGATTGTCAATAAAAGATTCTGAAAATGGTATCCGGCCATTGAAAATCGTTCCGCGATGGTTCGGATCCTGCGGATCTTTTGTTCTGCTTTCCCCTGTATTGTAATTTGCGGGTAAACTGTGTATAATGAAAAAAGATACTGCTGAAAGAGCGGAGAATATCTGCCGGACAGAACGTTACAGTGGTTCTTTTCGGAAGCTTATACAAAAAACAGGAGGTATGCAAGTGAGAGGTGTAGAGACGAGAATTCAGGGAATCCGCCATTCAATTTTTACGGAAATTGCCCGTATGGCTTATGAGACAGACGGATACGTCGGAAAGAGGATCGAGGAACTTCCCTATGAGATTATCCCCGGTGAAATCGGGAACTTTCGAAACGACGTGTTCCTGGAACGCGCGATTGTAGGAGAGCGTCTCCGGCTGGCAATGGGACTGCCGTGCCGCGGCGCGGGGGAACATGCGCCGCTGTCGGACAATATTGAGCTTGCGGATCAGGCGGAAACCTACTATACGCCGCCTCTGATCAATGTAATCAAATTTGCCTGCAACGCCTGTGCGGAGAAGAGAGTATTTGTGACAGACGGCTGCCAGGGCTGCCTGGCGCATCCCTGTGTGGAGGTCTGTCCGAAGCATGCCGTAACCCTTGATCGTTACAATGGCCGTTCCTATATTGATCAGGAAAAATGTATCAAGTGCGGAAAATGCGCGGAGGTATGCAGCTATCATGCGATCATCGTCCAGGAACGTCCCTGTGCGGCCGCCTGCGGAATGGATGCGATCCACTCCGATGAAAATGGAAAGGCGGATATCGACTATGACCGCTGTGTGTCCTGCGGCCAGTGTCTGGTGAACTGTCCGTTTGGCGCGATTTCGGATAAGTCTCAGATTTTCCAGGTAATCCGCGCGATCCGTTCCGGTGAACGTGTCTATGCGGCGCTGGCGCCGGCGTTCGTCGGCCAGTTCGGCCCTAAGGTTACGCCCGGAAAACTCCGTGCAGCGATGAAGGAACTGGGATTTGCCGACGTCTTCGAAGTTGCGATCGGCGCGGATCTCTGTGCGGCTCAGGAAGCGGAAGATTTTGTGGAGGAAGTTCCGGAGCATCTGCCGTTTATGGCGACCTCCTGCTGTCCGGCGTGGTCTTCCATGGCCAAAAAGCTTTTCCCGGATTATGCAAACTGCATCTCCATGGCGCTGACACCGATGACTCTGACGGCGCGTCTGATCAAGCGGCATAATCCGAATGCAAAAGTGGTGTTTATCGGCCCCTGTGCGGCGAAGAAACTGGAAGCAATGCGTGAGGACGTCCGCAGTGAGGTGGATTTCGTCCTGACCTTTGAGGAAATGACAGGAATTTTCGACGCCCGTCAGCTGGACCTGGAAAACATTGAAGAAGATCCTGACGGCGTCAACGACGCGTCTGTGGACGGACGGAACTTCGCGGTTGCCGGAGGCGTCGCGAAATCGGTGGAAGATGTGATTCATGAGAAATATCCGGACCGGGAGATTAAAATTGCCAATGCGGAAGGACTCCGGGAATGCCGGAAGCTGCTGACCATGGCCAAAGCGGGCAAATATAACGGGTATCTTCTGGAAGGTATGGCCTGTCCGGGCGGATGTGTTGCAGGAGCCGGAACCATGCAGCCGATTAAGAAATCCCAGACTGCGGTGAACAAATACGCGGCCCAGGCAAAACATAAGATTTCCAGCCAGACAGAATACGTCAAAGAGCTGGACAAACTGGTAGACTGACAGAGAATGACCGTTCTTTCATACGGTCTGTGCAGTGAATGCACAGACCTGGCTGAACGGAAACTGACAGAGAACAACAGGAGGTTAAGAGGAAAATGAAAAAAGGCGGAAAAACAGGACGGAGACTGGCGGCGGTTTTGCTGGCGGTTCTGCTGGCGCTGTCTGCGCTGACAGGCTGCTCCGGCGGCGCGGGAGCGTCTTCGGGTTCTTCGGCGGAAAAGGAAAGTGAGGCAGATTCTGTTTCTGCCTCAGAAACACAGGCGGACAGCGAAGCGCAGGAGGCAGAGGATGCGGCAGGCGACAGCACGGCGCAGCCGGTGGACGTCCGTATTGCGGCGCTGAAAGGCCCGACGGCCATGGGTATGGTCAAGTTTATGGACGATGTGGATCAGCAGGTTGTCACGGATGAGAACTATACTTTCAGCATTGTCGCCTCGCCGGACGAGGTGACGCCGCAGATCGTCCAGGGCAGTCTGGATATCGCGGCAGTGCCGGCCAATCTTGCGAGCATCCTGTACAATAACACAGACGGTGCGGTTCAGGTTTTGACTGTGAACACACTGGGTGTTCTGTACATTGTAGAGAACGGCGACACGGTTCATTCTGTTTCGGATCTGGCGGGAAAAACCATCTATGCCAGCGGAAAGGGATCCACTCCGGAATATGCGCTGAATTATGTTCTGGAGCAGAACGGCCTCGTCCCCGGAACGGACGTGACGATTGAGTGGAAGAGCGAGCATTCGGAATGTGTGGCGGCGATCACGGCAGATGCTACAGGAATCGCAATGCTGCCCCAGCCGTTTGTGACAACCGCTCAGGCACAGAACGAATCTCTTCGCGTTGCCCTTGACCTTACCGAGGAGTGGGAGAAGGTACAGGGAGACGACGCCGGGGCAGGCACGATGATTACCGGCGCGACGATCGCCCGCACGGAATTTGTGCAGGAGCATCCGGAGGCGGTGGAAAACTTCCTGAAGCATTATCAGGAATCTGTGGAATACGTCAACGCCAACACGGAGGAAGCGGCAAAGCTGGTGGGCGCTTATGATATCGTCACGGAAGAGGTGGCGAAGACGGCGCTGCCTGAGTGCAATATTGTGTATCTTGCAGGGGATGAGATGAAAGAGAAGCTTTCCGGTTATCTGTCGGTTCTCAACGAACAGAATCCGGAATCCATAGGAGGTACGTTGCCGGGAGATGACTTCTACTACACGCAGGAAACGGAATAAAATAAAACTATGGGCTGTGGCTGCCTGGCTGATGATCTGGCAGCTGGTCAGCATGTGGATCGGACAGGAGATACTTCTGGTATCTCCTGCCGTTGTTTTTTTACGCCTTCTGGAACTGCTTCCCACCGGGGAATTCTGGCGCAGTGTGATGTTCTCTGTGATACGGATTACCGGAGGATTTCTGCTGGCAGCGGCGGCGGGAGTGACTGCGGCCGGATTTGCGGTAAAATTCCGGCGGGCGGAGGAGTTTCTGCGTCCCTTTGTTCTTACCATCAAGGCGATACCGGTGGCTTCTTTTGTGATTCTCGTGCTGATCTGGGTGCCGTCAAGGAACCTGTCGGTAGTGATCTCTTTTCTGATGGTGTTTCCCATTCTCTATACCAACGTGCTGGACGGAGAAAAGCAGATGGACAGAAGCCTGCTGGAGATGGCGCAGGTGTTTGAACTTTCCCGGCCGGTGAGGCTTCGGTATCTGTATCTTCCGCAGATTCTGCCATATTTCCGGACGGGATGTTCGGTGGCTCTGGGCCTCTGCTGGAAAGCGGGGGTTGCCGCCGAGGTGATCGGGATCCCGGACCAGTCGATCGGGGAACAGCTGTATCAGGCGAAGGTGTATCTGAATACGCCGGATCTTTTTGCGTGGACGATTGTGATCGTGATGCTCAGCGTCTTGTTTGAACGGCTGTTTCTGCGGTTGATCGACGGTGTGGTGAAATATCTGGAAAGGATGAGATGACAGGATGGCACAGAAGCAGAGACAGATACAGGAACAAAGACAGACGGTAAGCTTCGCAGAGCAGGCGGCTGCGTCCTTCCTTACGGGGAACATGGAAAACGGCCGGGAAATTCAGATCAGGCATCTCTCAAAGGCCTATGGAAGTCATGTGGTGTTCCGGGATTTCTCCCTTTCGATTCCGATGAGAACGACCACCTGTCTCATGGCACCGTCCGGAGCGGGCAAAACGACCCTTCTCCGGATTCTGATGGGTTTGGAGACGGCGGACGGCGGAACGGTCACAGGGATGGAGCATAAGAAACTCAGCGCTGTGTTTCAGGAGCCAAGGTTGTGCGAGAATCTCAGCGCCTTTGCCAACATCCGGATGGTCCGGAAGACGAAGCTTTGGGAAAAGGACAGAGAGGGCCGGGAGGAGATCAGCCGCGGAATGGAAGCGCTGGGACTTGGCGGCTGTGAACGTCAGCCGGTGCGGGAAATGTCCGGCGGGATGCGTCAGAGAGTAGCCCTGCTCCGGGCGCTGTACGCCAGATGGGAGATCCTGTTTCTGGACGAACCATTTCAGGGCCTGGATCCGGAGAGCAGGGACCGGACCATGGAATATACCCGGGAACACTGCAGGGGAAAGACCGTGATTCTGGTGACCCACAGCCGGGAGGAAGCAGAGCGGATGGGAAAGGTGCTCCGGATCCGTCCGCTCCAGTCTCAGAATACCGGGAATCCGTGAAGCTTCCGGAATTCCAGCGGCGTGTAGCCGGTAGCAGAGCGGAAGACGCTGATGAAATGGCTGGAATCCTGGAAACCGACCCGGTGTGCGATGTGCTGAACTTCTGTCTCCGGCTCGGTCAGAAGAAGCTCTTTGGCTTTCGAAATGCGAAGGTTCTGCAGATAAGTGTAGACGGAGCAGCCGAGAAATCGCTGAAACAGGCGGGACAGGTACTGAGGAGTCACATAGACCAGAGACGACAGCTCGGGAACTGTCAGCGGTTGGTTGTAATCTGTTTCGATTTTTTGTATTACAGGGAGCACATATTTCTGGTACTGGGGATGTTCCGCCGGATTGTGACTTTGCCGGCCGCAGGAAAAGCGCAGCAGAAATTCATAGCACTCTGCGGACAGGGAGAGAGCGTCCAGACGGTGGGATTCATGGGCGGCGACTGTCCGGTTGACGAACCTGCGGAAGGGACGGCTGTCGGCGGAGGAGATCAGCGTAAAAGGCGCCTTGTTTACAATTTTCGGTATGTCGGCAGACAGTGTGCCGGTGAAGGTGGCGAAGGAGGTAAGCCATATTTCCCCGTCTCTTCTGTAGGAATGGGGCGTATCCGGCGAAATCAGGATCCCTTCGTTGGCTTTCAGGGAGAGGGATCTGCCGCAGATTTCAACGGTGCCGCAGCCCTGTTCCGTCTGGAGCCAGTGGTAGAGCGGGTACCCGCCGGGGCGCCGGACCGGTTCCTGATTCCAGTGGTTTCCGACGCTTTCCAGTGTCAGGGGAAGATTGAATGGGGACAGGCCAAAGTAAATGGGCATAAAACACCTCCGTGAATCCATGAGTTTCAGAATCTTATATGAATGAGTTTAACATATTATACTTTCTTCTGTCCATTCCTTTATAATGAAGATCAGGATGATATGTAACAGTTCAGACAGCTGAACTGTAACGATGATATTGCAGAAGGAGGAAAAGCAAAGATGAAGAAACCGTTTAAGAGAATTCTGTACGGAGGGGATTATAATCCGAATCAGTGGCCGAAGGAAATCTGGCAGGAGGATATGAGGATGTTCCGTGACGCCCATATCAACAGCGCGACCATCAACGTGTTTTCCTGGGCGAAGCTTCAGCCTTCCGAGGAGACCTACGATTTTGAGGAACTGGATGAGATCGTGAAAATGCTTGAGAAGGAAGGATACGATATCGTGATGGCTACCTCCACAGCCGCTCTTCCGGCATGGATGGTAAAACGTTATCCGGAGGTTGCCCGCACCGATTATGAAGGACGCCATCACAAGTTCGGCCAGAGACACAACGCCTGCCCGAACAGCCCGGTCTATCAGAAGTACGCTGCGGCGCTGACCGAACAGCTGGCAAAACGGTACGGAAAGACCGGAAAAGTTGCCTGCTGGCATGTAAACAACGAATACGGCGGCGAATGCTACTGTGAGAACTGTGAGAAGGCATTCCGTGTCTGGCTGAGAAAGAAATATGGAACCATTGAGGAAGTGAACAAAGCGTGGAACATGGAATTCTGGGGCCATACCCTTTATGACTGGGACGAGATTGTGCTGCCCAACGCACTCGGCGAGGGAATCGGTCCGGACAAGACCGCGTTTGCCGGAATTTCCATCGACTACCGGCGGTTTAACTCCGACAGTATCCTGGAGAATTTCAAAATGGAACGGGATATCATCCGCCGTTACGATCCGGAGACGCCGGTAACCACCAATCTGATGGGCACCTATCCGGGGCTGGACTATTTCAAGTGGGCGAAGGAGATGGACGTCGTTTCCTGGGACAATTATCCCAGCTATGATACGCCGTGGAGCCAGACGGCCATGTGCCATGACCTGATGCGCGGGCTGAAAAATGAGCCGTTTATGCTGATGGAGCAGACCCCAAGCCAGCAGAACTGGCAGCCTTACAATTCCCTGAAGAAACCGGGGCAGATGCGTGCGCAGAGTTACCAGACCATGGCACACGGAGCGGATACGATTCAGTTTTTCCAGCTGCGCCGTTCGGTGGGAGCATGTGAGAAATTCCACGGTGCGGTGATCGCCCACGCGGGAACGGAAAATACAAGAGTTTTCCGAGAGGTTGCCGCTCTGGGCGAAGAACTGGAACGTCTGGGAGAGACGGTGATCGGCTCCATGCCGGATGCGAAAATCGGCGTGATTTTTGACTGGGACAATTACTGGGCGCTGGAGTATACCAGCGGACCGAACCGCGATCTGAAATATGTGGATCAGATTCACCAGTATTACAGCAGTCTGTACCGCAAAAACTACTCTGTGGATATGATTCCCGTGGACGCGGATTTCAGCCGCTACCGTGTGATTATCGCGCCGGTTCTCTATATGGTGAAGGAAGGAATGGCAGAGGCTCTGGAACGCTTTGTGGCACAGGGAGGCATTCTGCTGACTACCTTTATGAGCGGAATCGTCGGACAGTCCGACAACGTACATCTGGGCGGCTATCCCGGACCGCTCCGCAAAATGGCCGGCGTATGGGTGGAAGAGATCGACGCTCTGGCGCCGGAACAGACCAATTCCATCCGGTTCAGCGACGGAACCGTGGGAACCTGCCGTCTGCTGTGCGATCTGATGCACCTGGAGGGAGCGGAAGCCCTGGCGGAATATACCAGCAATTTCTATGCGGGAATGCCGGCGGTTACCAGAAATGCCTTCGGAAAGGGAGCCGTATACTACGTTGGGGCAAATCTGGATCAGGCGTCTCTGGACAAGGTAATGTCCGCCCTTCTGGCGGAATCCGGCACAGCGCCGACGGTGAAAGAACCAACGGATCTGGAAGTAACCGTCCGTGAGACAGAGACTGAAAAGATTACCTTCCTGATCAACTTCCAGCCGGATACCCTGCCGCTGCCGGCAGGGTTTGCCGGAAAAACAGATCTTCTGTCCGGTAAGCTTCTGGAAACGGAAACTGCCCTTGCGCCCTACGATGTGATCCTCGTGGCGGAGCCAAAGGAAAAACAATGAAAGAGAAGAAAAGAATCGGGCAGTCAGGGATGAAAACAATAAAATAATGCAACTGTAACGGACGCCTCACGGGCACATGCGTATTTTGCAGTGCCTGTGAGGCGTCCGTTTTTTCGATCGGGTTCTTAAATTGCGTTCAGAAAGTTCAGAGAGCCCGGCGGATTTCCGGTTCCCTTTTCCAGAAGCGTCACCAGTCCTGCAATGGTGTCACGGATTTCGTCGCGGGGGGATTCTGTCAGAGAATTGTCCATTTTCACCGCCAGAACGATCAGCACAATTTCCGCCAGCGCTTCCGGCCGGTCAAAATGAATGGTGCCCTCGGCGATTCCCTGACGGATAATCTCCGCCAGCACAGGTTTCAGCTCCTGAATGATATGACTGATATATTTCTGATGGAGAAACGCTTTTTCCGAGGAACCTGCGGCGGATTGTGTCTCAGATTTCAGGAATTCTGTGGAAATATTGCGGCAGGCCTGAAAAATCATCGCCATTCTTGTAAACGGGGAGATGTTCTGCTGTCCGGCGAGGTTTTTTGCCGTTTCCAGAGGCTTTTCATAGCTCCGCGCAACCAGAGCTTCCAGAATTGCCTCCTTGGATGAAAAATAATAATAAATACTTCCTTTTCCGATGCCGGCTTCCTGAGCAATTTCGCTGACCGAGATGGTCTGCAGATTTTTATTCTCCAGAAGAGTTTGCAGTGCGTCCAGGATCCTTTCGTATTTGTCTTGTCTTGGCATGTTTTTTCCCTCTTTTGTCTTTGGCTGTCTGTAGAGGAACGCGTGGTATGCGCTCCGGATTTTCAGGCAATTATCATTTAGTATATCACAGTCCGCAGCGCTCCGACAACGGGAAAAACGTACAGAAATCGCTCCGGGTTTTTGGAATTTTTCTTACGGCTTCACTATTGACCGTTGGTCGAAAAAATGGTACTGTAACAAAAGAAACAGTTGACTGATGGTCGAAAAAGGAGGAAATATGACGTACGCAGAGATGTTTTCAAAGGTAAAGGGAATGTTTATGGAGGCGGACGTAAGCGATATAAACGAGCACCTGGCATTTCAGTTCAATATAACCGGTGAAGCGGAGGGGATCTTTTATGCGGAAGTAAAGGACGGCCGACTTTCTGTGGAACCTTATGAGTACTATGACAGGGACGCGATCTTTACCTGCACCGCGGATACCCTGATGAAAATTGCAGAGGGGAAAAAGGATCCGATCCTGGCGTTTACCCTGGGACAGCTGAAGGTGGAAGGAAATATTGACAAAGCGTTGAAATTAAAGACTCTGATTGACAGCAAAAAGGGATGAGGATGGAATGAAACATTTACTGAGAGGAGCGGCGGCGTTTCTGGGCGCATGTACGGTGGCGGAGCTCGGCGCGTCCTTCTATTTTTACAGGCGCACGATGAAGCGTTCCAAGGTAAAGACGGAGCGCACGATGAAGATGTCGGGCACGGACTGGTCCAAATACATGCCGATGATGAAAGAAAAGAAAGAACAGATGATGTCCTGGCCAAGGGAGGATGTCTGGATCACCTCTGGGGACGGACTGAAGCTTCACGGCACTTATTTTGCCGGGGAGAGGACAGACCGGGCGGTGATCTGCTTTCACGGTTACACCAGCGAGGGAATGAGTGATTATATCGGATTGTCCGGCTATTATCTCAGCCGGGGATACCGGATGCTTCTGGTGGATGAGCGCGCCCACGGAAAAAGCGAAGGAGAGTATGTGGGCTTTGGCTGCAAGGATCGCCTGGACGCTCTGCGGTGGATCGACTGGATGATCCGCAAGGTGGAGAGAGAGGAACATATGCCGGTGCAGATTCTTCTCCACGGAACTTCCATGGGAGCTTCGACGGTGCTGATGGCCAGCGGCCTGCGCCTTCCCGATCAGGTAAAGGGAATCATCTCCGACTGTGCGTTTACCTCTCCGAAAGAAGTGTTTACCCATGTGCTGCATTCCATGTACCATCTGCCGGCGTTTCCCATGCTGAACATAGCGGATTTCGTCAACCGGAAAAAAGCCGGATATGGCCTGGATGAGTGCAATGCGGCCAGGGAGGTGCGCAAGGCGAAGGTTCCCGCGCTGCTGATTCACGGGAGCCGGGATACCTTTGTGCCCTGTTCCATGTGTGAGGAGATCTACAGAAACTATGCAGGACCGAAGCGGAAGCTTATCGTTTCCGGCGCAGGCCATGCGGAGAGCTATTACAAAGATCCGGAGGCCTACGAGGCGGCTCTGGACGAATTTACTGGAGGAATCATAAAATGATGAGAAAAAGAAAAGGTCATCCGGTTTATCCGCTGACGGCGGCTCAGAAATTTCATTTTTTCTATCAGGACACCTGTCCGAAAAAAGAAGTGCTCAATATAGGAACCAGTCTGACGATCGAGACGGAGATCGACTGGGAGGTACTTCGTCAGTCCATTTACAAGGCATATGAGCGCTGTGAATCCATGAGGGTGCGTTTTGCGAAGGACAAGGAAGGCACCTGGTACCAGTATGTGGTCGACAAAGAGGAGCGAGATATTGAATTTGTGGATTTTTCCGGTCAGACCATGGAGGAAGCAGAAAAGACCATGCAGGAGTGGACGACCGTGCCGTTTCCGCCGGTGGATTCTCCGATGAACCGGATTGTCATGATCCATATGCCCGACGGATTTAACGGCATTTATTTTCTGGGCGATCACCGTCTGGTGGATGCGCAGTCTTTGATCTGTTTCCTGAAGGACATCATCGAACTGTACTGCAATGCAAAGTACGAGGGCGTTCCCTATCCGAAAGACATGGCTTCCTACATAGAGCAGCTGCAGAAGGATCTGGAGTATGAGAAGAATTCCAAAGCGCAGCAGAAAGACAGAGAGTTCTTCGAGAAGCTGATCGAGGAGTCGGAACCGATTTATAACGGAATCCGCGGGCCGCAGAAACTGGAGGCGGCGAGAGAACAGTTCGGGGATCCCACGCTGCGGGCAGCCTTTGACGTTTCTGATTCGGTGGATTCCGCGCTGGATATCTTCCATCTGGAGGCGGAGCCTACGAGACGTCTGATGGAATTCTGCGAGAAATATCATGTGTCCCTTGTATGTCTGCTGATGATGGGCCTGCGCACCTATTTCCAGAAGATGAACGGAAACGAGGATGTGAGCATTCATACGACCATTGCCAGAAGGGCGACTCTGAAGGAAAAGAAGAGCGGCGGAACAAGGATTCATTCGTTCCCGTTCCGGACGATTTTCCCGGAAAGCATGACGTTTCTGGAGGGCGTCTATAAGATCAGGGATAAGCAGAATGAGATGTTCCGCCATGCCAACTACAATCCTGTGGAATATTTTATACACCGGGCAAAGACGTATCCTCATCCGCAGGGGCTGACGTATGAACCCATGTCGTTGACGTATCAGCCAATGACGCTCCAGGAAAAAGGCCTGGATCAGCTGGGAGATATCCGCTACAAGACGAAATGGTATCCGAACGGAGCCACGACCCAGGGCATGTATCTGACTGTCATGCACCGTCCGGAGGACAACGGCCTCGACTTTAACTTTGAGCATCAGGTGAAGGCGGTTTCCAGGGAGGATCTGGAGTATCTTTATTATTATCTCTGCAAGATCATGTTCAAGGGCGTGGAAAATCCGGATCTGACGATCGGGGATATTATCCGGCTGGTATAAGGGGCAGGAAGCAGAAGCGCTGAAAGGAGAAAAAATGTTTGAAAAATTGGTGGAAATAATCTGTAACTATGTGGAGGTGGAGCCGGAGCAGGTGAAACCGGAATCCAGATTCATGGAGGACCTGGGATTTACATCCTTTGACTTTATGAGTATGCTCGGTGAAATCGAGGACGAATTTGAGATCGAGATCGATGAAACGCAGGCGGCAAATATCCGTACGGTGCAGGAAGCCGTCGACTATCTGGAAACACTGACGGCTTAAATGAGGAGGAAGAACATGGTCTGCAGTACAATTCGAGAGATTCTGGTACATTCCCAGGAGTTGTTCGGGGATGAGGACGCGGTGCGCTATAAAACAGGACCGAAGAAGACGGAGTCGAAGAGCTACTCACAGCTTCGGGAGGACAGCGAAAGTTTTTCCCGGGCTGTCTGCGCACTGGGGGAACAGGGCAGCCATCTGGCGGTGATCGGAAATACGTCCTATCACTGGCTGACGGCTTATCTTGGAATCGTAAACGCAAAGAGCGTGGCGGTTCCGCTGGATGTTTCTCTGCCGGCGGAAGAGCTGTGCGAGCTGATGGACAGGGCCGACGTTACCGCTCTGGTGCTGGATGAATGCCGCAAGGATGTGGCGGAGATAGCACGCAGCCGCTGCCCGAAGCTGAAGCATCTGATTTCCATGCAGAAAGAGGCGCATGGAGACGGCTGGCTGTCGATGGAGCAGCTGCTCAGGGAAAACGCCGGAGTATTTGACGAGGAACCGGAACCAGATCAGCTGTGTACGATCATGTTTACTTCGGGAACAACGGGAAAGAGCAAGGGCGTGATGCTGACGCATCGGAACCTTGCGGAGAACGCCACCTGTCTGGATATGAAGATTCCGGCGAGAACCGTGATCCTGTCTGTGCTCCCGATTCATCACGCATACTGTCTGAGCATGGATATCCTGAAAGGGCTGTCCCTGGGCAGTGTGATTTGTATCAACGATTCCCTGATGCGGGTGGCGAAAAATATCAAACTGTTTCAGCCGAACATGATTCTGATGGTGCCGCTGATGATAGAAACCTTTGCCAAAAAGCTGGAGGAGGTGTCGATGCTTCCGGCAGCGATCGTAAGGTCCCAGGTTTTCGGAAAGCAGTTCCACACGATCTGCAGCGGCGGCGCATATCTGGATCCGGCGTATATTGATCTGTTTGAGCGTTATGGAATCACAATTCTGCAGGGCTACGGAATGACCGAATGTTCACCGGTGATCAGCACCACGGTAAGCTGGAACATCCGGAAGGAGTCCGTCGGGCAGCTTTTGCCGAACTGCGAGGCAAAGGTCGTGGATCACGAACTCTGGGTGCGCGGAAGCAGCGTGATGCAGGGATACTATAAAATGCCGGAGGAGACGGCGGAAACCCTCACCGACGGCTGGCTGCACACCGGAGATCTGGGTTATGTGGACGAGGAAGGCTTCGTCTATCTGACCGGAAGAAAGAAAAACCTGATTATCACAAAGAACGGAGAAAATGTCTCTCCGGAGGAACTGGAAAACCGTCTCAGCCAGGAACGGCTGGTGCAGGAAGTACTGGTGCGGGAAAGCCAGGGTGTGATTGAGGCGGAGATTTATCCGGATTATGAGTATGCGAAAAAGAAGCATATCCATGAGATCCGGGAAAAGCTGCAGCAGATTATCGACGATTACAACCAGACCGCGCCGGTTTACAAGCGAATCTACAGCCTGAAGGTGCGTGAGACCGAATTTGAAAAAACGACATCCAGAAAAATCAAGAGATTCTGAACCGTTATTGGTTATGGAAAAACAGACAAAAAAGAAAGAAAAGGCGGGCGAAAGCGGTCCCGGCGGCGCAGGAGATGCGCCGCGGACGGCTTTTGCCCGCCTTTGTCTGTACCGTTCGGACCCGGGCTTTCTTGCCGCCGTCTGTCTGAAAATCCATTGAAATGGTATGGAAAACATGGTACCATCTCAGTAAGAAGGTCTGAGGCAGCCGTTCCACAGGCGGATGGCTGCAGTCTGACGAAGAACGAACGGACAGAAAGAAAGAAGGGGGAACAGTGATGAAGGAAAGTACCGGGAAACTGCTCCATGGCGGAGATTACAATCCGGAGCAATGGCTGGATCATCCGAAGATTCTGGAGAAGGATACAGAGCGTTTTAAGGAGGCGGGAATCAATACCGTTTCTCTGGGAATTTTTTCCTGGGCGTTTCTGGAACCGGAGGAGGGAGTCTATCGGTTTGACTGGATGGAGAAAATCATCAATCATTTGTATGAGAACGGCATTTCCGTAATACTCGCGACGCCGTCCGGTGCCAGACCCCGGTGGCTGGCAGAGAAATATCCGGAGGTGCTGCGGGTCAACAGCCGCAGGGAGAGGGAACTGTTCGGGAGAAGGCATAATCACTGCCTGACCTCACCGGTTTACCGGGAAAAAGTGTATCAGATCGATTATCAACTGTCCCGGCGGTTCGGAAGACATCCAGCGGTCCGCATGTGGCATATTTCCAATGAATACGGCGGAGAATGCCATTGTCCGCTGTGTCAGGAAGCGTTTCGGGGATGGATCAGAAAACGGTATCAGACAACAGAACGCCTGAACAGCCGCTGGTGTACTGCTTTCTGGAGCCATGTGTATACGGATTTTTCTCAGGTGGAAAGTCCGTCGCCTCTGGGGGAAGATTCGATCCAGGCGCTGGATCTGGACTGGAAGCGCTTTGTTACGGAGCAGACTGTTGATTTTATGAGACAGGAAATCTGCGCAGTCAGGGACGGCGGTTCGGATCTGCCGGTGACCACCAATCTGATGTATGATTTTGAGGGACTGGATTATGCCAGAATGGCGCCGGAGCTGGACGTGATATCCTGGGACAATTATCCTACCTGGCACAAGGCGGACGACTGGACCATTGCGCTGGACGCCTGCATGCAGCATGATCTGATGAGAAGTCTGAAAAGACAGCCTTTCCTGCTGATGGAATCCTGTCCCGGCGCGACGAACTGGCAGAGCGTCAGCCATCTGCCCGCTCCGGGGATTCACAAAGCCGCAGGGCTGATGGCTGTCGCCCACGGCTCCGACAGCGTGATGTATTTTCAGCTCCGCCAGAGCCGCGGGTCTGAGGAAAAATTCCATGGCGCGGTGATTGACCATTACGGAGGAAACGATACGCGGATGTTCCGGGAGGTCTGCGATACCGGAGAGACTCTGGAAAAACTGGGAGAACTGGCAGGAACAGAAACCAGAGCCAGGGCGGCCGTCGTCTACGACACGGAAAACAAATGGGCAATCAAAGGCTCCAAAGGGCCGCGAAATAAAAATATGTATTATAAAGAGACGGTTTTCAAGTCCTACCGCGCGCTGCGGGAACAGGGCGTGGACGTGGATGTGATCAATGAGACACAGGATCTGACGCCTTACCGGTTTGTGGCAGCGCCGATGGTCTACCTGTTCCGGGAGGGCTTTGAGCGGAAGCTGCGGGAGTATGTGGAACAGGGAGGAACCCTGTTTGCCACCTACTGGTCCGGTGTTGTGGACGAAAACGACCGCTGCTATCTGGGCGGTACGCCCCATGGGCTGATGGATGTGTTCGGACTGCGTGCAGAAGAGATCGACGGTCTTTATGACGGAGAGACCAACGGGATCGTGCCTGCCGACGGAACGACGTCCGGCGCAGCAGGCGGCAGATATTCCTGTGCACATCTGTGCGAGCTGGTGAAGCCGACGACCGCTGAGACGCTGATGGTATATGAAAACCATTTCTATGGGGGAATGCCGGCGCTTCTGAAGAATCGTTACGGAAAAGGCACGGTTTATTATCTGTGTGCGGATGCAGAGCAGCGACTGTACGACAGCTTCTATCCGGAAATCCTGAGAGAGGCGGGAGTCAGGCCTTTGCTGGAAGACATGAGGATTCCGAAGGGACTGTCCGTGACGAGCAGAGAAAACGAAACATACCGCTATCTGATTCTGCAGAATTTCTCTGGGGAGGAACAGAACGTTCTCTGCCCTGCAGGCGAGAAGATTCTCGGCGGAGAAGGAAACAGAATCTCACCGCTGGAAACATGGGTGTTCCGGCAGAAAAAATGAGGTGGCCGTTCGTCAGACGGAACAGTTACAAAACTGAGAAGAAATATTTTCCGGGAAATCTGCCCGGAGGAAAGGGATTTCAGGGAGGGATTGCTATGATCGCAGGAATACAGGTTTCCAGTTTCAGACCGGTGCTGACCACGGAGGAGCAGGTGCGCGCCGCGTTCCGGAAGATGAGAGAGATGGGATGCGATACGGTGCAGCTGCAGTGGATTGATTTTTCCATTGCGCCGAAGACGATCGTGGAGGCGATGGAGGCGGAAGGAATCCGCTCTGTGTCTACCCAGGATTTTTATCAGACGGTCCGGGAGCGCAAAGAGTATTTTATTCGTCTGAATCAGCTGTGCAGAAGCGAATGGGTCTGTGTCAGCGGGATTCCGGAATCGTATCTCAGCCCGGAAGGCCTGAAGGCATACACGGGGGAGCTTACGGAGTTTATTCATGAGCTGGAGGAATACGGACTGAAACTATGTTTTCATCCCAGAGCATCTGATTTCCGGCCGGTCGGGCAGAAGGATCCGGTGGAATATCTGATGGAACACCTGCCGGAATCGGCAGCGCTGTGCCTGGATCTCTACCACGTTGGCCACGCGGGACTGTCCATGGAGGAAACCATCGAAAAGTACCGCGGGAAAATCTGTATGGTACATTTCAAAGATTTCCGGAAAGACGGGGAAGAAGAACGTCTGACGCCTGTGGGGCAGGGGGATACGGACTGGTCCGGCACCCTGCGCGCCTGCGCGGAGACAAAGGTGCCCTATGGATTCGTGGAGCAGGAACGGTGGGACCGGGATCCTTTCGTCTGCCTGAAGGAAAGTTTTGACTGGCTGAGAGAAAGACTGGAGGAACCGCGCTGCGAAGCGGAACGGTTCTGACCGGAAGAATCTGAAAGGAATGGATGGAAAAATGACAATCGCAGAAGTGAGCAAAAAGTATGATATCTCGCCGGATACGCTCCGGTATTATGAACGGATCGGCCTGATCCCGCCGGTGACGCGGAATAAGAGCGGGATCAGGAATTATGATGAGGAATCCTGCGGGTGGATCGAACTGATGAAATGTATGCGCAGCGCCGGCGTTCAGATTGAAGCGCTGATCGAGTATGTGTCGCTCTTTTATCAGGGGGATGAGACGCTGGATGCCCGGAAGGAAATTCTGATTGAGCAGAGAAACCAGCTGATCGAAAAGAGAGATCAGATACAGCAGTCCATTGCACGTCTCGATCAGAAGATTGAGAAGTATGAGAAGGGGCTGATGAAGGCGGAGAAACGTCTGGAACAGCTCCGAAAGGAAAAAGAGGAAAAGAAGACAGGGTGAAAAAAGAGATCCCCGCAGGAATCCGGGAGCCTGAGCGGCTTTCGCTGATTCCTGCGGGGATTTTTCCGGGAAATCGGAATTCCCGGAAGTTACGTCAGTCATATACAGAATCCTGTTCCCATTTCAGAAATTCTCCGGTGTCTGCGCTGATTTCGAACTCGTACTCCGTGTTGTTGTAAATGATTTTTCCTTCGTAAATCAGGCGGCCGTCGTCTCTGTCAAGTTTGATGCGGATATCGCTGTCGGAAGCTCCATCCACTCTGGCAAGGGCTGAGGCTCTGGCGTCTGCCTCAGAAACTGCTGTCTGCGTGTTGGGATCCACGTAATCTTCATCGATTTCGTAATCCGTTTTCAGAATCTGTCCGTCGTCTGCTTTGATATCGTATTCATACTCTTTTCCTCCGACACCGAAGTCGACCTCATAAACGGAGATGCCGTCGTCGTAATCTTTCTTTACATTCAGGTATGTCAGATCTGCTTCCTGCACCTGCGCATGGTCAAGCGCGATCTGTTTTGCCTCTTCTTCCGTGATACCTGTGGTTTCGCCGGTCTGTGTCGATGAGGTCTGGGAAGGAACGTCCGGAGTGACGATCGCGGAGGCGGAAAGAGTATTCTGACCGGAGGTGCTTGTGGTCCCTGACTGTGTGACGGTGGTCCCGGATGTGGAGGACTGTGAGGGGGACGTTCCGCATGCGGTTACGGAAAGCGCCAGGATAGCTGCTGCTGCGAGGGATACTAATAATTTTTTCTTCATAATCAATCTCTCCTTTTCTATGGAATCTTTGTTATTCTGTTCTTTCTTTGTCTTTATCATACGGGAGAAAGATTAAAGGAAGATTAAAACAAGCAGTTTTTTTGAAAAATGTTTCTCCACGGGGAGAGACAGGATAATTTCCGCTTTTCCCCGCATAAAAAAGGAGGGCCGGGGCGTGGGCCCCGGCAGTTATGAAAAAGAAAAAATGTTATATAAAATGGTGTAATGGCTATTGAGTAACAACAGCAGCAACTTTCTGTTGTCCTCTTTCTGTTTACAAATTCAGTATATATGGAAAATATGTTCAGAATGTGTCCGAATACTGAAGGTTTTGTGAAGAAAAAGTGACCATTCTGCCGCAACATTCCGCCGTAACATGGAGGTGCCGGAGTCTGGTGGGACTCCGGCATTTGTGAAAAAGAAAGTGATGTATGTAAAGGAAATAACTTGGGTGGGAACAGCAATTCAGGAAATCATCAAATATGTGCCGGTCTGATGTCCGGCTGAACAACTATCTGCCGTTCCTCTGTTGATATCTACAGTATAGACAGAAAATGTGTTCAGAATGTGTCGGAAGGATAAAGGATTTCTGAAGAGTAAATGAAAAATTATGTAACAGTTCAGCGGGCTGAACTGTCACAAAATTATGAAAGCCTGCCGCCTGTCCGAGGTTTCCGTTCTGCTGCCGGCGGGTTTACTCTGTGCCGGAGACCTCAGGTCCGGAGGAATCGGGCGGCTGTGTCAGCGGCAGCCGGAGTGTGAACTCGGTTCCGATGCCTTCCAGGCTTTGCACCTGGATATCGCCGTGGTGGGCGCGGACGATCCAGCGAACCAGCGGCAGCCCGAGTCCGGCGCCCTGGCGGCTGTCGGAGCGGGAGGGATCTGCCTGGTAAAAGCGCTCCCAGATATGAGGGAGATGCTCCTTCGAGATTCCGATTCCATTGTCTTTGACTGAAATGTTGGCGTATTCTCCGTCGACAGTCATCGTTACTTCGGTCCATCCGTGTTCCCGCCCATAGCGGATCGCATTGGTCAGGAGATTCTCGAACAGGCGGATCATCATGGTCTCATCGGCGGTCAGGAGAACGTCGGGAGCAAGGCTGGAACGAAGCTCAATCTGCTTTTCGGCGGCGCTTTCCTGCAGCTCCTCAAGAATAATGCCCAGCAGCTCGGTGAGATTTACCTGTTCAAAATGGAGCGGCTGGCGGTTCTGATCAGAGCGGGAGAGAAGGAGCAGCTGGGAGTTCATCTTGGCCATACCGTTTGCCCTGGCCTGTATGATTTCCAGTTCCTGACGAATTTCCTCCGGGAGATTCTTTTGGTCCAGCAGATATTCACAGTGAGACAGAATTACCGCCACAGGCGTGCGCAGCTCATGAGACACATCGGAGGTGAATTGCCGCTCCCTCTGGAACGCGTTCTCCAGACTGGAAAGCATCTGATTGAAGCATTCCGCCAGCCGGCGAAATTCGTCTCTGCCGCGGGGCAGAGGAATCCTCTTGGAAAGATCAGAACCTTCCTGAATCTCCTGGACGGTTCTGATCATTGTGTTGACCGGACGCAGGGTTCTGCCGATAAACAGGTATCCGAAGACGGCGGCGAGAATCACCAGCGCAGGGAGAATGACCAGGGAGGACCGGAGCAGAATCTGCATACTCTGTTCTGCGTCTGTGACGGACAGGATGCCTCTCACGAACAGAGAGCCGTATCCGTCAATGGTGTGAACGGCGTCGAAGACGTACCATCGGGTACTGCCGTCGTTGATCGTCTGGAGGTTTCCGTCCTGGAAGGCAGGACGGGCGGAAAACGAGTAGGGCAGCCGCCCGTAGATAAATTTCCCGCTGGAATTGTAGACGGACATATAGATACCGTTGTCCACATCCATCAGGTTGGAATCGATGAACAGTTCCTGGCCGTTCCAGGAGATATCTTCCAGACTGTCATAGACGCGATTTTTTATCTGCTGCTGGACAGAGGAGAGAAGTTCGCTGCTGCTGATCGACAGAAGAATCGCCACAAGAAGGCTGACCAGCAGCGTCATGAAGCATGCATACAACAGGTTTAATTTCCATTTGACAGAACGCAAACTACACCTCCGCTTTCAGAACGTATCCGGCTCCGCGCACGGTGTGGATCAGTTTCGGCTCGAAATTCTGGTCCAGCTTTTTCCGGAGATAACGGATATAGACGTCGACGACGTTGGAGCCGCCGTAATAATCATAGTTCCAGATATGCTGTTCGATTTTTTCTCTGGACAGCACGATCCCCTGATTCAGAATCAGATAGCGCAGGACGGCGAATTCCTTGCTGGACAGGGAGATTTCCGTGTCGCCGCGAAATACCCGGTGGGAATCCAGGTAGACGGTTAGGTTCGCGGCGCGGCAGACATTGTCGCTGGCTGAGGTGTGCTTTCTGAGCATGACGCGGATACGCGCCAGCAGTTCCTCAAAGGCAAACGGTTTCACCAGATAGTCGTCCGCGCCGGCGTCCAGTCCGACCACACGGTCTTCAATGGTGTCGCGGGCCGTCAGAAGAAGCACGGGAACCCGGTTCCCGCCTGTGCGCAGCTCCCGGAGGACGGACAGACCGTCCTTTTTCGGCATCATGATATCAAGGATTACGGCGTCGTATTCCGCCATTTCCAGACAGGCCAGCGCTTCTTCCCCGTCCAGACATGCATCGACACTGTAAGAGTTTTCTTCCAGCCGCTTTTTCAGCAGACGGTTCAGATCTTTTTCATTTTCCGCAATTAAAATTCTCATAAGAAATCCCTTCTTTCTGCAATCGATCAGCCGGCTGAGCGGTTCCGGCTGATTACATCCCCCGCTCCTTTGCCCAGCGGCTGATCTTCCGGTAAGCGGGAAGCTCCAGCCCGTATTCGTCGGCCAGACGGACGATCCGGTGTACCAGTCCGTCCATTTCGCTGGGACCGCCGTGCTGTACATCCCGCTGCATGGAGGTTGTGGAGTCGTCGTCCAGCCCTTCGAGAATCTTCAGGTTTCGCTCACCGAGATCTTCTTCGAACGTAATTCCCATGGCGTGTCCCAGCGTTTCGATTTCGTGAACCAGCTCGAGGAAAAGGTCCTGTGCTTCCCCTGGATGCTTGAAGGCGCCTCCGGTCTGATCCAGATAAATGCCTGCTGCTCCGATGGGAGAAACATAGCTGAATTTTGTCAGGGCTTCTTTCTGTATCTCATCGGTGAAGGCGGCGTCAATGCCTGCTTCACGAAGGTCACGCTCCACCTGGACGGCCAGCGATTCCAGGCGGCGCGCCTGTCCTTTGCGGTATCCGAAAAATACCCGGAAAATCGGGCTGGGCTGAACGACAATGCCCGGCGTTTCGATCATACTGTAGATATAGATACAGCCGTCCAGGATGACCGGACCCGGACAGGATGCTTCCAGAATGCCGCCCGTGCCGAAGACGTTGAGAATCGGGATCACCAGCGTGTTTTCCGAGGCGGTGCGGCGGATAAACGGAATCACCTCCTCCAGAGAATAGAATTTTACGCAGACAAAGATTACGTCCGGAGAATCGGAGTATTCCTCCATCGTACAGGCCTTTACGGAACGGATCTGCCGCTCGCCAAGGCTGCAGCTTTTCAGAATCAGACCGTTTCTGCGGATTTCATCCAGATGTCTGTTTCGGGCGATCAGCGTTACATCGTGCCCCTGTTCCGCGAGAAAACCTCCCAGACATCCTCCTGTTCCGCCTGCGCCAACCACAACATATTTCATAACTGATATCCTCCTGAGTTTTCTTAAAAGTCATAGTTTCATTATACCGTTCTGCCCGGAGAACAACAAGCCCCAGCCGCGTATTTTCGAATGGAAGCTGTTACAGTTCAGCCAGGTCTGTGCATTTACTGCACAGACCGTATGAAAACGCAGAGCCTGCGGGCATCCGGCCCATCGCGAAGCGATTTTCAATGGCCGGATGCAGTAACAGTTCAGCTGGCTGAACTGTTACTGGAAGCTTGACTTGCAGTGGGAGTTATAAGATAATTATTGAGAACGGTCGGCAGGCTGTACCGTTACACATAATAAAAGGCACCAGAAAGGAATCCGCGAAAATGAGACTGGAAAAAACGCAGAAGTATCTGAAAGAACATGATTATCCTTATCGCTATACGGAAGAGGATGGAATGGGGAGTATTGATTTTGAGCACCGCGGTCTGAAATACCATATCTGGGAGTTTCAGGATGGGGAGATCCGGGGTGTGGAGACGAATCTGAGAACCAGCGGACGGTCGGAAGACCTGACCGGGGATTACGAAGAGGAGATGATTGAAATCCTGAAAACCTGGTGAGATGCTTCCGGGGGAGAAAGAAAGGATAGGAACCGGGTATTCGGAGTGTTCCGGGACCCGGTGAGGAATGGCGGAAATTGCCGCAAAAATTTTATTTTCAAAAAAATTTAAAAAATTTAAAAAAGTACTTGCATTTTTGCTCGGGATCGTGTATTATAACACATGTCGATACGGTCAATTGGTCAAGCGGTTAAGACGCCGCCCTCTCACGGCGGAAACAGGGGTT
>ERZ1643246.819-NODE-819-length-37491-cov-22.715915_pt1 | contig 37491 bp, 31 predicted proteins | sample MGYA00579265_ERZ1643246 | MGnify/ENA primary metagenome ERZ1643246 (study PRJEB29033, sample SAMEA4952261) | chicken gut metagenome | biome: Broiler Chicken; feature: Gastrointestinal Tract; material: Caecum | place: Ireland | collected 2018 | study: Broiler...
GAACCATGTCCCATTGGTCCTCTTGATTGTCCATGACGTTTAATAACACCTTGGAAACCTTTACCTTTTGATGTTCCTTGAACATCTATTTTATCTCCAGCAGCAAATACGTCTGCTTTTAATTCGTCACCTACTTTAATATTTTCTAAGGAATCTAATCTAAATTCTCTTAAATGTTTTTTAGGTGTAACATTTGCTTTTGCAAAATGTCCTTTAACTGGTTTATTAAGTTTCTTTTCTTTAATTTCTCCGAAACCTAATTGAACAGCATCATAACCATCTGTTTCTTTTGTCTTAATTTGAGCAACAACACATGGTCCTGCTTCTATTACTGTTACTGGAATAACTTTTCCTGCTTCGTCAAATATTTGTGTCATTCCAACTTTTTTTCCTATTAATCCTTTTTTCATTTTTGTAATTCCTCCTAACTATTGGCTGATTATGTAATTTTTACTGATATTTATTAGTAAGTAATCAGCTTGGTTTTTGATTTAAAACTAATTTTAAAATTAACATGTTTTGATATGTTTATTTTAAATAAATATTGTAGCTTTTTAAATTTTTAATAAGTTCAAACTTAAAAATTTAATTAGTTTTTGAAATTATAATTTAATTTCGATGTCAACACCTGCTGGTAAGTCTATTTTCATAAGACTATCAACTGTTTTTTGTGTTGGATAAAGAATGTCGATAACTCTTTTATGTGTTCTCATTTCAAATTGTTCTCTTGAGTCTTTGTCTTTGTGTGGAGAACGTAAAATAGTTACTATTTCCTTCTTTGTTGGTAATGGAATAGGTCCTGATACTTTTGCTCCTGTTTTTTTAGCAGTATCTACTATTTTCTCAGCAGACTGTTCTAAAACAACATGGTCATAAGCTTTTAACCTAATTCTGATTTTTTCACTTGTTACAGTGTTCTTTGTTGTGCTTTCTTTCTTTGTTGCCATTTAAAATTCCCTCCTTAAAATATAATTTTATGGCCGGAAGTTATAAACGCACCCTGGTGTTTCATTGTTACCTATATAAAAATCCAAGCTTGCATGAAATCTTGGAATAAGTGCTTTTTAACTTACCGCCTGGTCTATGCCACGACATACTCCATAAGAGTTCCCTCCAACCCTACAAAATAGTAGGTTGTAGCCACATCTTACTTCATCGCCAAATACATGCGTAAATATTATATAATAAGATGTGGCTATTTGTCAACTGTTTTTTTAAAACTCAGCATCTTCTTTTTTTAAGTTGTATTCGTCTTTTATAATTGTTTGAATAATGTCTAGTGATTTTTCTAGATTGTTATTTTTTATTACATAGTCATACATACCAAGTCTAGATTCTTCATAGTCTATTCTATTTAAACGTAGTTGTATCTCTTTTAAGCTTGGTTTGTCTATTCTGTTTTCTAGTCTTTTTTGTAATGCACTTTTTGGAACTTTTAAGAATATTGTTACTATCTTAACATCATCTTTTAGAATTCTTAATAAGTTTTCTACACCGTTTACTTCTATGTCTTTTACTATAATTTTTCCATTATTTATTTTTTCGTTTAGAAGTTTTTTAGATGTTCCATAGTAATGCTCATGATGTAAACTGTACTCATATAAATCGCCATTATCTATCATTTTTTCAAATTCTTCTGTTGTTACAAAGTTATATGTAACTCCAGGAATGTCGCCTTCTCTTTGCGGTCTATCTGTATATGATGGCAATGATTCTACATTTTCCATTCTTTTTATTAATTCTTTTTTTATAGTATCTTTTCCAGCTCCAGATACTCCAGAAAGTAAAACTAGCATATTGTCACCTTGCCTTCTGCTAATTCGTCAGCAGCATAAGATACAGGTGATGGTTCCTCCTTTGATGTTAATGGTTTGCTTCCTGCTGCAATTTGTCTTGCTCTTTTAGCAGTAGCTGTTACTAAAATATATCTATTGTCTACGTGTTTTAATAATTGTAAAACTGTTGGTTTAACTAACATTAATAATTCCCCCTATTGATTTTTTGTTTTAATAAAAGATATTATACCACTTTTTTTCTTAATTGTACATTGTTTTTTTAGCTTTTTTATTTCTAATCTTTTAATCCTCTGTGTCTTCTATTGTAGTTGCTACATCATCTCTGCCTAATCTACTAGCTACTGTTTCTGGTTGAACAGCAGATAAAATAACATGACCTGAATCCATAATTATTACAGCTCTAGTTCTTCTTCCGTATGTAGCATCTATTGCCATACCATCATCTCTTGCTTCTTGCACAATTCTTTTTATAGGTGCAGATTCTGGACTTATAATAGCAATAATTCTATTTGCTGAAACAATATTTCCAAATCCTATGTTTATAAGTTGCATAAGATCCCTCCTTATTCTTTTTCTTCTTTTTGAATAATATCCCTCATGTTATCTACGAAATATTTTTTCTTCAATTTGCTATATAAGTATATTGATTTTGCTACATAATAAATTGCAAATATCATAGATATAGAAGCTGCTATTGGTAAAAATATATTTTGTAGCTCTATGTTAACATATAAAAGTCCCATTGTTGCAATTGCTAAAAACAATGTCTCTATACCAAATGCACATAACTTTCCACTATCTTTTTTATAAGCTCTTTCGAATAATAAAATAGCAATAATTAACGTTATAAAGCTAAACACTTTTAAATCCACGTTATATACTTCTTCTTTTATATTTATAAACCCTAAAATCATGAAGAATAAATATATCATAACGGCTATAGCTACGCACAAGTTTTCAAATACTACTGAACTTAATTTTTTTTCTTCTGTTTTAGGAAGTTTATTTTTAGATTTTAAATCTTTCTTCACTTCATTTTCTACAAGTTGCATTTTTTCTTCATCATCAATTTTTATAACATCTGAATTATTTTCGTTTGCATCTGTTATTACAACATCATCTTCCTCTTCTATTTGCTCCTCTAGTTTTTTAGAACCTATTATTTTGGTTATTTTTCCTTTTACTTTACTTAGCTTATTATCTTTTGAAGATGATTTTTTAGAAGCTTTAGCAGAAGCCTTTTTTGTGGCTTTATCTGCTGTTTTTGTAGAAGTTGTAGCTTTTTTTTCTTTTGAAGCTCCTGTTTTCTTCTTAGTATCACTTTTAGTTGTTGATGCTTTTTTTGTACTTCTCGTTTTAGTCTCTTTTTTAGTTTTTGTTTCTTCTACTTTTGTTATTGCTTCTTCATTTTCAATTTCTTTCTCTGCTACTTTTTCATCTGCTCCCGCATTTACTTTAGCTTTTGCTCTTGTTTTAGATGCACTATTGCTTTTCTTTGTAGTCGTTTGTCTTTTAGCTGTCCCTTTAGTAGAAGTTTTTGATGTAGTTTTCTTAGGTTCTGCTGTTTTTATTTCTTCATCAGATAATGTTTCAGCTGTAGTAGCTTTTTTTGTTACTTTTTTAGTTGTGTTTTTCTTTTTTTCTTCTTCATTTTTTACTTGTGCCATTTTTAGCCTCCTAATTTTTCCCAATACATTACATTTTTTATTATATCAATAGATATTCGGTTTTTCAAGGAAAATAATTAAATTCATAATAAATTAATTGGTTTTATATTTTTGTATACGAAACTTTAGGGTATGTGTAAGTATCTTATTTGCAAACCTTTTTATATTAAAATTTATTAAATTGATTAATTTGAGATTTAGTTTGGAAGAAATTTATTCTTTCGTTCCTATATATGCATTTGCATAAGTTAAGAAAGGAATGGAATTTATTATGGTAAAGTTTAATATCGAGAGCCTTTTAAAGAAAAATGGCAAAAGTAAATATTGGTTATGCAAAAACATGAACATAACTTCTAGAAATTTAAATAGAATTATTTATGGCTAAACCACTTCTATTTCTTTTAAATATCTAGAAGATATGTGTAAATTCTTAAATTGTGATTTAGCAGATTTAATTTCTATTGACCAAGATGATGATTTAAATAATAAAGGAGCATAAAACAGTACTATTTAATCTAGTACTGTTTTTATTTTACTGTTCGGTAAATGTTGAATTGTTGTTTTCCATTTTGTACATGCTTTCTCTATTTCTCTCAGTTGTTCTATATTTTCATCTACTATTATATACTTATCGTTTTTACATATTTCGTTTGACTTTTTTCGACATAAAAATATTTACGTACCCCAAAAATTAGAAAGTCGTACCGAGGCGAACGTAGGTGTTGCTATTTACATTGTAGTAGTTCAGATAACCACTAATAAAGTAAGCGTTCCATGCGTAGTATGCACCGCTCTGCGAAGACGACCAACAGTAACTAGAGAGACCGTAGCTTGTGTAATTTGAACTTGTTATATTAAATGCTGCTCCAAATGCTGCCCATTCTCCTCTTGATGGCACATACCATCCACTTGAACCATTCCATGTTCCACTTTGTACTGCACTTAGTCCCCACATATCTCTACTATATTGTGATCCATATGCATTACTATTCCATTTTGATATCATTGTTTGTGTATTTTTTTCTCCTGTTCCAAAATTGACTGATGTTGTACTTGCATAATCACTCATATTTCCATATGCATTACTATACCATGTATGTATACTTGAGTCCACATCCTTTAATGCCATTACATAAAATCTCTCATTTCCACTTCCATTCGATACTTTTATTACATCTTTTGTTCCAAATCCATTTTCTGTATGACTTCCACTTACTGTGTATTTCTTAAAATTGCTTCCTTTTGGTATCGTATATGTTCCATTACTATTGTACCACTGTCCACTTCCTCCTATTGCTAAGTCCGCATATATTATTCCATCTACACTTCCATTTCCATCTACATCTGCATAACTTCCTACATATGAATTGGTTTCTGAAATTCCTGCGGTCTTTGTCGTAGCTGTTGCAGAAGCCTCTTTTGTATTTCCTGCCTTATCTGTTACTATTACTTTTAAATAATAGGTTGTTCCACTTGTTAATCCTGTATATGTGTAGTTATAGCTTGTTGCTGTACTTGTTTGTGTCGCTACTGTTGTAAATCCTGTTGTTGCACTTGTTGTACTTCTTTGGAATTGATAACTATATATTCCTGATGTCGCATCTGTTCCTTTTGCTGTTACTTCTATACTTGTTTCTCCTACTGTTCCTGTTGTTAAGCTTGCTGTACTTGGCGCTGTACTATCTTTATTTACTACTTGTTTTTTTGCTTCCGATACATTTCCTGCTTTATCTATTGTATATGCTGTTATTGTACTTGTTCCATCTGTGCTTATTGTTATACTTGTACTTGTTGTTCCTGCTGCTGTAGTTGTTTCATTTACTGTTTGTGCTCCACTTACACTATATCTTACTTGGTTTACTCCACTTTGTCCATCACTTCCTGCTGTAATTGCTACTGTTACATTAGATCTATAGTATCCGTTATTTCCTAGTGTTCCTGATAAACTTATAGTTGCCAAACTTGGTGCTACTATATCTAATATTGTTATGCTTGCTTCTCCTCCATAATTTGTTCCATCTGTTAATCGTGCAAACACCGTATCTTTATGATGTAACCCTGTTACATTTGTTCCATTTGTCCAGCTTCCATCTACTCCATTTATTTGATATTGAATTGTTAATCCCGTATCTGTACTTAATGTTGTACTTGCTGTTCCATTACTCCATACTGGTGTACTTGCTACTATTGCTCCACTTACTAATCCATCTCCTGCATCTGCTATTTTACTTATTGTTATATCTTTTGTTGTTTGTCCTTTATTTCCTGCTACATCTGACACTTCTACCTTTATTGTATATGATGTATTTTGCTCCAAACCATCCTTTGTTACACTTGCATTTGTACTATTTGCTATTTCTACATATGTGCTATCTGGGTCTGCTGTTTTCTTTATATAAAATATATATTTTGGATTTGCTCCCATTCCTGTTTCATTATCTGTTGCTGTAGCTGTTGCACTTATACTATTTGTTGTACTACTTGAACTTGCTATTGTTACTGTTGGTGGTGTTGTATCTAATATATCAAACTGCTTTTCACTTATTACTGTTTCTCCGTCCTTTACTCCTCTTGCATACACTTTATCTCCGTGCAATAAGCTTGGTACAGGCGATGTATAGTCTGTCCAACTACTTTCACTATTTTTTCTATATTGTATCGTTACTCCTTCTGTATCTGTTGTTAATTCTAGCGATGCTGAACCTGTGCTCCATGTTACTTTGCCATTTATACTACCTATTATTGGTGTAGCTCCTCCACCTATTCCATTTATTATTCCGTCCATATCATTTAAAAGCCCATTTAGTGCTTCTTGTTCATTTTGTGCTGAATCTTCTGTTGCATTTGCAGCTTCTTGTGCCTTTTTTATTATTCCATTATCATTAAAAATAGTTCCTATTGTTATCCCTGCTAGTATTAATAACACTATTATAGTAACTACTAGTGAAATTAACGTTATACCTTTGTTATTCATCTCTACACTCTCCTATTTCTCTATTATTTCAAAATCTTTTGCATTAGATAAATCTGCTGTTGCACTACATCTCAATATTTTTGTTTCTCCTACTTTTATATTAGGTATTAATGCTTCTATTCTTGCTAATTCTTCTCCGTTTTGCCCTATTATTCTTATTTCCACTATTTCTTGTTTTTGTTCTTTCGTTCCTACATTTTTTAAATCTGCTGTTATCGTTGTCATTTTATTTCCTGGATTATATACAAACTTTATATTGTTTATTTCTATTTCTTTAAATTGCTTTTCCCTTTTTAACTCAGGACTATTATTTTCTATTTGACCATCTTCTTGCTTTTCTACATATGGATTAACCGTATTTCCCACATCTTGTAAATAATTTGTATCTTCTATGTTTTCCACATTTAAAGCACTATTCAAACTCTCGTTATTATTTCCACTCCATTTAATTGTATTATTTGCTAGTAGAACTATTGCCCCCACTATAAGTATTATTGCTACTATAATTTTTACTATATTGTCTTTCCTTATCATTCTGTTTACTCCTCATTTCTACTTTTTAAGTAATACCAACTTATTTATTGTAATTTGCTTTTTCGTTTTGTCTTTGCCTCATTAATTACAGGTAAAGCTGTTGTTTTCTAGTTTATTTCTCGTTATAAAAATCAAATATTTTTAATTATCTGACCTGTCCCTTTTTTCCCAAATCGGGAAATTGGGACCTGTCCCTAATTTCCAAATTTCATTTTTTATTTATTATGTATAAAATTCGACAAATTATACTATTTCAAAATTATTATACTTTTAAATAAGGTATTTGTAAATACTATATATTTTATTTTTTCTTTACAATTTGTTTACGTTTTTATTACATTATAGCTTTTTAGTCTTACTTCTTTATTAATAATTATCATTTATTTGTCTTAACCTTTTACTTTTAGCAATCTCTTTACATATTTTTTTATTTTTGGGTAAAAATATTCATAAATACATTTATTAAGTTTTTAATCCTATATTTTACAAATTGAAATTTTCTATAGTCGCACATAATTCAAATATTTCATTGAAAGGAGTTTATGGCTATTTAATTCTTTTATGTATTAGATAGAGAACGATTCTCACCTAAATTATTAAATATGCCATAGTAATGTTATGAATAAGCTTTTTACTTTAATAAAAAATACATTTTATCCTAATAACGAAGAACATTATGACTTTATTCTGCCAGAAAATAGTGCAGAAAGTGTGGAAAGTAATGATGAAGTTAAAACAGATGAAATTAATTCTCAAAAAGACCCTGAAAGTGTCTTTCCTTCCTTGAGTGTAAATTTAGATTTTCTTAAAGTTAAATACAATACTTTAATTAACAGCGATATTGTGGTTCGTGAGTTTACTCTTACTGCTAGAAATAGACAATATGGTGCTTTTTTAATATATATTGATGGTATGGTTGATACGAAAATTATTAATGACTTCGTGTTAGAGCCTTTAATGCTTCGAAATAGAGCCAATAGTTATGATGGAAATGAAACAAGAGTCGTATCAGAGGCAATTTCTAATAATATTACTGTTAGAAAAGTAAAGAAATTTGACTTGGTTGATTATATATATAATTCACTTGTTCCTCAAAATGCTGTAAAAAAGAAAAAGTCTTTTAACGACATTTTACCAGATATTAATATGGGAAATTGCTTACTTTTTGTAGATACAATTGATACTGCTTTTAGTATAGATGCTAAGGGTTTTAAACAAAGAGGTGTTGACTCTCCTAAAAACGAAACTGTTATACGTGGTGCACAAGAAGCTTTTACAGAAGCTATTCGTACAAATACATCTATGATACGTAGATTTGTAAATAATGAAAATTTAGTTATAGAAAGTCTTAGTGTTGGTAAAGTTACTAAAACTAAATGTGCAGTTTGTTATATGAAGGATATTGCAAATGATGATTTAGTCGCAGAAGTAAAATATAGATTAAATAATTTGGATATAGATACAATTATTTCTTCTGGTCAATTAGAACAATTAATAGAAGATAACAGTAAGTGCAGTCTTCCTCAAATGCTTTCTACAGAAAGACCAGATAAAGCTGCAAACCATATTCTTTCCGGAAGAGTTGTGGTTATTGTAAATGGAAGCCCTTATGTATTAATAATGCCTTGTGTTTTTGTAGATTTTCTTTCTTCTGCAGAAGACCCAAACTTAAAATTTCAATATGCTAATTTACTTAAATTTGTAAGATTAGTTGCATTTTTCATTACTTTGCTTTTGCCTGGTTTATATGTTGCAATTACAAACTTTCACCAAGAGATTATTCCAACGGAACTGCTCTTTGCAATTGTAGCGTCCAGGGAATCTATTCCTTTTCCTATAATAGTTGAAATTTTAGCAATGGAAATATCCTTTGAGCTAATTAGAGAAGCAAGTTTAAGGGTTCCTTCCCCTATAGGAACAACTATTGGAATTATAGGAGCACTTATATTGGGGCAAGCTGCCGTAGAGGCTAGTATTGTAAGTCCAATTTTAATTATTATTATAGCTATAACTGGTATTACTTCTTTTGCCATTCCAGATTTTTATTTAAGTTTTCACTTAAGAATTGTTAGGTTTTTATATACCATTGCAGGATTCCTAGCTGGATTTTTAGGAATAGGCATTGTTTTATTTGGACATTTAATACTTTTATGTTCTTTAAAATCTTTTGGAGTTTCGTATTTGGCTCCATACATTCCATCTACTGGTAAAAATAACAAATCATATTTTATGCCACCATTTTGGAATAGAGAAAAGAGACCAGATTTTTTAAATACTAAAAGACCAAAAAAAGAAGAACGTATTAGTATGAAATGGAAATATCAAGTAGGAGGAAAACATGGAAATTAAACAAATAGGCAATTTTCAGGCTATTGCGCTTATTTTAATTATTGTTATAAATCATTTAATTTTAGGTACTCCTCGAACTTTAATTGCAGAAACTGGTACTGGAACAATTTTAAATATGCTTTACGTTTTCCTTTTGGTACTTTTACTAATATTTATTATAAATAAGTTATTTAATAATTTTAAAGGAAAAGACATTGTAGATATTTCAGAATTTTTAGGTGGAAAAGTTCTTAAAGTCATTGTCGGAATAGTCTTTATTATATATTTTCTTGTTATTCTTTCAACTACTGTTAGAGTTATTGTACAAGATTTAGAAATTATATATTTTCAAAATATATCTATATATGTATTAACCTTAGCAATATTAGCAAGCATTGTCTTTGTTTATAAATATGGAAGTTCAGCTGTTGTAAAATGTAATTCAATAATAGCTCCTATTGTTGGGATTGCAATATTAATTATTGCTTTTTCCAATGTACAAGATTTTTCTTTAGATAGAATTTTCCCTATTTTAGGTTTTGGAGCAAAAGAAACTTTTATAACAGGAGCATCCAATATATTCGCCTATAGCGGACTTGCTATTTTATATTTTATTATGCCGATGCTTAAAGATAGTAAAATTTTCAAAAAAGTATCTATTGTTAGTACCATTTTAGTTGGCATTTTAATAGTAGGAAGCGTGTCTTCTTTAGTATTGTCTTTTCCATTTATTGAAAATATAAATGAAATTTCCTCATTATATGTAGAATCAAGAGATATTAGTTATTGGCAAGTTTTTCAAAGAATAGATGGATTGTTTGTATTTAGTTGGATATTAGCCCTACTTTCTTATATTTCTGTAGTTTTATTTATAATAGTAGTAATATTTAGAAAACTAACTAATGCCAAAAAAGAATTTCCTGTAGTTCTTGCTTTTGCAACTATAACATATGTGACTACATTAATTCCCAATAATATAGCTATGATACGTTTTTTAGAAGATATTGTGTTTAAATATACAAATATAATTGTAGCAATATTCTTAAGTCTAATTGTTTTAATATTTGCTAATATTAAATACAAAATAGTAAATAGAAAAAATACTATAATTAACTCTAATAATATTGAAAATAAACCCTTATAAGAAATATATAATAGGCTATACGCTCATTATATGGTAAGAAATATATTATAGGCTATGCGTTCATTTATGGTAAGAAATATATACTATACTATACTCTCATTATATGAAACGCACATTAAATGAATTTATATATAAATTCATAAAAAATTAACGAAAATTAAAAATTTTAAAAGATAATCTAAAAAAATTGAAATAGGAGGCAAAATTAAATTAATGGAAAAGCAAACATTAAATAAATTTTTTATAATTATAGCCGTAATTTTACTTTTACTTGTAGCAATTTTTTCTAGCTCTTCTTATTCGAGCAACATAGATAAACTTTCATATGCTATAGCAATTGGTCTTGATGTAGGTAAAAATTCCTCTATGCAATTAAGTTTGCAGTTTTCTTCTACAAATAGCCCTTCTAGTGGCTCTGGTTCATCGCAATCTTCAGAAGCAATTGTATATTCTGTAGAGTGTAGCGACATAAATGATGGAATAAATTTAATTAACAACTATTTAAGTAAAAAAATTAACTTAGCACATACTAGAGTCATAGTATTTTCGGAGGAATTTGCTTCTACAGGTGTTTCAGATGTCATATATACATTAATAAACTCTGTTCAAATACGTCCTACTGCAAACATCGTTGTGTCCAAATGCGAAGCTAAAGAATTTTTGCAAAGTGCTAGTTCCAAATTAGAAAAACTATCTGCTAGATATTATGAAACCATTCAAAATTCAAGTGAATACACAGGTTACACACAAGACATATCTATTAGTCAGTTTTTCTATGACATACAAAATACTAGAAAAAATGCATCAGCTATTTTAGGAGCTGTAAATAAAGATGCATCACATGCTAGTGCAAATTCAGAGCAGGAATCCGGAAAATACGTTGCAGGACAAGCTCCAATTGACTCCGAAGACCCTGGAATAGAAAACACGGGACTTGCTGTGTTTGTAGAAGATAAACTTGTTGGTGAATTAAATAACATAGAAACAATTTGTCATCTTTTAGCAAGTAACAATCTAAAATATTGTAACATTACAATTCCTAATCCGTTAAATGTATCTGATACAATAGATTTACGCTTAAGTACAGATTCACCTGTAAAAATAGAAGTTAATCTTGTAAACGGCAATCCATTTATTAACCTTGATTTCAACATTTCTTGTCAGTTAATATCTATGAGCGAAAACGTAAATTATTTTTCCGAAGAAAACTTAAAGAAAATTCAAGATGCTGTTAATGTATATATGAAACAAAACATGACAGATTACTTATATAAAACAGCCAAGGAATTCAAATCAGATATTGTTGGATTTGGAAGAACTGCAATACATCAATTTTTAACTTGGGATGATTGGATAAATTATAATTGGCTAGAAAAATACAAAAATTCATTCTTTGATATAAATATAGAAAGCGAACTTAAATCTGGTCAGTTATTAATCGAAACTTAAGGAGGAAGAAAATATGTTAGTAATTATCATTTTGCTTTCACTATACATCTTTTTAAGATTATTTATCTATGGAATATATGAAATTAAAGAAAACCAAAATAAAGTCGCAGGAATAAGCATGATAATTATTTCTATATTCTGCTTAATAGCACCTGCTGTAGTTGGAAATTAGGGACAGGTCATTTTTTCTCGATGTGGGAAGTTAGGGACAGGTCACTAACTTCCCACATCGGGAAAAAATGACCTGTCCCTAATTTCCAAGCATGTCTTTAAATTGTTGCTCATTTATTATGGTAATGCCTAAATCTTGGGCTTTTTTTAGTTTGCTTCCTGCTTCTTCGCCTGCTAATACATAATCTGTTTTCTTAGATACTGAGCTAGATGTTTTTCCTCCGTGTTGTTCTATTAGCTCGCTTGCTTGTTCTCTAGACATTGTTTCTAATGTTCCTGTTAATACAAACGTTTTTCCTGCAAATTTCTCGTCTGTAACTACATTTTCGTTTTCTTGAATTTTCATATTGACTCCAGCTTTTTTTAGCTTAGTTATTAAGTCTACTGTTTGATCTTGTCTGAAAAATTCATATATACTATTTGCTGTAATTTCGCCTATGTCTTCTTTTAAACATAAATTTTCAAATGATGCTTTCATTAACGCATCCATTGTTTTATATTTTTTTGCTATTGATTTTGCAAGTTTTACTCCAACATGTCTTATTCCGAGTGCATTTATTAATCTATATAAGTCTCTATTCTTACTCTCGTTTATAGCATTTATTAGATTTTGAGCAAATTTTTTGCCGTTCTTTTTTAATGATTCTACATCTTCCAATGTTAAATTATATATATCCGGAATATTTGAAATTAGTTTTCTATTTATTAACTCCTCTATTATTGCATCTCCTAATCCATTTATATCCATTGCGTCTTTTGAGGCAAAATGTATAATGCTTCTGTATAATTTTGCAGGGCATTCTATTCCTATGCATCTTAACACAGCTTCGCCTTCTTCTCTTACCGCTTCCGCTCCACATACAGGGCATACTGTAGGCATTTCGAAAGGTATTTCTTCTCCTGTTCTTTTTTCTTTTACTACATCTATTACTTCTGGAATAACATCTCCTGCTTTTTGAATTACTACTGTATCCCCTACTCTAATGTCTTTTTCTTTTATATAGTCACCATTGTGAAGTGTAGTCTTAGATATTTTTGAACCTGCAACAAATACTGGCTCTAATATTGCCATTGGAGTAATTGCCCCTGTTCTTCCTACTTGGCAAACTATATCTTTTACAATAGTTTGCTTTTTTTCTGGTGGATATTTGTAAGCAACTGCCCATCTTGGAGTTTTATATGTTGTACCTACTTTTTCTCTTAGCTCTAAGTTATTTACTTTTACAACAGCTCCGTCTATTCCAAATGTAAGCTTGTCTCTATTTTCACCAATTTTTTTAATTTCTTCTATTGCTTCTTTTATATCCTTACATAAAACTTTTACAGGGTTTACGTTAAAGCCAAGCTTTTCTAAATAAAGTAAGCTCTCGTAATGTGTTTTAAATTCTATACTATCGCTTTTTTGAACATTAAATATATAAATATCCAATGGCCTTTTTGCTGTAATTTTACTATCTAATTGTCTTAATGAACCTGCTGCTGCGTTTCTTGCATTTGCAAACTGTCCTTCTTCTTCCATTAACCTATCTTCGTTTAGTTTGTCAAAATCATCTTTGCTTATAAAAACTTCTCCACGAACAGTTATATCAATTGGTTCTGATAATTTTTTAGGAATTGTTTTTATTGTTTTTAAATTATCTGTTACATCTTCTCCTACTATTCCGTCACCACGAGTTGCACCTCTTACAAGTACACCGTTTTTATACTCTAATGCAGAAGAAAGACCGTCTATTTTTGTTTCTACAACATAGTCTAACGGAAGATTATATTCTTCTGCTGCTTTTTTCATACGCTCATCAAATTCCATTACTTCTGCAAACGAAAACACATCTTGAAGACTTTGTAAAGGAACTTCATGTGTTACTTTTTCAAATCCTTTTTTTATACTTGCTCCTACTTTTTGTGTTGGTGAGTCTTTTGTTATTAGCTCTGGATACTCTTTTTCTATTCCTTTTAGCTCTCTCATTAACATGTCATATTCGTAGTCACTTACAACTTGCTCATCATCAAAATATTTTTGAGTATAATATTTTAATAAAGGCTTTAATTCCTCTGCTCTTTTTTTCGCTTGTTCAAATTCCACTTTACACACTTCAATCCTTTCCTTCTAAGTTGCAACATAATATTAAATTAATGTTTTCACATATATTAACTAACTTTATCACTATGTAAGTATTAATAATTGATACTAAATTATGCTATTTTTTATATTATAAGAAATTTCTTTTTTATCTATCTTTAAATAAATCTTTCCCATTTTTTAAATAATCTATTCCAGAAAATATAGTTGCTATAACAGAAATGCTCATTAGTACTGTAGTTATTAGATTAAATACAAAAGCCCCACCTGTTAAATTTCCACTAAATATTGCTCCAAATGGATTTGCATCAAGAAATAGTAAAGCTATAGCAACCATTTGCGTTGCAGTTTTTAATTTTCCCCATATACTTGCTGCAACTACTTTTCCATCCTTTTCTACTGCAATTAGTCTATATCCAGAAACAATAAATTCTCTTGCAATTACAATAACAGGTATCCAAGCTGGAAGACCTTTATATTGAACAAGTAATACCATAGCTGTTATAACTAAAATTTTATCTGCTATTGGATCTAAAAATTTTCCAAATGTAGTTACCTGATTTCTACTTCTTGCAATATATCCATCTAATTTATCTGTACATGAACCTATTATAAATATAATATCCATTATTATGTAAGTTAGTGGCACGCCCCATAGACTTCCACTTATATTAAAAAAAGGTATTATTACAATTATAGGAACTAAAACCATCCTTAAAATTGTAAGCTTATTTGCTAAATTCATGAGTACCCTCCTATGAACTATATCCGTAATATGTATTCATTAACCATGTATAGTAGTCAAATACATCTTTTGTTTCTGGAACACCATAATCTACACCATATGTTTCAACTTTTAAACTTTTTATTACTGGTGGATCTACTGGTCTATCTGCATCTAGCTCATTTCCTTCTTCGTCTTTTGGAGCTTCTTCTCCCTCTGATAAATCACTACTTCTATAAGTAACTTCTACATTAGCAATTTTTTCAACTATATCCATGCCTTCTATAACTTTACCAAATGCTGCATATAATCCATCTAATGAGCTATTATCTTCTGTCATTATAAAAAATTGTGAGCCTGCTGAATTATAGCCTTCTTCTAATAAAGAAGAATCTGTTTGACTATAGTCAGACCTTGCCATAGATATAACACCTTTTTCATGTTTTAATGTGTTTTGAGTATACCCATTTGCAATAAATTCTCCTGGAATACAGTATTCTTTATCTTCTGCCACATTGTCTTCAATATCACTTAATTTTGGAGTTCCTGTTCCATCTCCATTTTTATCTCCACCTTGAATCATAAAGTCTGGAACTACTCTATGAAAAGTTAGTCCATCATAAAATCCTCTATTAGCAAGTCTAATAAAGTTTGTTACAGTGTTTGGAGCCATATCTGGATATAACTCTATTTTTATTGTTCCATATCCTTCAACTTCCATTGTAGCAATTGGATTTTTTTCTTCCACTGTTAATTTTTGATAAAATCCATAACCTACATATCCTATTCCTGCTATTACTATAATAATTGCTATAACTAATAAAATTCTTAAAAATACTTTCATTTGCTTTCCTCTTTCTTTTTTTAGTAATGCTTTTATTTCCTGCACTACTTATATTTTTTATTAATTTTTATATTTAAATATTATTTTTATGCTTATTTAATTTTTTACTTAATATTAAGTTTAGTTTGCTATATTAAATTTGTGGCATTAAATTTAGTTTGTTATATTAATTTTGTAATACTAAATTTAGTAGTTTGTTATATCAATTTTATAACTTTAAATTATTTTGTTTACAACATTAGATTATCAAAAACAAATTGGTCTTGCATTCTTCTTAGCGATTGTTTTATTGTTCTTGCTCTTACCTCTCCAATTCCATCCACATCATCTAGTTGTGGAATTTCAGCAGCTAATATATGTTGGAACGATTTAAATGATTTTACCAAATTCTCAACAATATTGCTAGGCATTCTTGGAATTTTATTTAAAATTCTATATCCTCTTGTATAAACTCCAACCTCATCATAGTTGTCAAAATCGCCATAACCAAGTGCAGTAGCTATTTTGTCTGGTTTTAGCAAGTCATCTCTATTAAGATTTTTTATATCATCAAGTACTTTTTCAGGAGTTCTTTTCTTTCCAGGTGCTATATAATCCTTTACTATAAATAGTTCTTCACTTTCCATATCTCCTGTAAGCTCTTCAAGTTGCATTTCTACAAGTCTGCCCTCGTCCCCAAGCTCATAAATTGCCTTTTTCACTTCATCTATAACTCTCATTGCCATTTCTGCACGTTGAATTGCCACAATAACATTTTCTAATGTAACAATATCATTAAATTCATATTCGTTTAATATACTAAGCTTGTTGTCAAATACTTTCTTGTATTTTTCTACAGTTTGAAGCGCTTGACTTGCTTTCGATATAACTTGCGAAGTCTCTTCTAAAACATATCTAATATTTCCTTTAAAGATAGTAATAATTCCTCTTCTTTGTGAAATGCTTATTACAAGTGAGCCTGTTTGTCTAGCCGTACGCTCTGCTGTTCTATGTCTCGTTCCAGTTTCTGATGTTGGAACACTTGAGTCAGGTATTAACTGTGCATTTGCAAATAAAATTTTCTTAAAATCCGAGCTTAAAACAATTGCACCATCCATTTTTGCAAGTTCATATAATCTAGCCGGTGAATAATCAATATCTAACTTAAATCCTCCATCTACTAAATCTAAGACTTCTTTTTTATCTCCAATTGCAATAAGTCCTCCGGTTTTAGCCTTTAAAATATTTTCAAGTCCATCTCTTATAGGTGTTCCTGGAGCTATTAGCTTTAAAATTTCTGTTATCTCGTCATTCTTTGTTGCCATTAAAACCTCCTTTACCATTTCAGCAATGTCTTTACCATATTTTATTACATATAATTTTTAAACCTTTATCTTAATCCAACTGCTTGAATTGCCTCTTTAATATTACCAACGCCTATTATATCTAATTTATAACTTTCTTTCAATAGTTTTTTGTTACTTTCTGGAATTATACAAGTTTTAAATCCAAGTTTCTCTGCTTCCTTTAATCTCTTATCTATTAAATTAACAGCTCTAACTTCGCCTGTTAATCCAACTTCACCAATAACCACAGTATCTGTAGGTACGCTAATGTTTTTAAAGCTCGATGCACAAGCTAGCATTATTCCTAAGTCAACTGCAGGCTCTGAAATTTTTATACCGCTAACAACATTTAAATACACATCTTGATTTCCAAGTGCGAACCCCAGCTTCTTTTCTAATACCGCAATTAAAAGAGTAAGCCTATTATAATCAATTCCATTTGCAGTTCTTCTTGGAAGCCCATATACGCTCAAAGTTGTTAAAGCTTGTAGTTCTATTAAAAGAGGTCTTGTTCCTTCCATTGCAGCAACAATTACAGAACCAGGCGGATTATCTTTTCTCTCCGAAATTAAAACAGACGACGGATTCGTAATTTCCTTCATACCCTCGCTTTGCATCTCAAACATACCAACTTCGTTGGTAGAGCCAAAACGATTTTTAACTCCTCGTAAAATTCTATATGAAAAATATCTCTCACCTTCTAAATATAATACCGTATCCACCATATGCTCTAAAACTCTAGGACCTGCTATATTTCCATCTTTTGTAACATGTCCTATTATAATTGTAGTAATTTCATTACTCTTACAAATTCTCATAATCCTAGAAGTAATCTCTCTTACTTGACTCACAGTACCTGCAGCTGATGTAATATCTTCTGAATACATCGTTTGAATAGAATCTATAATAACTAATTTTGGATTAAGCTCCAAAATATTATTTTCGATAACATCTATATCTGTTTCACCTAAAAATAAAATATCGTCATTGTGAATGTTTAGCCTATCTGCTCTAATCTTTATTTGTTCCGCTGACTCTTCGCCTGAAACATATAAAACCTTTCCTTCTGCCTGAATGCTATTGCAAAGCTGTAATATTAAAGTAGACTTACCAATACCAGGTTCTCCTCCAACTAAAACTAGAGAACCTTTTACTAAACCTCCACCTAAAACCCTGTCTAGCTCTCCTATACCAGTCTTAACTCTAACAGCCTCAGCACCTTTAACCTCATTTAATAGCCTAGGCGTAACTACTTTCTTTTCTTTAACAGCACTACTTGTACTTTTAGATAACTTTTCCTCATAAAAACTATTCCACTCATTGCAAGCAGGGCACTTGCCTAGCCATTTTCCTGACTCATATCCACAATTACTACACACAAACACAGTCGTTGTCTTCGCCATTTTCTCCTCCTTGGAAATTGGGGACAGGTCCCAATTTCCCAAATCGGGAAATTAGGGACAGGTCACCTTTTATTTATGTTTTTATAACCTAATTTATATAATAATCTTATATACTCATATTTTTATATCTTTACATCCATATACACTTATATACCTATGTTCTTGTATTCTAATTTTTTAGTTTCAAATATTGGTTACATATCACAGTCATTTTTGCTTTTTTTCCGCCATCGCGGACTCTTTTATTTTATAAATTATATTTTTCTGAATTCCTGTAATTCTCGCAAGTTGAAATGCACTCACATTTAGCTCTTTAAATATAGGTGTTAACATCTGTTTTAAATATTCAAAATTATAATGTTGTAACTCATATATATTTTTTATCTTAAGTTCAGATACAATAAAAGAAATTATCTCTTCGTCCTCTATCTTATTTTCCAGTTCATATTCAATACGATTTTTTATTTCTAGAAGTCTACTTTCTTTATATTCTTTATGTTGATTTACAAATTCCGCTATTGCGGAAGTATTGCCCGTATTTTTCATTAATTCAATCACATATTCTGTATCTACCAAATTATAATTATCCGCATTAATATATTCTCTGTAACTACTCCACTCATATTCATTATGTCTAGCAATTCCTGCCTTTTCTGGATTGTAATGAATATACATTACAGCCGTTTTCAAATATTCCTCATCTTCTATAGGCTTGCTTTTGAACCTATTTTGAAATAAATGCCCAACGCGTTCATATTTTTTGTTTATATACTCTGAAAAACTTATTAAAATACTATGCATCATTTTTGATAAATTGTTATTCTTATCATAAATAATTAAATGAACATGATTTGGCATTAATGCATATGCATATAATGAATATTCAAATTTTTCTTTTGCTTTCTTTAATTCTTTCTTAAACTTTCCTTTATCTTGATTATCTAAGAATATATCTTGTTTATTTATTCCTCTTATAATCACATGATAAATTTTATTTTGGGTTATTTTTCTTGCTTCTCTCATATACTTCCTTTCCCCTAGCCCACATTTTCCCCAAATATGCTTACATTATATATTATTAAACTAAATTTTTCAACTTAACAATTTTAATTTTTCCTTTACTTAATCACACCTCTCTTTTCTTATTTAATTAAATCATTTTTTCTTCTTTAGTACATATCAATTATTATAAAAAGCAAATTACTATAATACCATCAAAAATAAGTATTATAATAATTTGCCCCCATTTATAAAAATTTCCAATCAAATTAATTTTAAACTACTTAATAGGTGTGTTTATGCATCTTTAAGTACTTTATATATTTTATTAAATGATTTAATATTTATAAGATAATATCATATTATTTATATAAATATCAAGCCATTTTTGATTTTTTTAATAACTAATTCTCGATATGTAAATTTTAGAAAGTCTGCTCTATTCTCAATCTATGGATTTTAGAAGTTTTAATTTATCTCCAATTTATGGATTTTAGGAAATCTGATCTGTCCCCAATTTCCCGATTTGGGAAGTTAGGACCTGTCCCTAATTTCCAAGTGATAAAATAAACATAGCATGAGACCAGCCCAAGCCTACTACCCAGTTTGGTTCTAGCGTTGAGTTGTCTACTTGCTCGCCTAGTAATCCATGCTCATTACAGCTTTTTACTACAAATTCTATGCATTCTTTTGCTTTTTTATTTTCGCCTGCTTTTTGATAGTACATTGCCATCCATAGTGTTGATATTGGCCATGGATTTTTTCCTCCGCGATAGCTGTCTTGTTCGAAACGTAAGTAGCCTCCTGTATATGTACGTAATGTCATGTTTATTTTTTCTATTGTGTTTAGTACTTTTTTCTCTTTTGGTCCAAACATTTCAAATGGATATATACTTCCTAAAATGCTTATGTCTGTTTTGTCGTCTTCTAAGTTTCTTTTTAATGTTTTTGTTTTTTCATTATATAGGTTTTGACTTACATACTTTGGTATAACTTCCATTTGCTTTTTTATTCTAATTATATTTTTGTGTATGTTTTCTAATTTTAATCTATTTTCTTTATATTCTGGCTCTATTATTTCGTAAATTTTAAGCATTGCATTATATGCAGCATTTATGCTTGCAATTGAGTATAAATGAACTCCTTCGTTCATTTCCCATAAGTCATAGCTTAAAGGTAATTTTTCTCTATCTTCTGTATGATATGTTTCCTCAATTTCTTTTTTTACAACATCACTTTCGTCTTTCGTGCCTAAAATATTGTCCATATATCTTTCTAAAAATCTTACCGCTTTATCACACATTTTAAATGTATCTTTTATAAATTTTTCTTCTTTTGTTACTTTATAATGTTCGTAAATTCCATATATAACGCTTGCTGTTTCGTCTATTTGATACCCCCAACAAGGTGCTAGCTTTCCATCTGTATAAAATCTTTGTTCCCACATTCCATTTTTGCTTTGTGTGTTTTTGCAAAATACTTTATAAAATTTTTCTACTTCTTTTGTCATTCCTATTTTATCAAGTGCAGAGCAGATAAACACAGCATCTCTTGGCCAGCAGTATGCATACCTTCCGCATTGTGTTTTACCTTCGTCAGCTTCTGCCGAAGCAACTATTCCTCCTGTTACTTCATCCATAAGTAATGGGAAAAGAAGTATACTTCTTTTATATATTTTGTTTAATTTTTCTAAATAACCTTTGTAATTTTTATTTGTTACTTGATATTTCTCATCCAATTTATAATGATCTTTTACAAATTTCTTCCAATACCTAGACGCATTTTGCTTTTCTGCTTTTACATCTAATTTTCTTATTTCGTCTATTTTGTCTAATAAAGCTTGATTTTCTCCTTCTGATATTCCTTGCACAGGAACCACAAACAAAACAAATTCTTTTTTCTCTCCCGGCTTAATTGTTCCAATGTTATAACTAACAGCAGAGTCAGCTGACATTCCAATATAATCTTTGTCTTGAATAACTCCACTTTGAATGTTATTAGCCACATCATTTAATTGATGGCTATATATTTTATCTTTTGAGAAAATTCCAAGTGCATAGTCATGGCAATATTGTATTAAAGCATTATTTTTTATTTGTGAGCCTACAGCATTATTCTCTTCATAAATTAATTTTGAATGTACTAAAAAGTTGATGTTTAAGTCTATGCTATTACCATTTTCAAATACATATTGTTTTATAATAACATCTTTTTTTATTGAAACATAATCTGTTTGCTTTACTTTTAATCTGTAATATAAATTTTCTATTTCTGTGTTTAAAATATTTGTATCTTCGTCATAGTATTGATTATATTTATTATTTATGTCTTCATGTAAATATATCATACCTGAGTCATTTATTTTTACACCTGTTCCAAAGAAATCTATAAATTGTCTAAAATCCGGATTTGGATAATATAACCTTAATAATTCACCTTTTTTGCTATATGTAGCTAATATATTTTTATTTCCTATAAAAGCATCATTATAATATTTTGTTCTCATTTGTTAACTCTCCCTTATTTCATTATAACTTTCTACACTCACTCTAGTGCTTTAATCTATTAAACTTTCTACTACATTTTCCATAAACTGCTCTATCTCTGTAGTTATTATATTGCCATAATTAATCTATCTATACTTCTTCTACTCATTTTCAACTATTTTTAATATTTGATTTTCTAATTCTTTTAGTCTTAGTTTTAGCCTTGCAATGTCATCGTCTGTAGCATCATCTGTTAAGTAATCTGATTTAACAATCTCTTCCATATCTGCAAGTTCATTTTTCAATATCTTCATTTTTTCTATTACTTCAGCCCTTGGAGTTTGCTCTCTTTCTACCACTATACTTTCTAGTTGGTTTACTTTTTCAACTAAATCATTTTTTATGCTGTATACCTCTCCAAACTCTGGAACTATTACAGGTATCTGAGTTTCTTTTAATATTTTTTCTCTTAAAATTTCCTGTCCTTCTGGCTCTCCATGAACTAAAAATATGTGTTTTGGCTTAGTTATAAATGAATAAATAAAATTCATTAACCATTCTTGGTCTGCATGTCCAGAATATCCCTCTATGTATTCTATTCTAGCATTTACCGCAATCTCTTCACCAAATATTTTTATAGTTTTTGCTCCATCTACAATTCTTCTTCCCAAAGTACCAGGTGCTTGGTATCCCACAAATAATATCGTGCTATTTGGATTCCAAATGTGATGTTTTAAATGGTGCTTTATTCTTCCTACATCACACATACCACTTGCAGATATTATAATAGCTGCTCCATCCATCTCATTTAGAGATTTTGACTCGTCAGCTGTTCTTGTAAACTGCAATCCTGGAAATTCTAGTGGATTATCCCCTCGTTGAATTAATGCTTGTGTTTCTTCATCGAATAAATTCATATTCTGTTTAAAAATTTCTGTTGCCGAAATTGCTAAAGGACTATCTACATATACTGGAGCCTTCATTAATGTCTCATATTCTTTCTTAATTTTGTCACTGCAATCCTCACATTTTAAATTGTTAATTTCATATAAAATTTCCTGTGTTCTGCCTACTGCAAAAGATGGAATTACAACAGTTCCATTTTTATCTAATGTTTCTGAAACTATGTTTAAAAATAAGTTAGCCTTTTCGTCATTTCTATTATGAAGTCTTCCACCATATGTAGACTCCATTACTAAATAATCTGCACTTTCTATCATTGTTGGAGAAGATAAAAGCGGAATATCATTATTTCCAATATCTCCACTAAATACAATCTTCTTATCTTTTCCGTCCTCATTTATCCAAACTTCTACTATAGCAGAGCCTAGCATATGTCCTGCATCATTAAATCTTACATGTATTTCTGGTGTAATTTCTACTATTTCATCATAATTTACAGGTTTAAATATTTCCATACATTTTTCTGCATCTTCTGCAGTATAAAGCGGAATTACAATGTTTTTTCCTTGTCTTACTCTTTTTCTATTTTTCCATTCCGCCTCTTGCTCTTGAATATGTCCACTATCTGGTAACATTATAGAGCACAAATCCATTGTAGCTTTTTGAGTATATATCGGTCCCTTAAAGCCATCGTTATATAAAAGAGGAATTCTTCCAGAATGGTCTATATGAGCATGTGTTAATATCATAAAGTCTATTTCTTTAGGGTCATATAAAAATGGCTCATTGTTTTTTTCTTCTTCCTTACTACTACCTTGATATAAACCACAATCTATTAAAAATTTCTTTCCAGCACCTTCTACTAAAAAATTTGATCCTGTAACCGTCTTTGTTGCACCTAGAAATGTTATTTGCATATGCTTCTCCCTTCGTTAATTAAAAACTTTTATCTTTTTCTTTAATTTTAGTTTCTTAATATCTATATCTTCTTTTAAGTTTATTATAAATTCATTTTCTAATACATTTGTATCATAATATTGTATTTTTATGCTATTATTAATATATTCCGTTTCTACAATTAAATTATCTAAATCTATAATTTTGCTATTAAATAACATAATTAAAGCCTTTAAATTTGCTTTTGGAACTGTACAAATAGTTTCAGCCCACTTAAAGTTTATTAATTTCTTAATTAATTTTATCATAACTTTATAAAAAGAAATAGTTAAGCTATCAATTTCTTTTAAAATTTTTTCATCATCCCAATGTAGAAATCTAAAATATCTAACCTCGTACACAAGCTTTAGTAGTTCTTCTCGTGTTTGAGCTTCTTCAACGCGAATTTTAAAGCTTTTTAACACATATTTACACAATTTAATAAGTTTTCCACTATCAATTCCATCTGTTTTTAAATCCTCAAAAAATTTATAGTCACTTTCTACTTTGCTTTTTCTTATAACATATTTCTTTGGATCTATTAAATCATTAGCTTCTTTTATTTTTTGTAATAATTTTTCTCTTTCTTCTTCCAAAATTAATTTTAATCTTTTTATACTAAATATTTTATCTTTATTTTCTAGCACAGAATTTCTTTTTATATATTCATCTTTTAATAGTTCTTTGTTGTTTAGTATCTTATCTATTTTATCAATCTCTGCTCTATATTTTTTCTTTTGCAAAGTCGCACTTTCAAGATATCCTTGCCTATCATTTAGTAATTCTAGTTCTTCTTTTAAATAATTTCTATTATCTATTATTTCATTATTCATTCCATACTCCATTATAACCTTACATATTAAAGTTATAACATCGTTTGAAAATTCTTTTCCATATAGCCTTTCTAATTTATTCTGAGCCAATGCTATATAATCTACCATTTCTTGTTTATTTTCTATCCACTCTGTCAAAAATTGATTCTCAAATAAATATACTAAACACTGATAAATTAAATTACATTTAATATCTTCTATTTCCTTTATGTTTACATTCCAAGACCAGCCATTAAAATCTCTTAATACCTCTAGTTCGTGCATAATGCTTCCTAATGTTAACACTTTACAAAAAGGCTCTTTTAACAAACCATACTCGTCTAAAATGCCCCATTCTATTTTAGGAAGTCTTGTTATTGCTTTTAAAGCATAGTATTCGTTATCTATTACAGTAATCGCACCTTTTACAGTATCTATTATAAATTTTTTATCTTTTAAGTCATCAAACTCTGGCATGTTTGGCATAATAGTATTAAACTCATAACATTTATTATTTATAATAGAAATTAATTTTTCCATATATTTGTTTTTAGATAATACTTCTTGTTTTACTTTTTCATAATCGCCATATGCATTTTCTATTTTATAAGACATGGTTAAAAGAAGATTCTTAGTATCCATAGAAAAATTCTTTTTTGCTAAAATCTTCTCCAACTCATTATTATAATCTTTTATATTTAATAGAGAAAAAATCTTCTCTTTCTTCATCTTTTGCAATCCTTTCGAATTAATTTATCTAATATTTGCTTTTGCCATATGACCTGTCCCTAATTTCCATCCTCTTCCTTATTTGAAACACTCATCTTTAATTCTTGCCATCTTTCTTTACTCATTAATACTTCTCTTGGCTTGCTTCCTTGGTATCCAGATATTATGCCTCTTTCTTCCATTTGGTCTATTATTCTGCCTGCTCTTGCATAACCAACTTTAAATCTTCGTTGTATAAATGATGTTGATGCTTGTTGTGTTTCAACTACTGTTTCTATTGCTTCCATTAAAAGTGGGTCTGATGTCTGGTCATCGCTTTCTTCTTCTAGTTCTTTATCTGTTTTATCAGAATTTTCTATTTGTTCTAGTATTTCGTCACTGTATGTTACTTCACCTTGTGATTTTAAGAATTCTACTAATTTTTCTACTTCTTTATCTGACACAAATGCACCTTGTATTCTTGTTGGCTTTGGTGCTCCTGATGGGTAAAATAGCATATCACCTTTTCCAAGTAATTTTTCTGCTCCAACCATATCTAATATTGTTCTTGAGTCAACTTGTGATGATACGGCAAAAGATATTCTTGATGGTATATTTGCTTTAATTACACCTGTAATAACGTCAACAGATGGTCTTTGTGTAGCAATTACCAAATGCATTCCTGCAGCTCTTGCCATTTGTGCTAATCTACAAATTGAGTCTTCTACTTCTTTTGGAGATGCCATCATTAAGTCTGAAAGCTCATCTATTATTATTACTATTTGTGGAAGTTTTCCTGTTTCTCCTTCTTTTTCAACAGCTTCATTATAGCCTTTTATATCTCTAACACCTTTTTTAGCAAATAAATTATATCTATTTATCATTTCTTGAACTGCCCATGCTAGTGCTCCTGCTGCTTTTTTAGGGTCTGTTACAACTGGAATTAGTAAATGTGGAATTCCATTATATACAGAAAGCTCTACTACTTTTGGGTCTACCATAAGTAGTTTTACTTCACTAGGTTTTGCCTTATATATTATGCTCGCAATTAAAGTATTTATACAAACACTCTTTCCAGAACCTGTTGCACCAGCTATTAATACGTGTGGCATTTTTGCAATATCTGTTACTACTTCTTTTCCTGCAACGTCTTTTCCTAATGCAAAAGCAAGTTTAGATTTATGCCCTTGAAATGCATCTGAAGCTATAATATCTCTTAAATGCACAACTTCATTTTCTGTATTTGGAATTTCAATTCCTACAGCTTGTTTTCCTGGAATAGGCGCTTCTATTCTTATACTTTCTGCTGCTAAGTTTAGTGCAATATCATCTGCTAAATTTGCTATTTTGCTTACTCTAACACCTTCTGCAGGTTTTAGCTCATATCTTGTTATAGCAGGTCCTACAGAGACATTTTCTACCTTAGCAGATACTCCAAAACTATATAAAGTTTTTTGAAGTTTACTTGCTGTTTCTGTAACAGCCTTCTTACCTCCTTTTATCTCCTTTGGATCTCCTTGGCTTAACAATGTTATTGGTGGAAACTTATAGTCTTTGTCCTCTACTGTAACAGCATGCTCAAGTTGTAATACTTCTTTTGTTTTACTTTCTTTTTGCTCTTCTTCTTGTTTAAATAATTTTTCTTCTCCCAAATATGATAAATCATCTTTATCATGATTATACTTTTTAGGTTTTTCATCTGCCTTAGAAATATTATCATTATTTAAGTTTATAGTAATTTGATCGTCTAATTCTAAAGCTTTTCTCTTTGCTTCTTCTTTTTCTCTTAATTTACGCTCTCTTCTAGTTTCTTTATGTGGCTCTTCTTCAACTGCTATATTTACTTTTTCAGGCTCTATTTTCATTCTATTTTGTCTTTCTAACTCTCTTCTTGATACTTTAGCTTGTTTTTTTAACTCTCTTCTTTCGTCTAGAGCATCTAAGAAATTGCTAATCATTTCTGCTGGTCTTACTCCAAACATAAATACAAATAGCACAATTGCAACTCCAATAACTAATATAACAGCTCCTGTTGTTCCAAGTAAATTTATAAGTGGCATAGCAACTGCACTACCTATAACTCCTCCACCTATGTCATTTGTTCCAAGCTCATATGCACTTTTCATAACACTACTAAATTCTTTTCCAACACTTAAATTTCCACTTGAAAATTGAAACACACTAAGCATTGTAGCAATGCACACTAAAAAAACTGCATACTGAATTAGTTTTGCATACATATATTCTTTTTCATTATGTGTCATGTATATTGCAATTAAAAAAGTTCCAATTGGTATTATGTATTTTATAAATCCCATAATTCCACCTAACATTGGACTTAAATGTTCTCCTATATATCCAGATTTTGTATATATTAACACTAATAAAAGTACGCTTATTATAACTAGTATTACAACAGCTACATTTATATCAATTGTCTTTTTCTTTCTTCTTCCTCTTTTAGCCAAAGCTTTTCCTCCTACCTTAAAATTATTGTATATCTTTAGTAAATTATTTATTTTCTATATCTTTATTGCATTTTTCATTATATAAATTTATTTTAAATAATTTATTATATGTGTCATATATATTGCAATAAAAAAAGTTCCAATTGGTATTATGTATTTTATAAATCCCATAATCCCACCTAACTTCGTTTTTATTATATCATATAATCTTAGCAAAAATAAAGTCAGAATTCGGAAATCAAATATATTTTGACCATGACCTCCGATTCTGACTTCCTAAATTATTTAAGTTCTTCTCTATTATCTTTTATTACCTTTAAAGCATCTTCTAAAGCAGTTTCTACATTAGACAATACCTTATCTGCATAATCTTTTGTTCCTTTTGTTATTTCACGAGACATCTCATTTGCAGTTTCTATAATTTCTACTTTTTTCTCATAAGCTTTTCTTGTAATTTCATGTTCATCTATCATAGAAATAATCCTATTTTCTGCTTCTTTAATAATACCATCTGCTTCGTTTTGAGCTTCTACTAAAATTCTTTGTCTCTCTTCTTTTATCCATTTAGCTTGTTTCAATTCATCTGGTAATTTTAATCTTATTTCTTTTATAATTTCTAAAATTTCTTCTTTATCTACTAAACTTTTATGTGTAAAAGGTAATCCCTTGCTTTTTTCTAGTAAATCTTCTAATTCTTCTAATAATGTAAATATTTCCATTATATTTACTCCTTTCGCCCTAGGAATATAAGCTTTACTCTCCCATATTTTTTTATTTTATATATTTGTATATCTAAGCCTTCTAGCTCTTTTAGTTCTCTATCTTCTTCATCAGTTTCTACAATTATAACTCCATTATCTGCCAACAAATTGTTATTTAAAATATATTCTATGCTGTCAACCGCTATATTCAACCTATATGGAGGGTCTATGTATATAATATTAAATTGTATACTATCTTTGCTTAAGTCTTTTAATGCTAATTTATAATCTTTACTTATTATTACAGAGCATTCACTAAACCTTGTTTTTTCAAGATTTTGTTTAATCATTTTTACAGCTAAAGGATTTTTTTCACAAAAATATGCTTTTTTAGCTCCTCTACTTAAAAATTCAATACCAATTTGTCCACTTCCTGCGAATAAGTCCAACACTTGCGTGTTTTCATCTATATTTGGCTGTATACTACTAAAAAATGCTTCCTTTACTCTATCTAAAGTTGGTCTAGTAGACATACTTTCTATTGAATTAAGTTTAGTTCCTCTGGCTATACCGCTAATAACTCTCATAATACTTATATTTTACCTTTTTTTTGTATAATGTCAATAGTGTTAACGTAATTGTAATAAAGTTTTAACAAGTTTGTAATACATTTTGTTATATTTATTACAAAAGTAATTATTATAATGGCAAATGTAAAAAAAGATTTGCATAAAAATAATACAAATCTTTTTATTAAACTAAACTTTTACACTTATCTTAAATTTTATATTTTACAGTTTTCTGCGTCTAATCTTTATATATTTTTTTATCTTATCTGTTTTATTATTATATTTTTACTCTTTGTTAGAATCTTTTAATAGCTCTAATTGTGATATTAAAAGAGATTCCATTTTAGCTTTATAAACATCAAATTGTTTTTGTAAGTCGTCTAACTCTTTTGTTTTTAAAGCTATATCTTTTTCTATTTCCATAGTTGCTTCTTTAGCTTTTCCTTGCGCCTCTCTTATTAATTGGTCTGCTTCTTGTTTTGCAACTTTTTTAATTTCATCTGCTGTTGATTGTGCCATAATTAATGTATTTTGTAATGTTGACTCTATGTTTTTATATTTTTCTAGTTCTTGTGTTAAGCTTTCTATTTTTGCATTACTCTCAGTAGATTGCTTATATATTTTTTCGTAATCAACTGTTAATTCATCTAAGAAATCATCTACTTCTTCTACGCTATATCCATTCATCATTTGTTTTGAAAATTTCTTATTTTCTATATCTAATGGTGTGTACATGTCTTTTCCTCCTATTAATAGATGACTTAATTATTACCATTTCTTAACCATGAAACAGATAATTTATTTTTTATTTCATCTCTTGCAACCATATCACTTGTGATGTCATAGTTATATGGTGCTATTAAGAATATTGCATTTGATACTTTTTGTATATGTCCATCTAAAGCATGAACTGCTCCGCTTACAACATCAACAATTCTTCTTGCGACATCTTTATTAACATACTCTAAATTAATAATAATTGATTTTTTCTCTTTTAGTAAGTCACAAATGTCTTCAGCTTGCTCAAAACTTGTAGGTTGACAAATAGCCATCTTTACTTGTTGTACTTGTGGCATGCTTACTACTTTGTTGTTTCTTCTACCAAAAATTCTTCTATCTTCTTGCTCTTCGCTTTCTTCTTCCATGTCTTTTTCTTCGTAGTTATCTACCTCTTCTTCATCCTCTTCATTATCCCTTGCTGGATCCATTCCTAAGAAACCCCAAACTTTATTCATAATTGCTCCTGACATTTAAACAACCTCCTAAAAATTTATTCGTCATTTGTAATTAATGTTCAAATAATATTACTTGTATAAGTATCTAACTTTTTTATTTTTTTGTCAAGCATTTTTATTGTTTGTAATTATATTTTAATCTTTTTGTAATATTTCTGAAATATTACTTTGTCGTTATACAGGTTTTTTTAAAATTTCATCATATATTGTAAGAGTTTTTGTCGATTTTATTTCTTCTGTTGTAAAACCTAATTCTTTTAATTCATCTTTTGTGTAATTTGTTACTATAGAATATTTATCATTTGACCTTAAAATTTTTACATATATTTTATCACTATAACCGTCTCTGGTTCTTATTACATAAGGAACCTCGTTATCTCCTTTTTGTTCTTTTGCTATAGATTCATTAGGTATTTTCTTTCCAGAATCGCTCCACCATATAATATCTAATGATATTTTTCTATAGCTTATTAAATCTTGTACATCTTGATTAACTTTAAATATTATAATTCTATCATTATCTTCATTTGATATATAAGTTACTTCTGCTGGTACTTCCCTTCCACTGTAGAATCTTAATTTTACTTCATCTCCAACTTCTGCATTTTTACTACTATCTGAGGACAAAATACACGCAATATAATAATTAAAATCTTTAATTATTTTTCCACTTTCCTCGCTTGTTGCTATTATTTGTCCTGTCTTTACTTTTATATCTTCCAATAAATCTTTATTTATAGAGTCAAACTTATCAGGTGACAATATTTCTTCATATCCATCTATTTTATATGATACAATTCCACTTACAGGAGCATTAATTTTTTCTACCCCATTATTTAGCTCGTTTTCATATTTACTTCTTTCATCTATTAATTTTTTTAAGTATGAACCTGATGGGCTATAATCTCCTACAATTCTGGACTTTTTGTTTATATGTTCATCAATATCCTTTTTATATTCCCTAATTTTTTTCATGTCTGTTTCTTGATATAGCTCATCTAATTTTTCTTCGATTTGTTGCTCTAATGAACTAATATCTCCACTAGGAATTGATGACCCTTCTTCTTCCATAGATTGCATTGCCTCATCTATTTTTTTATCTAAGTCACTTATCTTCTTTTCTAATTCTTCTTCTCCAGAAGTATAGTATCTGAAAATCGGCTCATTTTTTGCAACTTTTTCGCCTTCTGATTTTATTTGTTCCATTCCGTTTTTATAATTTTTGCCTTTAACAACCTGTTCATCTCTAATTACATATCCTGTTGTATCTTCTTCTTGATAAATAGATCCTTCTTCCACCATAAAAGTAGCTGTTGGATTCATAATTAATTCTATAATTTTATATATTGCAAATGATAACACAATAAGAACAACAAGCAAAACCACAATTAATTTTTTGCGATTTATTGAACCTGTTTTTCTCTTTTGCTTTATATTAGTTTGTTCTTTTATATTATTATTTATACCTTTGTTGCTTTTTTTATTCTTATTGTTCACCATATACCTCCATAATGGATTTTATATTTTCATCTGTAGGTTTTAATCCGTCTAGCCAAATTATATTTTCTATTCTCTTAAACCAAGTAATTTGCCTTTTAGCATATCTCCTAGTTTCCATTTTTATTTTTTCTATCATTTCTTCTTTAGAAATATACCTGTCTAAATACTCTTTTACTTCTTTATATCCAAGTCCTTGCATAGCTGTAGGCATATTAGGGTATTTACTAATTAAATTCTTAACTTCATCTACTAAGCCTTGTTCTAGCATTATATCTACTCTTTTATTTATTCTGTCATATAAAATACTTCTCTCCATATTAATACCAAAAACCAAATAATTATATGGAACTTCTTTTCTAGAATTTTTTTCTAATTCAGTCTTGTTTTTTCCGAGTAGAATTATAAATTTCTAATACTCTTATAATTCTTTTTTTATCATTTTGGCTCACCTTTTCCATTGCTTGTGCATCAATTTCTTTTGCTCTATTATACAATTTTTCCAAACCATTTTCTTCCGCTTCTTTTTCTAACATATTCCTATAATCTAAATCCACATTCATGTCATTATATTGAATATTATATATTAAAGAATTTAAATAAAGCCCTGTGCCTCCAACTACTATAGGCACTTTTCCTTTAGCAATAATATCTTCTATAGCTTTTGAAGCATCTTCTTTATAGTCAGAAACACTATATCTTTCTTCTGGTGATACATAATCTAATAAATAATGCTTTATCCCTTGCATTTCTTCTACTGTAGGCTTTGCAGAGCCAATGTCCATATCTTTGTATATTTGCATTGAATCACAAGAAACAATTTCTCCATTAACTTTTTTAGCAAGCTCTATTGACAAACTAGTCTTTCCAGATGCTGTTGGTCCACAAATAACTATTACTTTTGACTTTTCCATATTATTCCGCTTCTCCATTACTTGTTTCAATCTTTAGTCTTGTACGTTACTTACAGTAGCATTAGCAGTACTATTTATTTCAGCATCTTCTATAGTACTGCCATTTTGCTCCTCAGTATTATTTGCGTTTCCATTTTGTGCACCATTTAATTCTGTATTATTATCTGTTTCACTGTTTTCTGTGGTATTTGCCTCTGTATCGTTGCTCACAGCGTTATTTACTATGTTGTTACTTTCAGTTACATTATTTTCTACAGTATTATTGTTTTCAGTTTGCATTGTGTTTGTTTCGTTATTCAAATTATTATTTAACATTTCTAAAGCATTATTTTGTATATTTTTAAAATAGAAAAATTCTACAATTAGTAAAATAATTAAAACTCCAATTAAAGCTACACACCTATTTCTTAATATGTTTGCTTTTAAGCGTCCTGCTTTATATTTTTTATAAGAACTGCTTAAAAATGTTAATACACACAACCCATTAACAGGAACAAATGTAAATGTAATAAAATCTCTTCCTGCATCTGCTGCTTGTTCATTCATGCCTATGCTACTTAACCAATATACTGCAGAAACTATCATATACATTACAGCTACACCTACTGCAATAAATATAACTTTTTCTTTCTTTCCTATATCATTACCTAATAATTTATACATTGCAAATATATTTACAATGTTAATTAATAAAATAAATAATACAATAAAAATATTCATATTCTATCTCCTTGAAAATTTCTTTTCTATATCAGTTTTGCTCATTTTTATAGCTGTTGGTCTACCATGAGGACATGTAAATGGATTTGGTAAAACTAATAATTGTGCCATTAATTTATCAACTTCTTCTTTAGTTAATGCCATATGTGCCTTAACTGCTGCTTTACATGCAACTGTAGCTATAAACTTTTCTTCTTTTTCTTGTTTTGCTGTTCTTGCTACTGTATTTATTTCGTCTAAAGTCTCTAAAAATAACTCTTTTGTGTCTAAATCCAAGCACATGTCAGGAACTCCAGTTAGTTTAATTGTATTTTCTCCAAATTCTTCTAATGTGAACCCTGCTTTTCTAAACATTTCCATATTTTCTTTGGCAATATCCATTTCTTTATGTGATAGTGTAATTATGTCTGGCAAAAGCATAAGCTGTGAATCTTTTTCTTTATCATTATAATAATTTGCTTTAACTTTTTCATACATAATTCTCTCATGTGCTGCATGTTGGTCTATTATGTACATGTCTTCCTTCATTTGAATTATTATATATGTTGAAAATGCAATTCCTATAAATTTATATAATGGTGTTGCATTTTTTTCTAAATCTTTAAAAACTGAAATATTCTCTGTTTTTGAAAGAGGACTAATTCCTGTTGCTACTTCTCCTAAACTTGACCTATATTCTTCTTGTTCTTCTTTTAATCTTTCTGCTTGTGCCTCTTCTATTTTTCTTCCAAATGTACGCTCATACATTTCGTCAAAAGATAACTTTTTTTCTATTTCTGGAAGTTTCTCATCTTTTACCATAGTCTCTGGTAAATCATCTAATTTTTTTATGCTTTCTATGAATTTTTGATTTACCTCATTTGTATCTATAGACTTAGTCTCCATATCATCAAGATTTTTAATATTGCCCATTGTTGTTATTACTGCTGTGTCATCATTAAAGTTATATTTACTGTTTGAGTTAGTCTCGTTTTCTGTATTTACTTTTTCCTCTTTATCAATATTTTCATTAGTTTGGCTATTTAAATTATTCTCTTTACTCTTTAAACTCTGTCTTTCTGCATATATTTGAGCTAAAAAATTATTATCCAAAGCATCAAAATTTGTTTTTGTGTCTTTTGTATCTGTTTTTGGTGTATCTGCATTTTCTAAAGGCTTATTTTCTTCTTTGCTACTAAATTTATTTTCAAAATTAGAATGTCCAAAAACAAACTTTGGTTTTTCATTTTGTACATTTACATTATTTAAACCAAAACTATTATTTAATTTTGTTTGCTCTGTTTCTTCTCTTAGCTCGTCTGTTCTATCTGGGTTTCCAACCAGGTCACTCTTTAATAAAGTTTCTTTTATTGCATGATATACAGCTTTAAATACTTTGTTTTCTTCCTCAAACCTTACTTCCAATTTTGCTGGATGAACATTTACATCTACTTTTTGAGGATTCATATCTAAGTTTAATATTACGAAACCATATTTTCCTATAGTTATCATACCTTTAAATGCTTGTTCTGCTGCACTTGTTAATGCTTTATCTTTTACATATCTTTTATTTACAAAAAATATTTGATTTGCACGGTTAGAACGAGAAATAATTGGTTTTCCAACAACTCCTGTTACTTTTATATCATCATATTGGTAATCTACTTCCAAAATATTTTCTGCAATATCTTTACCAAAAATACTATAAATAACAGCTTTTTTATCTCCATTGCCTGGTGTTTGTATTATTGTTTTTCCTGTATTTATTAGTTTTATTGCTATTTGAGGATTAGCTAAAGCTATTCTTGTTATTACATCCTCTATATATCCTGCCTCTGTAAAATCCTTCTTTAAGAATTTATATCTTACAGGTGTATTAAAAAACAAATCTGTAATAGTTATAGTTGATCCTTTAGGACATCCTGCTTCTATTTTATTTGTTATTTTTCCACCTTCTACACAAATTTTATAACCTATGTCACACTCTTCTCTTCTTGAAACAAGTTCTACTTTACTTATTGCTGCAATACTTGCTAAAGCCTCACCTCTAAATCCCATTGTTTTAACAATTTCCAAGTCTGTAGCTTGTCTTATTTTACTTGTAGCATGCCTTTCAAATGCAATTTCCATATCATCTGGCCAAAATCCCTTTCCATTGTCACTTACACGTATATAAGAAATTCCACCATTTTTTATTTCTACATTTATTACTGTTGCACCTGCATCAATAGAATTTTCTACTAGCTCTTTAGCAACAGAAGCTGGTCTTTCTATAACTTCACCTGCAGCTATTTTGTTTATTGTTAGGTCATCTAATAGTACAATATTTCCCATTTATTAACTCAATTCCTTTCCAATTTCTCTTACGTAATTTGTACAAATTATATCACTAACTTTTATTTGTTGTAAAGTAAATCTGTAACACTTTATAACATTTTAGAATAATATATACCATACAAAAGAACAAGACAATTTTAGTTCTTATAGGAGGTATTAAAATGGGATGTTGTGGTAATAACAGTGAGCTTTTATGGTTCATAATCCTATTCTTGCTACTTTTCTGCTGTGGCGGAAATAACTGCTGTTGCAATAACAACAATAGTTGTGGTTGCTAAAACATTACATTAGAAAATAGCTTTAACATTTTGAAAGGGGGGAATTTAGATGCAAGAAAATAGAGGATGCGGATGTGGCTTCGGTTTTGGAGATGACTGCATGTGGATAATAATATTAATAATCCTTATCTGCTGCTGTTGCGGTGGAAACAGAGGAGGATGCTGCTAGTAAAATGCAGTAAAAAGGAGGGCCTAACTCGAACTCTACTTTTTAGGTATAGCTCATATGGCGCCCTCCTTTTTATTTTTCTTTTCTTATTTTCATTTCTTCATTTAAATTATTTTTTCTTCTCTCTTCTTTTCTTTCTCCTTTACTTAACTTTGGTTTCTCACCTTTTCTTCTATTTTCTTTTCTTCTCTCTTCTATAATATTACCTTTTCCATCTACTATCATATTAATTTCTCCTTTGCAATTTACTATGTCTTTATATTACCGCATTTATTTTAATCTGTCAATGGGGTTGTCATGGGGACGGAGATTTTTGACAACCTTGCTAGCTTGGTTAGTGAAGGAGGTTGTCAGTGGGGACGGAGATTTTTGACAACTTTGCCTCCTCTAACCGCCTCTTCCTTTAATCAAGAATTTAACAATTTTATTTAAATTTTATAGTAATCCATTTTAAAGTATGGTATAATATAATATGTATTTTATATGGGGATGTATTTGGTTTCGACAGTATCCCAGAAGTATGAATTGCAAGTAGTGGAGTTGCCAGGCCACTTAAAAAGGCAAAAACTAAATATAAACGCTGATAATAGAGAATTAGCATACGCTGCCTAGTTTATGCAGCGACGTCTTACTTTAAATGCCCACGTTTTTAGATAAGGCGACGATTAGTGGGAAACGAAGCTATTTTTTGCCACAAAAATAGTAGGTAATTTAGTGGCTACCTTATTATAGAGTTTGTTTGTTAATTTTATATTAAGGAAATTTTAATAACAAACTAAACTTGTAGAAGTTCATATGGAAAGAATATTGGACAGGGGTCCGACTCCCCTCATCTCCACCAAAATCTTGTCAGTGGGGACGGAGATTTTTGACAACTTGATTAATTTAGTTAGTTTAGTCAGCTTTATCTATTCATCATATAACTTTCTTATGGTCTCTCTTCCCATATGTAATTCTTTAGCAATATTTCTTAATGAAATATTGTATTGCTTTTTCAAGATTATTACCAGTTCTTTTAATTTTCTTTTTTCTCTTTTTAAATCTGTTAATTCCATTTCATTTTCTTTTAAAAATTTTTTAATAATTTCTCCTATATTTTTGTCATCATCCTCTATATCTATAAATGTATAGTCTTCATCTAACTCTCCATCAATTTTTTTATAATTTGAATACGGATAATCTTCTGCATTTTTACAAATTCCAGCTTTCACAGGATTATTATAAATATATCTTAAGCAATTATATAAATATTTTTCTGTATAAATGCCTTGCGCACGGTATCTATCTCTAAATACATAGCCAACTCTATTATATTTCTTATTATAATACTTTCCATATTTT